>Ga0210123_1001502_pt1 | contig 11730 bp, 10 predicted proteins | sample Muzzi_PWB_D2_FD_185535 | JGI IMG/M metagenome (GOLD analysis project Ga0210123, IMG submission 185535) | Wetland microbial communities from San Francisco Bay, California, USA, that impact long-term carbon sequestration - Muzzi_PWB_D2 (SPAdes) | ecosystem: Environmental > Aquatic > Marine >... | reverse complement strand
TTTCGCTACCTCGCCGCGATCGTGCGGGGCGTGAAGGTCGGACCGTCGCCCGACTGGTTGCGCGCCCGGTTGCGCGCGGCCGGATCGCGCCCGATCAACAATGTCGTCGACGCCACGAACTACGTCCTGCTGGAGCTCGGCCAGCCCCTGCATGCCTTCGACCTCGACCGGCTGGAGGGTCCCGAAATCCGGGTGCGAGCGGCCACCAGAGACGAGCCGCTCACGACATTGGACGGCGGCGAACACCAGCTGGGCGATTCCGTCACCGTGATCGCCGACGCGGTCCGGCCCGTCGCCCTGGCCGGCGTGATGGGGGGAGAGGACAGCGAGGTGACCGGTGAGACCGTCGACGTGCTGCTCGAGTGCGCGGCGTTCGAGCCGCGCGGCGTGCGCAACACGGCCGCCGTCACTGAGCTCTCGACCGACGCGTCCTACCGGTTCGAGCGGGGCATCGACGAGCACGGGCTGGAGGCGGCGCTCCGGCGCTGTGTGGAGTTGCTCATCGCGGTGGCGGGCGGAACGGCGGACGAGACGGCGATTCGCGTGGGCCGCGCGCCGAAGCCGGCCGCGGTCGTGACGCTTCGCCCCGCACGGGTTCGGAAGTTGCTCGGTCTACGATTGTCGCCCGAGCAGCTCGTCGAGCTTCTGCGTCCGCTCGGGTTCGAGGCGGCGCCGGCGGAAGCGTCGGCCACGGACCTGGTTCTCGACGTGCGCGTCCCCACCTGGCGGAACGACGTCACCCGCGAAGTCGATCTCATCGAAGAGGTCGCGCGGCGTTATGGATACGAGCGATTCCCGCGCGAGGATCGATCGATTCGGCCGTCCGGCGTGCCGGCCGATCCGACGTGGGAGCGCCGGGGCGCGGTCCGACGCCTCCTGGAGGGCCGGGGACTGTACGAGGCGCGCGGTTTGCCGATGGTCGCCGCTGCCCGCAGTCGCCGCGACCACGTGCCGCTTCTGCACCCGCTCTCGTCCACGGAATCGGTGTTGCGCACCGACCTGGTGCCGCCGCTGCTCGACCGGGTGGCGCACAACTTCGCCCGGGGACGCCGCGATGTGCGGCTGTTCGAGATCGGCACCGTATTCGCCCGAGACCCCGAGGGTCGCGGACCCGACGGCCGCGCCACGTTTCTCGAGGAGGTCCGGGTGGCGATTGTGCTTACTGGCGGCCGGCGTCCGGAACACTGGAGCGAGTCCACGCCTGATGTCGATCTGTGGGATCTTCGCGGGCTCGTCGAAGAGGTCGGAGAGCGGCTCACCGGCGCTACGCTGCGTCCCTTCGCGGACGAACATCGACGGGATGCGGCGATCGGTGCGGTGGACGCCACGGCCGGCCGGCGTCCCGGGTTCGGTCCGGGCGGCTGGCTCGGTGACGAGGGGTTCGCCATGTTCGAGGGCGAGCTGCTGGTGGGGCTGGCCGGGCACGTCCGATCCGACGCCATCGATGCCCCTCCGTGGGCCGCGGACGTGTTTGCGGCGGAGTTCCGGCTCGACGCCGTGCGGCTCGCGGAATCGCCAGAATTCGTCGAACGTCCTGCGTACCCGGCGGTGACCCGCGATCTGGCGTTGCTCGTGCCTGACGGGGTGAGCGCGGCGTCCATCGAGGCGGCCGTGCGGTCGGGAGCATCCGCCGAGCTGGTCGGGCTCCGGCCGTTCGACGTGTATGAGGGAGACGAGGTCGAAGGAGCGGGCCGCAGCATCGCCTGGCGCCTCGTGTTCCGTTCGCCCGAGCGGACGCTTACGGACGAGCAAGTCGACGCATTCGTGAAGCGGATCGTCTCGCACCTTAGGGAGGAGCTGGATGTCCGAGTCAGAGACGCCTGACGCCGCGGCCGTGGCCCGCGAGCTGGAGTCCCTCGAGCGCGCCGTTGGTGCGCTGCTGGAGGAGCTCGATGCGATGCGTCGTCGGGTGGCCGCCGCCGAGGACCGCAGCGGCCACTTGCAGAAGACGCTAGAGGCTTCGGGCGTGAAGCCGGGCGAGTCGGCGGACCTCGAGCAGCGTCTCAACGAGTTGACGTCCGAGAACGAGCATCTTCGCGAGGTGATCCAGAAGGCGCGCGAGCGGGCCGACCGGATCCGCAGCCGTCTCATCGTGATGGAGGATGAATCGTGAACGACAGTGCGAAGCAGGCGGTTCGTGTCACGATCTTCGGTGAGGAGTATGCGCTCCGCTCGGAGATGGGGGAGGCGTATACGCGCGCCTGTGCCGAGCACGTCGACGATCGCGTGCAGGCCGTGCACGTCACGGGACACGTAGCCGAGCCGCACAAGGCGGCGATCCTGGCGGCGATGCAGATCACCGACGAGCTGTTCGAGACCCGGAACGAGCGGACCGAGCTGGCGCGCTCCGTCCACGCCCGCATCCAGGATCTTCGGAGCCGAGTCGAGAAAGCGCTGGACCGCGGGACGGAGCAGGGGGAACTGGGCTCCTGAACACCGGCGTCCACGGCGCCCGTCGCGCTTGCGGACGTCCGCGGCGGCCGGCAGTTTGCCGGACGGGAAGACATCCGTCGGGTGCTTAGATCGGCCATCACCTGGACATATCTGCGGGCCCCGTCACGGAGTGCGCGGGCTCGGGCGAGCAGCCAACCGGCGGTGAACGACCCGCCGGTTTTTTTGCGCCCGCCGTCGGCGGAACGCACCTGAGCAGTCAGAGGCGAACGCATGTCGCCTCCGTAACGATAGATACGATGGAGTCGGTCGATGGACTTTTTCTTGGCGCTGGGCGTGGCAGTGGGCGCGCTGGTCGTCGGCCTGATCGCCGGCAGCGGCATCGAGCGCGTTCTCGACCGCCGCCGCGCGGCCGGACTTCGGCAGAGCACGCAGGCGGAAGTCGATGGCATGCTGGAGACGGCGCGGCGCGAGGCGGAGACCATCCGGAAGGGCGCGGCGCTCGAGGGGAAGGAACAGGGCTACCGGCTGCGAGACGAACAGCTGGCCGAAGTCGAGACGCGGCGTTCCGAAGTCGAGAAGCTCGAGCTGCGACTCGCCGATCGTGAAGAGAGTGCCGACCGCAAGGCGGAGCTTCTCGACGAGCGCCAGGAGCGGCTCTCAGGTCGCGAGGATGCTCTCACGGCGCGGGCGCGCGAGCTGGAGGAGCGCGAGCAGGGCCTGACGGAACGGTCGCGTGAGCTCGACGCCAACTACGAGAAGCTGGCGGGCCTGTCGGCAAAGGAAGCCCGCGAAAGCTTGATCAGTCGGATCGAGGACGAGGCGCGGGCGCAGGCCGCTCAGACCGTCCGCGAGATCCGCGAGCGCTCCCGGCGTGAGGCGGAGCGCGAGGCCAAGAAGATCATCGCCACCTCCGTACAGCGACTGGCCGTCGACCACTCCTCCGAGATCACCGTATCGGTCGTCCCGCTCCCGAGTGACGATATGAAGGGGCGGATCATCGGCCGCGAAGGCCGCAACATCCGCTCGTTTGAAGCGGCGACCGGCGTCGACGTGGTCGTCGACGACACGCCCGAGGCCGTCATCCTCTCCAGCTTCGATCCGGTTCGGCGGGAAGTGGCCCGGCTGGCGATGGAGCGACTGGTTACGGACGGCCGCATTCACCCGGGCCGCATCGAGGAGATGGTGGAAAAGGCGGGGGAAGACGTGCAGGGCGAGATGCAGGAGGCGGCCGAGGAGATCCTCTACGAGCTCGGGATCCACGACCTGCCCGCCCAGCTCACCGAGGTGCTCGGCAAGCTGAAGTTCCGCACCAGCTACGGGCAGAACCAGCTCCGCCATGCCCGCGAGGTCGCGCTGCTCGCCGCCAATATGGCGGCGGAGCTGGGGCTCGACGCGCAGCTCTGCAAGCGCATGGGCCTGCTGCACGACATCGGGAAGGGACTGACACATGAGCAGGAAGGCAGCCACGTCGACATCGGCTACGACCTGTGCAAGCGAGCGGGAGAGAAGGACGCCGTGCTCAATGCGATCAAGGCACATCACGGCGAGGAGCCGGCACGCTATCCGGAGACGTTCCTCGTCACCGCGGCCGACGCGATAAGCGGCGCCCGCCCGGGGGCGCGACGCGAGTCGTTCGAGCTCTACGTGAAGCGGCTGGAGAAGCTGGAGGAGATCGCGCGCGCGCACAGCGGAGTGCAGAAGGTCTACGCGATTCAGGCGGGTCGTGAGATCCGGGTGATGGTAATGCCCGATGAAGTGGACGACGACGAGATGTCGAGGATCAGCGAACGGACGGCGCGGCGGATCGAGGAGGAGTTGCAGTATCCCGGCCAGATCAAGGTCGTCGTGGTCCGAGAATCTCGCTCCGTGAATTTCGCCCGCTAGCCAACAGACGCCGGAGCGGACCGGCGAACCAGGGAGACGATGATGCCAGCTCGAGATATCGATGGAAAAGCTATCGCCGCCAGCGTACGGGAGTCCGTGCGCGAGCGGGTGGAGCAGCTCAAGGCCGAAGGGATCGAACCTTGCCTGGCCGTGCTCCTGGTCGGCGACAATCCGGCCTCTCGGGTTTACGTCGGGATGAAGCAGCGGGCCGCTGACGAGGTCGGGATCCGCGCCGTCGACCGCCGCTTGCCGGCAACCGCTTCCCAGGAGGAGATCCTCGAGGTCGTGGACGACTGGAACGAGGATTCGGCTGTGCACGGCATCCTCGTGCAACTGCCGTTGCCGGGCCATGTGAACGAACGCACGGTCATGGAGCGGATCCAGCCGGAGAAGGACGTCGACGGTTTCCACCCGGTGAACGTGGGTCGGATGACGAGCGGCGATCCGGAGGCCTTCCGTCCGTGCACGCCGGCCGGCGTGCAGGTGATGCTCGAGCACATCGGGTACGATCCCGCCGGCCAGCACGCTGTGATCGTCGGCCGCTCGAATATCGTGGGGCGCCCGATGGCGACGATCCTGTCGCAGAAGGAGCCCTATGCAAACGCCACGGTCACCATGGCCCACAGTCGCACCGCCGATCTGGGTGCGATCACGCGCCTGGCTGATCTCTTGATCGTGGCCGTCGGACGCCCGGAGTCGGTGACTGCCGACATGGTGTCGGAGGGCACCGTGGTGATCGACGTGGGCGTGAATCGGGTCGACGACGCCTCCCGTGAAAAGGGTTACCGGCTCGTGGGGGACGTCGACTACGAGGGCGTGCGAGAAAAGGCCTCCTGGATGACACCCGTGCCGGGTGGGGTCGGACCGATGACGATCGCCATGTTGCTGCGCAATACCGCGACGGCGGCCGGGCGGCTGGGCGCTGCGGCGCCCGCCGTCGACTGACGCGGCCGCGCGCGATGTCCCCGGGACAAATCCCACTGTTCGGCGATCCGCCCGACGAGCCGGGACCGACGCGATCGCAGACGGAGCCCGAGGCGCCTCCGCCCGATGCCGTCGAGCCGGCCGCCGCTTCCGTCGAACCCGTCGCTTCCGAGCCTCCGCCTCCCGGCACCGCGCCCGAGAGCGCGATCCCGGTCACCGAGCTCAATGAGCGGGCGCGCCGGCTCGTGGAAGGTGCGTTCGGCAATGTGTGGGTCGGCGGCGAGGTCACCAACTGGGGACCCCATCGCTCGGGCCACTGCTACTTCAGCCTGCGCGACGATGACGCCCAGTTGTCATGCGTGATGTTTCGTTCCGACGTGCAACGGCTTCCGGCACACCCGGCTGACGGTATGCGGGTCGCAGCTTACGGGCGCCCGACGATCTATGGGGCGCGCGGCAGCTACCAGCTGGTGGTACGGGACATACGGGCCGAGGGCGAAGGGCTGTGGAAGCTGGCGTTCGAGAAGCTCAAGGCGAAGCTGGCCGCCGAAGGACTGCTGGACCCGGCCCGCAAGCGGGCCATCCCCCGGGTGCCGCGCCGGATCGGTGTCGTTACGTCACGTTCGGGCGCCGCTCTCAGAGACATCGTCGCGGTCGTGCGGCGGCGTGCCCCATGGGCTCGCGTTCTGGTGAGCGACTGCCGGGTTCAGGGGGACGGGTCCGCCGAGAGTATCGCCATGGCACTCGACCGGCTGGTGCGTCACGGCGCCTGCGATGTCATCGTGCTGACGCGGGGCGGCGGCTCCATCGAAGACCTGTGGGCCTTCAACGAGGAGGTTGTGGCGCGCGCGATCTGTGCGTGCCCGGTCCCGACGATCTCGGCAGTGGGTCACGAGATCGACGTAACGATCGCCGATCTCGTGGCCGACATGAGAGCGCCGACGCCGTCGGCGGCCGCTGAGGCGGTGGTCCCCGAGACCGAGGTCCTGCAACAGGTGTTGCGGTCACGGGCGGGCGTCCTCGTCCAGGTACTGCGCCGCCGGACGCGGCATGGTCGTGAGCGGGCGCTCCGGGCCGCCTCACGTCTGAATGAGCGCATGGTGACGACCGTGCGCGACCGGCGAGGACGCCTCGAACGGGCGGCCGGGCGGCTCGACGCGTTGAGCCCGCTGGGCACTCTGCGGCGCGGGTATGCGGTGCCGCTGGATGACGAGGGCCGCGTGCTGCGGCGCGTGGACGAGTTCCAGCCGGGCGGGACGTTCCGGCTCCGGGTCACCGATGGAAACATCCACTGCCGGACCGAGTCGCGCAGCGAGGCGCCGGAATCGGCTACGGCGGGAGAGACGACGTGAGCGACGCATCCGACCAGGCTCCGAATTTCGAGCGGCTCATGGGCGACCTCGAGGACATCGTCGAACGACTCGGCGGCAACGACCTCGAACTCGAAGAGGCGCTCGCCCTGTTCGAACGCGGGGTTGGTTGTCTGCGGGATGCGGGAAAGTTTCTGGACGGCGCCGAAGGCCGGGTAGAGGAGTTGATCGAGTCTGCCGCCGGGGACTTCGAGGCGATCGGCTTCGAGGTACCGGACCATGAGGGTGGGGCGGCGGGCGGCGGGTGACCGACGAGTCGGGCCGCCAGGCGACGATCCGGCGGTATCGTGCCCGAATCGATGCGGCCCTGGAGCGGATGCTGGACGAGCTGCTCGGAGAAGCGCCGGCGGGAGTGGCCGCCCCGGTGCAGTACGCCGTGCTGGGGCCGGGAAAGCGGATTCGCCCCCTCCTGTTGATGGCCGCCTGCCGCGCCACCGGGGGAGACCCGGAAGCCGCGGCGCCGCTCGCCTGCAGTGTGGAACTCGTGCATGCCTATTCCCTCGTGCATGACGATCTGCCCTGCATGGACGACGATATGTTGCGCCGCGGACGCCCCACTGTGCACGTCCGCTACGGAACGCGGGCGGCCGTCCTGGCTGGGGCGGCCCTGATGCCGCTGGCGGTGCAGGCGATCTGGCGCGGTGCGGGACGGCTCGGACTCGACGAAACCGCGGCCCGCGCCCTCGTTGGACGTCTGGCCGTGGCGGCCGGCGCGCGGGGCATGGTTGGCGGACAACTCCTCGATCTCCGCGCGGAAGGGCGCCGTGTCGAGCCGGAGGAGCTGGAGACGATTCATCTGGGCAAGACGGCGCGGCTGATCGCCGCGTCCGTCGCGATGGGAGGCATGGCGGCGGGCGCGCCCGGCGACGACGTCGACCGGCTCGAACGCTTCGGCACGCAACTCGGGCTCGCGTTCCAGGCCACGGACGATATTCTTGACCTGCGGGGCACGACGGACGAGCTCGGCAAGGAGAGCGGGCGTGACGCGGTGCTGGGGAAAGCCACGTACCCAACCGTGTATGGACTCGAACAGGCCGAACGCCTGAGCCGCGAGCTCGTCGCGTCGGCCGAACGGGAGCTCGACGGACTGCCGAAGGCGGGGGACCTGCGAACGATCGCGGACTGGATTCTGGCCCGGAGGTACTAGATGAAGCTCGGTGTGCTGGCCCGGCCTGAACATCCCGAGATCTCATCGATCGTCGGTCGTGTCGTCGCCGCCGCAGAGGACCTGGGATTCGAGCTCCATGGCGACGAGACCGTGTCCGGTATCGCCCCGGGCGTCGGTGCGTTGGCGGCCACCGTGGCTTCGCTGGAGACGATCCTGACCCTCGGTGGGGACGGCACGTTGCTCGCCGGCGCCCGTCTGGCCGGTCCACACGGGATCCCGGTGATCGGATGCAACCTGGGCGATCTCGGCTTCCTCACCGCCGGACCCGTCGAGCGGCTGGAAGAGATGCTGGGGCGGGTGAAAGCCCGCGAGTGTGTCGAGGAACCACGGCTCGCGCTCGACGTGCACTGCGGCGATCGCACCTGGTATGCGCTGAACGATGCGGTCGTCCACAAGGGGGGCCTGGCGCGTCTGCTTCGTGTGAGGGTGTGGGTCGACGGCGACGAGGTCGGGCAGTACAGCGCCGACGGGATCATCGTCTCGACGGCCACCGGCTCGACGGCGTATAGCCTTTCGGCGGGAGGACCTATTCTCCATCCCGGGCTCGACGCGCTGGTCGCGAGCCCGATCTGCCCGCACACGCTGGCCATCCGTCCGCTGGTCGTCGGCGCCGAATCGACCATCGCCATCGAGATCCTGCGGGGCATGGAGGGCCTGGTGACCGTGGACGGCCAGGCGGGTGGAAAGCTCGTACAGGGAAACCGTGTCACCGTGCAGCGGTCGCCGAACGATGTCCGCCTGCTCCGCCTCCCCGACGACAATTTCTTCTCGGTGCTCCGGCAGAAGCTGCGCTGGGGCGACGTGCGCCCCGATGAGGCCTGACCATGCGTGATCGATGCTGAAAGAGCTGCGGGTTCGCAATTATGCGGTGATCGAAGACGTCCGGCTCGAGTTCGGGTCGGGCCTTACCGTGCTGACCGGCGAGACCGGGGCGGGGAAGTCGCTCGTGGTCGGTGCGCTGTCGCTTCTGCTCGGCGAGCGGGCGAGCACCGACATCGTGCGGTCCGGAGCGGAGAGCGCGACGGTGGAGGGGCGATTCGACATCCACGGTCACCCCAGGGTGGAGTCGCGCTGCGGCGAGGCCGGTCTCGAGGTGGAGGACGGCTGGCTGATCATTCGCCGCGAAGTGCAGCGGGAGGGCCGGAACCGGGCCTGGATCAACGGCAGCTCGGCCACGACCGGCCTGATTCGCGAGCTCGCCGCCGATCTCGTCGACCTGCACGGCCAGCACGAGCACCAGGCGCTGCTGAATCGGCCGGCCCAGCGCGACATGCTCGACGAGTACGCCGGGGCGTCGTCGGAGCGCGCGACGGTCGCTGCGGCCTTCGACGACTTGTCGGAGCTGGAGGCCGCGCGGGCCGGGTTGCTCGAGAAGGTGACGAACATCCGCGAGCGAGCCGACTTCCTGCGCTTCAAGCTGAAGGAGATCGACCGGTCGGAGCTGGCGCCGAACGAGGAGGAGGCGGCGGAAAACGAGGCGCGCCGACTCGAGCACTCCGAGGAGTTGCTCGAGCTATCGGGCGGGATGGCCGAGACGCTGTACGGCGGTGACGAGGCCTTGCTCGACCGATTGGGCGAGCAGGGGAGACGCCTCAACGATCTGTTGCGCATCGACGCGTCCGCCGAACCGCTCCGCGAGTTGCACCAGACGGCGCTGCACGCGGTCGAGGAGCTCGGCCGGCGCCTCGCCTCCTACCATTCCCGCGTCGAGCATGACCCGGGCCGCCTCGAGGAACTCCGCCACCGGCTCCAGCAGATCGGCGGTCTGAAGCGGAAGTACGGCGGCTCCGTGGAGGCGATCCTCGCCGAGGCCGAGGCCGTCCGCGCGGAGCTCGAGACGATCGACACCTCGGACCTCGAGCTCGCCCGAATCACCAGGCGGGCCGAGGCGGTCCGCGGGCGGTTGGCTGAGGCGTGCCTCGCGTTGCGGGCGCGACGGACCGACGCCGCCGACCGCCTGGCCATCGACGTGGCTGCGTTGCTGCCCGCGCTGGGCATGGAAAACGGCCGCTTTCGCGTCGAGCTGGAGTCACTCGAAGAGCCCGGCCGCACCGGGGCGGAACGCGTGGAGTTCCACGTCAGCCTGAACCCGGGCTTCGAGCCGGCGCCTCTGGCGAAGGTCGGCTCGGGCGGGGAGCTGAGCCGTGTCATGCTCGCACTAAAGACCGTGCTGGCCGCCGTGGACCGGGTCCCCACGCTCGTGTTCGACGAGATCGACGCGGGGATCGGGGGGAAGGTGGCGAACCAGGTGGCGGCGCGCCTCGCCGAGGTAGCCGGGCGGCATCAGGTGTTCGCGATCACACATCTCCCGCAGATTGCCGCCCGGGCCTCCAACCACCTTCGCGTCGACAAGTTCGATCACCAGGGGCGGGCGGCCACGCGGGCGACGCGGCTCGAGGAGGAAGATCGCGTCGGGGAGCTCGCCCGCATGCTGGGCGGAGACCCCGAGAGTGACATCTCGCAACGCCACGCGAGGGAACTGTTGGCGGCGCGGGAGTAGGACAACCGTCCCTTTCCCGTCGCGGGATGCTTCGATACCATTCGGACCCTCGCCCGGGAAGCGGCGAGCGCGGTGCCGTGGCCGAGTGGCTAGGCAGGGGCCTGCAAAGCCCCCTACTCCGGTTCGAATCCGGACGGCACCTTTCCCACCCACCGAGCCGTCGTATGGTCGAAGAAGTCTCGTTGCGGTCCGGAGGTCGGTTCCGTAGCGTTGTCGCGCCGGCTTCGCGAGCCAGGCCGTTCGCCCCACGGCCCCGGACGATTTCGTGCAGGGAGTACCCGTGAGACGTTGGCTGCGGTTCGAGAACATTCTCTATCTCTTCCTCATGTTCTTTCCGGTGACGCTCGTCCTCGAGCTCGCCATGGGCGTGCACGGCACCCCGATTTTTATCACGGCCTCCCTCGCCATCATCCCTCTCGCCGGGCTCATGGGGCGGGCGACGGAGCAGCTCGCGCATCACGTGGGCGCCGGTCTCGGAGGCCTCCTCAACGCGACGTTCGGCAACGCCGCCGAGTTGATCATCGCGGGCTTCGCCCTCAACGCCGGTCTGTACGACGTTGTGAAGGCGTCGATCACCGGGTCGATCATCGGAAACATCCTGCTCGTATTCGGCCTCAGCGCTCTGCTGGGCGGCCTGCGCCGCCCTGTGCAGAAGTTCAACCGCACGGCGGCGAGCCTGGGCGGGACGATGCTGGCCCTGAGCGCCATCGGCCTCGTGGTCCCAGCGCTATTTCACGCCATCGCCTCGGTGCCGGCCACAACGGAGTCCACCCTCAGCCGAGACATCGCCATCGTCCTGATGGCCACCTACACGCTGAGTCTTGTGTTCTCGTTGGGCACGCACCCGCACCTGTACCGGGGCGACGCGGCGGAGGAGACGGATGCCGGGGAGGCCGGCTCGGACGGTGAGACGGCGATGAGCGCGCGTGCCTCCCTGGGGTTGCTGCTCGTCGCCGCCGCCGCCGTCGGCGTGATGTCCGAGAAACTGGTCGGCGCGATCGAGCCGGTGGCCGAGCAGTTCGGAATGAGCGAGGTGTTCGTCGGCGTGATCCTCGTCGCCCTCGTGGGCAACGCGGCCGAGCACTCTACGGCCGTCCTCATGGCCGTGAAGGACAAGATGGACCTGGCGGTGAACATCGCGATCGGCTCGTCGACGCAGATCGCGCTGTTCGCAGCGCCGCTCCTGGTGTTCATGAGCTACGTGATCGGTCCGGAGCCGATGGACCTGGTGTTCACGCCATTCGAGGTCGTCGCGGTTGGGCTGGCGGTCGGGATCGGCGCACAGATCACGCACGACGGCGAGACCCACTGGATGGAAGGCGTGCAGCTGATCGCGGTCTACGTGATGCTGGGCATGGGATTCTGGTTCCTGCCCGCCTGACGTATGTAGGGGTCGAAGCAACGGTTTGACGTACGTGTATGTCTGTTAGATGGAGATAGGAGTGCGGCGGGGATGGCAGTTGGGTGCGGGCCGTGAGCCGGCCCCCTCT
>Ga0210123_1001501_pt1 | contig 11732 bp, 10 predicted proteins | sample Muzzi_PWB_D2_FD_185535 | JGI IMG/M metagenome (GOLD analysis project Ga0210123, IMG submission 185535) | Wetland microbial communities from San Francisco Bay, California, USA, that impact long-term carbon sequestration - Muzzi_PWB_D2 (SPAdes) | ecosystem: Environmental > Aquatic > Marine >... | reverse complement strand
CCTCGCCGTCACGGACGAATCCACTCCCCGCCGGCGATCACCGCCACGGGCTCCCGTAGGATCGAGACGTCTTCCAGCGGATTACCCGCCAGCACGACGAGATCGGCCCTCTGGCCCTCGGCCACTCCTCCCAGGCTGTCCGCGGCCCCAAGAAACGCCGCCGCGTCGATGGTGGCGGCCCGAAGGGCCTCGTACGGTGTAAGTCCGGCCTCGGTGAGTTCGGCGAGCTCCTCGGGCAGCTCGCCGGGCCCTACGAGCGGGACGCCGCCGTCCGTGCCGGCCAACAGAGGGGCGCCGGCATCGCGAAGGGCGCGGACCATGGCGCGGCGCGCACTTATGGCTCGCTCCCTCTCGCGCGAGGGAAGTCCGTTGCTCAGAATACGACGCGCAACGACCAGTGTCGGACAATTCCAGGTACCGCGCTCGGCCGTCGCCTCGGCCAGGGCGGCCACTTCGGTCGCCGCCTCCGGGCCGACCGCGACCCACGACCGAAACCCCGGCCTCCGCGAGCCCGTGAGCGCCTTGTCGTATCCCTCCAGGTGCTCGATCGAGGCCATCCGGGAATTGGCTTCGTCAAACGGTACCGCGGTCGGTACGTGACCGATCAACGGTAGCCCCGCCGACGCCGCCTCGCGGGCCAACGCGATAAAGGCCGGCCGGTCGAGGTTCTGGTACACCTTGATGAAGTCCCAGCCGGCCGCCTTCTGACGTCGGACGAGTGCGGGGATCTGGGCCGACTCGGTGACGACCTCCGCCCCCTGCCGAACAGGGGGATCGCCGTCGACCGCCGGTCCTGCCGAAAAGACCCGCGGGCCGCGAACGGTCCCCGATGCGACATCCCGGCGAATTTTCTCGATCTCCGACCAGCCCCACATATTCCGGACGGTCGTTACGCCGCTGGCCAGGTATGCCGGCAGATCGTCCCGCTTCAGGTGGACGTGCATGTCGATGAGGCCAGGAATGATATACCTGCCCCGCATGTCGGGACGCAGCGCGTCGGCCGGCACGTCCACGCGATCCATGGGTCCGATTCGGACGATCGTACCGGCCCGCATCACGATAGTCCGGTCCCGCAGGATCACTTCCCGATCCATCGGGATCACGTGCACGCCGATGAGCGCGACGACGGTCGAGTCGACCGGAAGGCCATGGTCGGTCGATTCCTGCAGAAGCGGGGTCCCGGTTCCGGTTCCGTACCCAAGCGCCAGCAGAAGAGATGCTACGAATAGTTGCACCATCAACCTGGACCCTGCCGGAATCCCGAGCCGATGCTTGAACGTCACAGCGGCCGCGCGGCCCTGCGCACTCCGCGCTGCCTGCCTCCGTCGGGTACCCGCATCCCCAGGACCGGCCCGGCTTCGGCGGCTCCGGTGAACGGAGACCTCGGGAAGCGGCCATCCCGAAGTCGCAGGGAGATCAGAGCCAGGTCTCTACGGCTCATCACCTCGTGGCCCATCCCGATTGAAGATACTGATTGCATAACGCCAGCGATCGTCCGCGCCGAGCCGAGCAATCGACACGTACTTTCCCCGCTCCCTCAAACGCATCGATCCGTCTCTGGAGCTCAAGAGCTCGTCGTAGCGTCCTCTTTCTATGGCCGTCCGGTCTTCGATCAGAATGTCGTCGGGCAAGAGGCGAATGGTCGGGAAGAGTCGGCGAGCGGCGAATTGATCGCGATAGCCATCGACGATCGCGCGTCGCCCTTCCAGGGCCGGAGCCTCGTAGGGCATGCGAACAGCCTGTTCGGAGTAGAGGTCCCACATCGCCTCTGCATCGCCGGCTTCATAGGCTGACACCCAGGTCGTGCGAAGGCCATCCAGTTCGGCTACATGCCGGGCTCTCCCGTCAAGGCTCTGCGCTTGGGCATCGACGGGATGAGTCAGCGTCAGAGCGCCCACCATGGAGGACCAGAGCAGACTGCGGACGGGTAACCGTAGCAGAAAACGCATAGTCGAACGAGTACCGTCCGAGCCGCCTGGTTTCAACCTCGACGGGGGCCAACCGTGTGGGCACGGGACGAGCGCCGTCAGGGACGGGTGCAAAGGCGGAGACCAGGTCGGATCCCCTTAACCCGGCGGCGTCATTGTCCGGCATCCCCCATTCGCACGAGGCTCCGGTCGGTACCGAAGTCGCGCCCGGATGGCCAGACTTCCCCACATCTGGCGAGGCTGAGCAATCAGATCGGGCGGTCCCTGCATCCGCCGTCGGGCCCTATCCGCTCGCATAGAGTCTGATCCCCGGTGCGGCGAGACGTGGACAACCAACAGCCGTCGCGCAAGCCGTCGCTCTGGACCTCCTCGCATAAGTCCGACGAGCCGAGAGCGGCTGCCACGTCGGCAAGACACACGTCACGCAACTGCCGGTAGTCTTGATCGCTGGTTGGGATACGTCGGCAAGGGGTAGCAGTCCCGGTCCGCTCTGCGAAGATCGCATAGCACTGATAGCGAACCGCCTGTTCGTTGGCTTCGTCGCACGCCGTCAGCATGTCGGCTTCAACCGCTTGATCGGCGAAACAGTGAATCCGGTCGAAAATGTCCTCGACCCCACTGCACGAACTGGCCGCGAGCTCACCCGACTTCAGGGGCCGACCACCGCTCTCGCTCGCTCCAGATTCTGCGCTGCGTCCTGGTGACCGGGGTCCACGTCGACGGCGCGCTCGAACCAGTCGGTCGCCTCCGCGTAGTCGCCGCGCAGCGCGAACAGGATGCCGAGGTTGTTCAGGGCGTCGGCGTTGCCGGGTTCCAACTCGATGGCGGTTCGATAGGCCCTCTCCGCCCGATCTACCTGGCCCAAATCCGACAGGACCACGCCAAGGTGGTAGTGGATGTCGGTCATGGTCGGGTCGAGTTGGGCAGCGATTTCCAGTTCCTGCAACGCTTCGGCGCTGCGCCCGTTGTCGGAGAGGATGATCCCGTTCATCTTCCGGACATAGGCAATGTCGGGCATGAGGCGGGCGGCTTGCTGGGCATAGTCCAGAGCCTCTTCATAACGCTTGTTCCGCACCAACACGGTCAACATCTGATACAGTGTGTGATGGTCTCCGGTCATCTCCGTGGCGCGTTTTGCAAGACGCAGGGCTTCCGACTGTTTCCCCGCCCAGCTCAACACGCGGGCCACAGTTGCGAGAGCCCACGCTCTGGCGGCCTCGTCGACACTACCGCTGACGCGCTCGGTGATGTTCGAGACGGCGGCGTCGTTCCACGTGGAGGCCGGACTGGCGACGTTCATCTCGACCATCTGATCCAGGATCGCGAGGCCCAGCATGCGATGGGTCTCAATCGACGGATGGACGTGATCGAGAAACTGTTCGTCTCCAGGAATCCCTTCGGAAGACACTTTCTCCATCATCCCCGCGAAATCCACCAGCCCGATCGAGTTCGTGGACGCTACTTCGGCTACGGTACGCGCCATGGGCGAGAGGGCACGCAACGGTGCTACGTCTTCGTCACGGGCTGCGATGAGCGCACGTCGGGCCTCTTCGAACTCGCCGAGGGCGAGCAGCACCCTTCCGTTCAGGAACAGGAGCTCGGCGTCACGTGGGTCGATCGCCAGCGCCTGATCGGCGAGAGCCGCGGCTTGCTCGTATTCCTGATTGTCCAGGTGCTCGGTGATGGACTCCTTGAGCCGATCGACCTGACGCAGACTCCCGGCGTCCACGCCCGCGCTCGGTTGTGCCTTGAACGGTGAAAAGTCACGGATGTTGGATGCGGGCGTGACGAAGATGAGCTCTGCCCCCGACTCTCGGCCGATGTGGGCCATGCGCTCCAGGCTGATCCGGAAATGCTCGAGAACCGCATCGCGCATCGCGTCGTCGCGGTGGTAGTCCTCCGGGCCGATCGAATTGTCCAGTAGGGCATCGATCTCCGTGCTGAGTACGTCCGGTGTTGGGTAGAGGATATCGGAGAGCAGGCTGTACAAGCGGAGGTGCGACGCTAGCGATCCCATGTCCCGCATGAAGTCGGGGGTGCGCAACAGCCGGCCGTACGTTCGCTGCTCCAGGAACTCGTTGTGTCCGGTGTAGATGATGAACAGGTCGGGTTCGTGCTGGACCAACTCCTCCATGAGACGCACGATACGGTAGCTGGCGTAGCTGATGCCGCCGCCGTTGACGACCTGCCACTGCCTGCTCGGATCCGCGGCCGTAAGGAACTCACGCAACCAACCACAAAAGGACGTGGTGTCGTCGTACGGCCGACCATAAGTCGTCGAGCCACCCAAACAGAAGACCCGCGTGACATCCGTCTCCTTCCGCGCCGGGAATGCCTGCCGGTTGAACCAATCGATCTTGGTGTCAGCGGTCCGAAAGACGTGTTCCCCGTCGGTTGTCGTTGCCTCGACGAAGAGCGGTGCGTAGCCCGCAAACCCCAGGTAGGGATCGGTCCTGTCGTTCAGGGGGGTCACGCCCGCAAGGAAGAGGATTCCCTCCACCGCGGCATAGAAGAGCACGATGACGGTCAGGGCGAACGTGAGCTTCTTGATGAGTCTACTCATTTCCGTCCCTTGCGCTGGGGCGCGTCGACCCAGGATCCAGTGATTGGTGCTCACGGCCTCTCATGTTGGAGGCGCTCGAAGCCGCGTCATCGGCCGTGTGGTCGCTCCCTGGACGGAACCGAACTTCGGTGACAGCGTCCGTCCCGGGCACTGCCACCGGTTGCTAATCCGGAGCTTTCGCTAACGGCGCAGCGCGCCTTTCGTCGAGAGACCACAGCCCCGGGCCCGCGAGGACAAGGCAGACCAGACTGGCAATCAGCGTGATGTGGTATTCGAATCCGTAAGCAAGCGGGGCATTGGGCACGGAGCTGATGAAGAAACCCTGCCGCAGGTGAAACAGCAGCACGGCCACGACCATCTCGATGGCCAATAGCAGGGCAAGGGGACGCACGAACATTCCGATCACCAGGGCAAATCCGCCGACGAGCTCCAGGACCGCCACCATCCAGAGGAGCCACTCGGGGAGCACCCAGTCGACCATAGCCAGCATGCCCTGGACGAACGAGATATGCATGCCGAATAGCTTTGTCCAACCATGTGCGAAGAACACCGAGCCGATCCCCACTCGCAGGACAAGCAGTCCCGTACCTGCATTCCTTCCGAATCGCATGTCACCCCCTCCTGGCCTGGAAGACGTCATTGGCTGACTAAGGGCATCTACCACGATCGATAGGGATATCGAAGTGGTTCCAGTCTAGGCAGAATGATGCTCGGATGCCAAGTGTGTTGGTGAGTAGCGGTCGCCAGGCACCCCACCATAAATTGGAACGCGTAGTTGGTTGATGGAGTCGGTACGCCCACCCCAGCAGGGCACTTTGCCGCGACTTGTTCATACGCTGTTGCATCGGAGGCCATCGGTTCCCGCCATTGGCCTCCGGGGAGAAGGCAGGATGGACGACCACTCTCGTACCCTATCGAGCGCCTTTAGAGGACAATTCGCACTGTGGCTGCTTCCTCTCCTCTTCGGAACGGTCTCTGCATGCCGGCCGGTGGCCGACGTGCCGGCCGAGGAGACGCTTTCAGCACTCGACAGAGCCCTATCCGAACTTGGAGGCGAATCGGCAATGGGACTGACCCGCCGCCAGCGCTGGCGGATGATCAGTTCGGTTGGCGCGGGTCTGCCGCCGCCCGGCTTCGAGCCGGGCGAACTTCCGGAACGGGAGTCTCGGGGGGCCAGTCTTCTCACGGCGTACTGCATCCAATGCCACGGCGTTCCGACACCGCAGATGCACGCGGCGGCGGAGTGGCCCATCCTCGTCCGAAGGATGGCCCTCCGTGCAGCGACCCTGCGAGATCGTATGGGCGGCCCTCTGACCAAGGAACTCGTTGGCGATATCCGGATGTCGGAATTCGCCAGCCCATACGTCCCGTCCGTGTCCGACACGGATACACTGATCGCCTACCTGCAGCGCAACGCGCTCCCCGTCCTTCAAGAGGGTGAACTGGCTGACAATGCGGAAGCGGCCTTATACGTGGAGAAGTGCTCGATTTGCCACGAAACACCTTCCCCAGGGGCGCATAATCCGCTCGAATGGGGGTCCGTTATCCGACGGATGCGAGTCAATATGAAACTGATGGATGTCGCGCCGCTCGATGACCGCGATCGGGATCGGATCGTCGCCTTCCTGCGAGGCGCTGCCCGGCTCTGAGTTCATGCTCGTCCGTGATCCATGTCTTCAGGCCCAGCCGCTGACCGCCGCAGGCCGTGCTTGTCGAGTCTGTAGCGGAGCGTGTCGCGAGACACTCCCAGCAACGACGCGGCGGCCGTGATGTTTCCTCGCGTCCTGAGCAATGCTTGCTCGATCAACTCGCGTTCCAGGTCCTCGAGTCTGACACCCGCTGTCGGCAGGACCATCAGCCGGTCATCTTCCGCCCCGCTCAGTTTCGTAGGTCCGAGATCATCAGGAAGGTGGGATGCTTCGATTTCAGAGGCATCCTCCATGATCATGATTCGCTCCAGTAGATTCTTCAGTTGCCGGACGTTGCCGGGCCAGTCGTAGCTTTCCAGCGCACCGATGGCTGAGTCAGCCAGCGTGACGGGCCTCGGCCGCCGCATGTCGCGCCAGAGCTTGTCAACGAAGTAGGACGCCAGCGGCCCTATATCTTCTGGGCGTTCCCGGAGGGGGGGGACCAGAATCGGGAACACGTTGAGCCTGAAATACAGATCGCTGCGAAACGTCCCCAGCGCGACCATGGATTTCAGGTCGCGGTGCGTAGCGGCGACGACGCGAACGTCCACGGGCAGATCCTTGGTGCCCCCAACTCGCCTGATGTGGGCGTCTTCGAGAAACCTGAGAAGTTTGGCCTGCGTCCCGAGGGGCATATCCCCCAACTCGTCCAGGAACAGCGTTCCGCCGTGGGCGAGTTCAACCATGCCCTTCTTGCGTTCGCGGGCGTCCGTAAACGCACCGCGTTCATGACCGAACAGCTCTGACTCGACCAGGTTCTCGGGTAGCGCCGTACAATTGATCTCGACGAAGGGCTGATCCTTTCGGTTGCTATTAGCATGAATGGCCCGGGCGACGAGTTCCTTGCCGGTTCCGCTTTCGCCTTCGATGAGCACCGTCGACTCAGAATCCGCCACCTTCTCCACCATGCCCATCACGTCGCGCATGGCCTCGGAGCGGCCGACAATCTCGACATTGGCGAACCGCCATCTATGCTGCTCGCGCAGGGCCGCGATCTGTTGGCGCAGCCGCCGCGTCTCCAGGGCTCTGGCGATCACCAACTGGAGTGTGGCTAGATCTATCGGCTTCTCGAGAAAATCGTGAGCGCCCGCCTTCACGGCTTCGACGGCGGTGCTGATCTCACCAAACGCGGTGATCATGACGACGACTAGATCCGGATCTATCTCGAGCAACTTCGGGAGCAGGTCGATTCCCGAACCGTCGGGAAGCCTGAGGTCGAGAAGCACCAGACCGGGGCTCGCGGCCTCTACCGCGAGCAATGCTTCGGCACACGACCCGGCGGTTTCGACGGCATAACCGGACGCCGTCAGCACCTGCCCGAGCCAGGTGCGAATCAGGTCGGCGTCATCCACTACGAGGATCCCGGGAGCGCTCTTTGTCATGCCGCTCCCTCTCCACCCGCGATCGGGAGCACGAGCACAAACTTCGAACCGATGCCCGTCTTGCTCTCGGCTTCCAGTCGCCCTCCATGCCGTTCCACAATGCCGCGAGTGATCGCCAATCCCAGGCCGCTTCCCCGATGCTTGGTGGTGAAGAAGGGTCGAAAGATCTGTTGCAGCAGGTCCTCTGGAATCCCGGTCCCCGTGTCGATCACTTCGATGCGGACGTTCTCCCGGTCATTTCCTACGTGGATGGTCAGTTCTCCACCGTCAGGCATCGCCTGGATGGCGTTGAGCGACAGGTTCAGGACCGCATGAGTTATTTGCGTCGGATCTACCGTAACGCTGGGAACACCCGAATCGACGACCCGACGGACCTTCACGCCGCTCGCCTGGGCCTGAGCCGCTAGCAGGGACAGGGATTCGTCAACGATCTGTGCCGGGTCTGTCCGAACGATGTCGGGATTCCGCGGTCGTGCGTAGCTCAGGAGATCATTCACAGACGTCTCTATCTGACCCAGATGCACCTTCATCTGCGCCAGCGTGTCTTCTGCTCCCGGGTCTCCTTCGGCCCGGTGCGCGAGCAAGTCCACGCCACTCGTGATTCCAGCAACAGGGTTCTTGATCTCGTGAGCGATCCCGGCCGCAAGTTCCCCGACGGTGGCGAACTGCGCTGCTCGACTCAGTTCCTGCTCGTGCAGCTCCTGAATCTCGTCTGCGGAACGTTCCAGTTCGCTGGACATCAGGTTGAAGGTCCGCCCGAGCTGACCAATCTCGTCGGATCTGTCCACCTCGACTTGAACCCCGAGCTCGCGGGCCCTCAGGCGCTCCGCCGCCTCCACGAGTGCTTGAACGGGCGATACCAGGGATCTGGCCACCAGCCACACGAGTGCGACGAGCAGGAGGGCGAACGCCGTACCGAAGATCGCCGACAGCATTCGAAGTCTCCGCAGTTCTCCGAACACGGCGTCGCGGGGCGCCTCTACAATGTATCGCCAGCCGATCCCGGGAATGTCGGCCGACGTCGCCACGACAGACTCGCCCTCGTAGTTATCGTACACCTCTACAGCGCCCGCGGGACCGTCGACGAGGGGGGACTCGAGCCGCTTCCCGAAGTCGATCTTCCGGTGCGCATGGGAGACAAACAGGGGATTCCCCGTCCCGGAAACCACAAAGCTCTCGACATAGCCCGCCAGGTGATCAGGGATGCCCAGGTACCGTCCCTGGCTTGCGAGGTGCACCGCACCGACAAACACGCCTGCCAGTCCCTGGTCATCGATCACGGGGTGGGCCACCGCCAGGACGGGGAGGACATCCTCTTCCCCTTCCCACGCCACCGTCGTGGATGATCCGACCCACGTCTTGCCGTTCACCCAGGGACCGAACCAGGTCGCCGGCGAGAGGGCCTCGCTCGTGCTCAGAACCCACGTTCCGTCTGGGGCGACGATCAAGAACTCATCGAACACCGGAGACTCTCGTGTCTCATGCTGCAAGGTGCTTATGAGCGCAGGCACCGCCACGCCATCCGCCCGCCCCGACGCGACGTCGCCCACGGCCACTCGAACGAGAGCGGAGAATTCGCGATGGCTGCTGGGGACTCCCCCGATCTCTAGCTCGTGAAGACGTACCTGGTGCGCGACGTGAGCCGCCTGTGATTCGGCCAGCGAGTGGAGAAACCCCTCGACCTGCGTCTCCAGTACTCTCGAACTCACCACGTATCCCACGGTGTTCGTCAGAAGAAGAGGAAGCAGGGAGAGTGCCAGGAACCACGCGAGGATTCTCCAGCCCAGTGTGCCCTTCCTGAGAAGCGGTCCCAGCGTGGGACTGGTGTCCGATTCACGTGTCATGGCTTTCTCCAGTTATGTCCGGGAAACGAGGCTGTGGTGCTGAGCCTACCGGTCCTGAATCGACTGCGCACATCGCCTCCCACACCCCATTCTACGATGCCCAAACCTAGCTCATCCCCGCGCCATCCGCCTCTTCTGGTGGGGGAAATGCCCCACCAGACCGGGTCGTATCCCCCGAACCCGTGGTCGACCCACGCAGGCAAGAAATCATAATTCACTACATATCAATATGTTACGAATATCTTACCGAAGGTACAGTACGTGCATTTGGGAGGTCAGAAGAAGCTGAGGCGGGTTCGGAGTCTCATTCAGCACACAGGCTTATGGAGGTTAGCGCCCATGAGAATGATCGTTAGAAAGCGAGTGGCGAGTGCCGCCGTCGCCGTGGCAATCTCGGTACTGGCGTATCCGTCACAAGTGTCTGCCCAAGGGCTGATGGTGACCGGCTATGCCGACTTCGAGGCGAGCGTAAACAACGTGGGCTCGGACGACGGGTCCGAGGTCTTGTTCGATAATCACCACTTCAACGTGATTGTTCTCGGAAACGTCATTGGGGACCTGTTTGTCGCGGCGGAGGTGGAATACGAACATGCCGGGGATGAGATCGGGCTGGAGTATGGCTTCCTGACCTATTCCGGCATCGACAACATGCGGATTTCGGCCGGAAAATTCCTCGTGCCGTTTGGCAGGTTCAACAAGGATCTGCACCCGACGTGGATCAATAAGATGGCGGACCGCCCCAACGGGTTTACGGACATATTGCCCGCGGGCTACAGCGATGTCGGAATCTGGCTTTCGGGTGGCATCCCGCTTGACGATGCCGCATCGGTTTCTTGGGATGTGTTCATGGTAAACGGCCTGTTGGGCGAGGACGGTGGCAACATCAGAGACATGCGAGGCAACGTCGAGGAGGCCCAGGTGGACGGCGTCGACAACAACAAGGCTGTCGGCGGACGCCTCGGACTCGTCCTTCTGGATCAGAACCTCGACTTCGGGGGATCCATATACACCGGCAATTACTCCGACATGTCCGACGTGAATCTGACGCTCACCCTGTTTGGTTTCGATGCTCACTACAAGTACGAGAGGCTCGATTTACGGGGTGAGTTCGTGTCCGCGGACCAGCAAGCGACCGTCGAGGACCTCACGAAGAAGGGCGGATACGTCCAGGCGGCTTACAACGTCTACGGGAAGTGGGAGCCCGTCGTGCGCTACAGCATGCGCGACATGCCCGGTGAAGACGCAGATCAAAGTCGGTTCTCTCTCGGCCTGAACTATAACATTTCACCGGCAGCAACGGTCCGACTCGACTACCACATCAATAGCGAGGAGTCCGGCTTTGAGTCGGACAACAACGAAATCATCCTCCAGTTTACCACCGGTTTCTAGGAGCGAATCATGAGATCCTTACGACAGATATTTGTGTTCGCGCTGGGGACGGTGGCCGTGCTCATCCCGACGGGCGCGACGGCCCAGGTTTCAGGCGTACAAGTCTGGACGAAGCGCTGCGGGGCGTGTCACACCCAGCAACCTGCGAATCGCTACACGGCCGACCAGTGGGAGTCGATCGTGACTCATATGGAGCTCACGGCTCGATTGACAAGCGCGCAGGCAGATGCGGTTCTGGACTTCCTCAAGTCTGGAGCCCGTCAGGTGGCGATGCAGGAACACGCTCGCCCAACAGAGCTCATGGTCGCGTCGGCTCGGGGAACCTACCTGCCGCAAACGGCCGGGCCGGGCGACTTGTTCAGGGCGAATTGTGTTCCCTGCCACGGAAGTAAAGGCAAAGGCGATGGTCCGGCTGCGGTCGCCTTCGATCCGCGGCCGGCCGATCTGACGGACCCCGATGTGGTGAAGAACCGTTCGTCCGAGGAGCTGGTTCGCATCATTTCGACGGGTGGCGGAGGGATGCCGGCTTTCGCATCACTTCTGTCGGAGCAGGAGATAGCGGCGCTGGCGGAGTACATCCGCAGCCTGTGACCTCCGGGCTCCTCCCCAACGCCCATCCGCGTTTAAGAAAGGGATCTTAGGGTCAGCACCGAGGGGGTGCCGCGCTGGGGCGGTGCTCCCTTTGGTACGTCAGCACGACGTTTCCCCCATTATCCTCGCGAACTCCGTCGGTGTTCTTCCTCCCAGGCCGCTGTCAGCGAGTGACGGGAGCCAGCCGGCGGCCTTTGTGGCCGCCAGGCGACATACTTCGATCGGCGCGCCTACGGACGACGGATCCGGCCGGGTCCCGTTACGCCGTAGCCGCCTGCTACTTTGCGCGGAAATCGACCTTCTGCAGGACCCAGACACCCACCGGCTTGTCCCGGTTCATGGCGGGC
>Ga0210123_1001498_pt1 | contig 11766 bp, 10 predicted proteins | sample Muzzi_PWB_D2_FD_185535 | JGI IMG/M metagenome (GOLD analysis project Ga0210123, IMG submission 185535) | Wetland microbial communities from San Francisco Bay, California, USA, that impact long-term carbon sequestration - Muzzi_PWB_D2 (SPAdes) | ecosystem: Environmental > Aquatic > Marine >... | reverse complement strand
CCCGCCATGAAATACAAGGAGCGTCTGCTGCGCATGTCTCACGACATTAAACTTTATCCTGTGATCTTGCATGACGCTCAGGAAAGCAAACAAACCAACAGCGAAACCCCTGAAGAGTTCGAAGAAAATCTCGGTAATATCCTCTCGTCACCTGAAACGATGACGCTTATCAGAGGTTTAATGATCCAGGCTCGTGCTGAAGAGAGCCTGGACTGATATAAATTTTTCTCGATTTGCCCCACAATAGGGAGGCGCTCTCCCTATTGTGGGGCAAATCCCGCTACAAGTTTTCTCCCGCTATTCCTTCTAGTAAATTGGTGCAGGTCACCATTTAAGAACACCCACAAACTTTATCCGGAGAGGCTTGATAAACCTTCCTCCTCTTAAGCCTCAAAGCAACAGAGTTATTTCAGGTTCCCTTTGTTCGGTTTTTGTACCAGTCCAATAATGTTCAATTTTCCATGATGCTGTTCCTTCCGGAAGTCAAATTGTTTCTTATCCCCGCCGGCGGAAACTATTTTCTCCTGCGCGAAAAGCACCCGCAATTTTAATTCTATATTGCATATCTAGATGCATTTATGCATAAATAGGTTCACAAGCATACAAGAGGATCAAATGCCAAAACCTATACCACAGACCGGTCTGCAAGCTTTTGCCGATGCCACAGCTCGGGCGATTGCCGTTATTGACCAGCGTGGGGCCGTGACTATCGCCAGCCGACTGGCCGGGGAAAAACTCAACATCCTGCAGGGAAGTTCATTTACCGCCGAATTCCCTGACGTCTGGCCGCTGGTCAGCAGCATTCTCTCCGGTCAGGCTATCAGAATCGAAACCCCGCTGCAGATTGCCGGCCGCGAATACCTGCTCGACATCAACCCGCTGCTGGAAAACCGGCAAATTACCGGCGCGGTCTGCATCCTGATCGACAGCGCCCAGCTCGACATCATGACCCGCAAGCTCCCCTCTTTTCAGACCCTGACCCGGGAGCTTGACACAATCATCGACTCCTCCTCCGACGGTCTGTTCGTCTGCGATGCCGACGCCAAGGTGATCCGCATGAACCCGGCCTCGGAACGAATCCATAAGATTGCCGCCTCTGAAATCGTCGGCCGCAACCTGCGCGAACTGGTTGAAGATGGTTTTATCGATCGTTCGGCGGCCCTGGAAGCCAGCCTGAGCCAAAAACGGGTCAGCCTGCTGCAAAACAAAGCTGGCCGCAAACTGATTTCGATTGCCACCCCGGTCTTTGATGACCGGAACCAACTGATCCGGGTCGTGGTCAGCGAGCGGGACATTACCGAAATCGACAACCTGCAGCGCGAACTGGAAAAACAGGAGGCAATGCGTGACGGCTTTCGCGACCAGATGCTGGCAATGCAGCAGGTCGAATTGGAATCGCAGCAGATTATCGCGCGCAGCCCGGCGATGGTCCGCGCGCTGCAGCAGGGGCTGAAGGTCGCCAAGGCTGACTCGTCGGTGCTGCTGCTCGGCGAATCGGGGGTCGGCAAAGGCCTGATTGCCGATCTGATCCATAAAAACTCTGCCCGCAGCGAGCATCCGCTGATCAAGATCAACTGCGGCGCTATCCCCGAATCATTGATCGAAGCCGAGCTGTTTGGCTACGAAAAAGGCGCCTTTACCGGCGCACAGGCCAGCGGCAAACCGGGCCATTTCGAATTGGCCGACGGCGGCACGCTGTTCCTGGACGAGATCGCCGAACTGCCGTTGCCGTCACAGGTTAAGCTGCTGCGCTTCCTGGAGGACGGCCGCATCACCCGCCTCGGTGCGACCGAGGGCATAAAAGTCGATGTCCGGATTCTTGCCGCCACCCACCGCAACCTGGAAGAGATGGTCGAGGAGAGACTTTTTCGTCTCGACCTCTATTACCGGCTCAACGTCATCCCGATCCAGGTTCCGGCCCTGCGAGAGCGCCACGATTGCGTCCTGCCGCTCATCCGGCACTATATCGACCACTTCAGTCGCCAGGTCGGTATCGCCAAGCGCCTCACCCGATCCGCCCTTGATGCCCTGGCCGCCTATTCCTACCCCGGCAACGTCCGGGAACTGATGAATATCTGCGAACGGCTGGTGGTCATGACCGACACCGAGCTGATCGATCTGCCCGACCTGCCGGGACAGATCAGTAACCGGTCGACGACAACTGACCTGTCTGCACTTGAATGGCCGGAGGGGATGACCCTGCAGCAGGTGCTGGACACCGTGGAAAAACAGCTGCTGCAAAAATCCAAAGAGCGCTTCCGTAACCAGAGCGAAGCGGCCGCGGCCCTCGGCGTCAATCAATCGACCATCGCCCGCAAATTGAAAAAACATCAGCTTAATTAAGACAATTCCTTCGGGAATAATTATGCATTAACGCATAAATATTCCTTTCAGCTTTCCAGCTGGTGCTCCGTTCATTCCGCCTTCCGAGACCGGTTGTTTTCTCATCCGTAAAAAACAAACTCCTGAAATAGCTGCTATAATTCCCATTAAATCGGCTTTCCCTATCCTCGTTCTGCAGAACAAAACAGGGTTTGGCACCCTCCTTGCTCATAGGGATGAGTACTGAGTCCTGGCCCAAGCCGGGAGAAACTCTAACCGTCAAGAGGAGAATCATGAACCTGCTAAACAATGCCGTCATCAAAGTCCCGGTCCCGACCAACGAACCGGTTTATTCCTATGCCCCAGGTACTCCGGAGCGGACCAAACTCAAGGCCGCCATCAAAGAACTTTCCGCCAAGAAGATCGAGATTCCGTTGATCATCGGCGGCAGGGAAATCCGGACCGGCAAAACCGCTCAGGTCGTGATGCCCCATAAGCACAGCCATGTCCTGGCCGAATACCACATCGCCGGCGAGACAGAAATCGAATTGGCCGTGCAGGCAGCGATGGAGGCGAAACAGGAATGGGAGGCGTTGCGCTGGGAAGAGCGCGCGGCGATCTTTCTGAAAGCGGCGGAACTGCTCTCCGGCAAGTACCGCTACCAGATGAATGCCGCCAGCATGCTGTCGACCGGCAAAACGGCATTCCAGGCCGAGATCGACGCCGCCTGCGAGCTGATCGACTTTCTGCGCTTCAATGTCTGGTACGCGCAACAGATCTACAGCGACCAGCCGCCGATCTCCCCCAAAGGGATCTGGAATTTTGTTCAGCAGCGGCCGCTGGAAGGGTTCGTGCTGGCAGTCACCCCCTTCAACTTCACCGCCATCGCCGGCAACCTGCCGACCGCCCCGGCGATCATGGGCAACACGGTCCTGCTGAAGCCGGCCTCAAGCTGCGTCTACACTCCGTACCTGTTCATGCAGATCCTCAAGGAAGCCGGTCTGCCGGACGGGGTCATCAACTTCATTCCCGGCTCCGGCGCCCAGATCGGCAAGATCTGCCTGCCGCACCGGGACCTCGGCGGCGTCCATTTCACCGGCTCCACCGCAGTCTTTCAGAATATGTGGAAAACCATCGGCGAAAATATCGCCGGTTACAAATCCTACCCCCGGATCGTCGGTGAAACCGGCGGCAAGGACTTCATCTTTGCCCACAACAGCGCCGATCTCCGCCAGCTGTCCACCGCCATTATCCGCGGCGCCTTTGAGTTCCAGGGGCAGAAATGTTCGGCCGCTTCACGCGCCTATATTCCCGCATCACTCTGGGGGCAGTTGCGCAGCGAGCTGGAGACCGATATCGCCCGGATCAAGATGGGACCGACCACCGATTTCAGTAACTTTGTCAGCGCGGTGGTCGACAAGGCTGCGTTTGCAACCATTACCGAATACATCGACTACGCCAAACAGGCCAAAGATGGCGACATCATCATCGGCGGCGGCTACGACGACAGCGTCGGCTATTTCATCGAACCGACGGTGATTCTCGCCAAGACCCCGAACTTCCGCACCATGGAGGAGGAAATCTTCGGCCCGGTGATCACCCTTTACGTCTACCCCGACGACCAGTATGAACAGGCCCTGGAACTCTGCGATCAGACCTCCCCGTATGCGCTGACCGGGGCAATCTTCGCCACCGAGCGCAGCGCCGTTAGCCTGGCGATGAAGAAACTGGAGAACGCCGCCGGGAACTTCTACATCAACGACAAGCCGACCGGCGCCGTGGTCGGCCAGCAACCCTTTGGCGGCGCCCGCGCTTCGGGCACCAACGACAAGGCCGGCTCGCCGCTGAACCTGCTGCGCTGGGTTTCGACTCGCACCATCAAGGAAACCTTCGATGCTCCGGTAAGCTTCGAGTATCCGTTTATGGATGGCGAATAGGCCGAATAGCCTGCGGCTATTTTTAGGATCCAGGGGGCAGGTTCCAGGGTTTAGGTTTTGACCTAGCTGGAGCCTGGAACCTGGAACTTAGAACCCTGAACCTATTTTTTGCGGAGCAAAAAAGTGTCCCTCTTCAACTACCTCGTTTCCAAAACGATCATGCATATCCCCGGGCCGATTGTCGGTTTTTTCGCCAAGGGCTACATCGCCGGCGAGCAGCTGAGCGATGCGGTCAGGGTTGGCCGCCAGCTGAACGAGCAGGGAATGATGCTGACCATCGACATTCTCGGCGAGTTCATCAAAACCAAGGACGAAGCGGAGTTCTTCAAGAACCAATGCCTGGAGATCCTCGAAACCATTCACCGGGAAAAACTCGATGCCAATCTGTCGCTCAAGCCGACCCAGATGGGGATGCTGCTCGATGAGCAGTTCGCCTTCGCTAACATCCGCGAGATCATCGTCAAGGCGGCCGAGCTCGACAACTTCGTGCGCATCGACATGGAAGATATCGAGTGCACCGACAAGACCCTGGAATATTACCGGCGCCTGCGCGACGAATTTCCGAAAAACGTCGGCGTGGTCCTGCAAGCCTATCTGCGCCGCACCCCGCAAGACATCGAAGGCCTGAGCGACAAACCGATGCACTACCGACTCTGCAAGGGGATTTACAACGAACCGCGCAGCGCGGCCTGGAAAGACATGGCGATTATTAACCGCAGTTATACCGAGTGCCTGGAGCGGATGTTCAAGCATGGCGCCTATGTCGGCATCGCCACCCATGACGAGAAATTGGTTTTCGAGGCCCTGCGCCTGATCGACAAGTACGGCCTGAAAAAGGATCAGTACGAATTCCAGATGCTGCTCGGGGTCGACCCGGAGCTGCGCCAGATCCTGCTTGACGCGGGGCACAGGTTGCGGGTCTACCTGCCCTACGGCGAATCATGGATGCCCTATTCGCGGCGGCGGTTGAAGGAGAACCCGAATATTGCTCGCCACGCCCTGCTGCAGATGCTGCGCGGGACCGGATGAAACCGGTTTATCAACTATTCAGAGCTGTTAATTTTTTGTTACTTCGCAAAACCATTTGTTTGATTAGCTTTGTATTGCAATTTATTCGCGTTACAAACGCACAACCCGTTGCCGAAGCAAATCGTGTTGTTGTCACACTGATGTCGGTGTGACCAGTCGAACCCTTTTTCGATGGAGGAAGCACTATGAAGATGAGAACAATGCTATTGGCCCTGGTGGCCGCAATCCTGCTGGCCGTTCCGGCCTTCGCCGCAGACACTCTCAAGGTTGGAGTGCAGGCGCCGATTACCGGCAGTTACGCCAACGAAGGGCAGGGGATCGAAAACGGCGCCCGCCTGCTCGCCGAGCAGATCAACGCCAAGGGCGGCGTGATGGGCAAGAAGATCGAAGTGATTTCCTGCGACGACCAGGGCACCGCCATGGCTGCGGCGATCTGCGCCAAGGACCTGGTCAACAAGGGCGTCTCGCTGGTGGTCGGCTCCTATACTTCGACCTGTGCCGAGGCCGCGCAGAAGACCTATTACAAGGCCGGCGTACTGCAGACTTCGGACGGCACCGCCGACAGTCTGACCGAGCACGGCTACTGGACCTTCCTGCGCAGTTCCTTCCCCAACAGCGCCGAAGCCGAGTTCACCGCCAACTACCTGGTCAAGGTTAAAAAGTACCAGCGCATCGTCATTATTTCCGACTTCTCGAGCTATGCCAACGGCCTGGCCAACGCGGCCGAAGCCGCGATCAAGAAGCTGGGTGGTAACGTCGTCTCGCGCGACAAGATCAAAGCCGATTCGCAGAACTTCACCCCGGTGCTGACCAACATCAAGTCGAAGAATCCCGACGCGATCTACTTCGCCGGATACTACACCGATGGTGGTCAGCTGCGTTCCCAGCAACTGGCTCTCGGCATCAAGGCCGACTTCTACGGCGGCGACGCCAATGACAACCCCGACTTCGTCAAGCTGGCCGGTTCCGCGGCCGAAGGCGCTTTCATCGTCAACGTCCCCGAGCCCGCCGCTCTGCCGTATGAAATCGCCAAGTCTTTTATCGCCGATTACCAGAAGAAGTACGGTGAAATGCCGCCTTCAATCTGGGGTTTGATGAACATCGACGGCATGCGCGCCATTATCCACGCCATGGAGCAGAACAAGAGTTTCGACACCAAGAAAGCGGTCGAGTACCTGCAGAACATGAAGGAGCCGCTGCAGGGCGTGACCGGGCCGATCGCCTTCGCCAAGGACGGCAACCGCAAAGGCGGCGCCTACGTGGTCAAACGGATTCAGGCCGACGGCAGCTACTTCAACGAGTACGTTCAGTAACCACGGCAGAACTGTCATATAGGCGGGGGAGGTTCCTTCCCCCGCCCCTTTTGTTGACCTGCAATCAGTTCTACCCGCTCTGTATTGCCAAGAGCGGTCGCCTGCCACCCAGAGGCAAACTGTGGACAAAGGTGTCCACTGCTTGCCCCTGGCAGGCAGATCGAACCACAGTGCTGTTCGCAGCCGCGGGCGGCAGGAGAGATGAGTCTATGGATATTTTTTTGCAGCAGTTGGCCAACGGCCTGACCATCGGCAGCATGTTCGCCCTGGTGGCGCTGGGCTACACCATGGTCTACGGCGTCATGAAACTGATCAACTTTGCCCATGGCGATATGGTCGCGGCTTCGGCTTTCGTCGGCTTGACTATCTACACCCAGGTGATGGGGCAGTCGACCTCGCTCCTCGCCGTCATCGCGATCTTCCTGCTCGCTGCGGTCACCATGGCCTGCGTCGGAGTAATCCTCGAACGGGTCGCTTATCGCCCGCTGCGCGAGGCGCCGCGGCTGTCGGCGGTGGTTTCGGCGCTCGGCGCGAGCCTGGTGATCCAGAACGGCATCATGCTGATCTGGGGACCACGGATGCGCATCTTTCCCGAGCTGGTGCCGCAGGTCTACTGGGATTTCGGCGGCGTAGTGATCAGCCTGATCCAGGTGATCATCCTGGTGCTGTCGCTGGTGTTGATGATCGCTCTTTACCTGTTTGTCGAGAAAACCCGCATGGGCGCGGCGATTCGCGCCGCCTCCATCGACCAGGACGCCGCGCGACTGATGGGGATCAACGTCAACAGCGTCATCGCCCTGATCTTCATCATCGGCTCGTCACTGGGCGCGGTCGGCGGCCTCTTCATCGGCCTCTATTACCGCGGCATCACCTTCAATATGGGCTGGCAATACGGCCTCTACGCCTTTATCGCCGCGATCCTCGGCGGTATCGGCAACATCCCCGGCGCGATGCTCGGCGGCATGCTGCTCGGTCTGTTCAACGCCTTCATCGCCGGCTACGTCTCGAGCACCTGGTCCGATGCCTTCACCTTTATCATGTTGATCGTGATTCTGATCGTTCGCCCCACCGGCATTCTCGGTGAGCGGGTTGCGGAGAAAGTCTGATGAAAAATTTGCAACGCTACGGCCTCCCGGCCTTTATCGTCCTGATGGCGGTGCTGCCCCACCTGCTCAACGATCGCTGGCAGGCGGTTGCCATCACCTTCCTGGTATTTGCCGTCGTCGCCCTCTCGCAGGACATCGTCCTCGGCAAGTGCGGCATGTTCAACATGGGGCAGGCGCTCTTCTTCGGCATGGGCGCCTACACCACTGCGATCCTCAATAACGAATTCGGCTGGCCGATTATCGCCACCATCCCGCTGGCGATCCTGATACCGGCGATCTTCGGCGTGATCCTCGCTGGGCCGATCGTCCACCTGCGCGGCGACTACCTGCTGGTGACGACCATCGGCTTCAACATCGTCTTCGTCCAGGTGCTGCAGAACAACCTCGGCGGCATCACCGGCGGTCCCAACGGCATTTTCGGTCTCGATTCGCTGAGCATCTTCGGACTGAACTTGTCGAGCCAGGTGGCGGTCTACTACTTCGCCTTCGTCGTGCTGATCTTGACCCTCTGGATCATACGCAACCTCGAGAGGAGCAAATCGGGCCGCGCGATGCATTACCTGCGAGAGGACCAACTGGCGGCCGAGAGCATCGGCATCAACACCCGCATCTACAAGATCTTCGCCTTCGGCCTCGGCGCCGGCATCGCCGGCCTGGCCGGTACCGTTTTCGCCACCCAGTATGCCGCGGTCAGTCCGGAAGCCTTCGACTTCATCCAGTCGGTGCTGTTTTTCAGTATCGTGCTGGTCGGCGGTTCCTCGATCCCGGGGGTCATGATCGGCGTCTTCGTCATGTTCATCGTGCCGGAGATCTTCCGCGAGTTCGCCACCTGGCGCTACTTCATCTTCGGCTTCGCCATGATCCTGTCGATGATTCTGCGTCCGCGCGGCATCGTTCCGGCGACCTTCGGCAAGATTCCCCAGTTCCTGATCAAGGGAGGCAGCCATGGCGCGGAATGAATTGATCCTGAAAGATGTCACCAAACGCTTCGGCGGTCTGACGGCGGTCGACACCTTGAGCCTCAAGGTCGAGGACGGTCAAATTTACGGGCTCATCGGCCCCAACGGCGCCGGCAAGACCACGGCCTTTAACAACATCACCGGGATCTACCGCCCGGAAGAGGGCTCGATCCAGTGGCGCGGCGAGGAGATCAGCGGCCTGACTCCTTACCAGATCGTCGACCGCGGCATCGTCCGAACCTTCCAGACCATCCGTCTGTTCGGCCAGATGTCGGTGGCCGAGAACGTCATGAGCGGCCGGCATATCAAGAGCTGTCAGAAGTTGTGGCACGGCATCTTCCCCACGCCGGGTTCGAGACGCGACGAGCTCGAGAACTGGAAAAAGGTCGAGGAGCAGCTCGATTTTTTCAAGCTCAGTGAGTTCGCCGCGACCCCGGTCGGCAGCCTGCCGTACGGTATCCAGCGGCGGGTCGAGATGGCGCGGGCGATGGCGGTCGAGCCGACCCTGCTGATCCTCGACGAGCCGGCGGCTGGCCTCAACGACAAGGAGACCCTGGAGCTGCTGCAGACCATCTTCGAGATCCGCGACAAGGGGGTGACGGTGCTGCTGATCGAGCACGACATGGACATGGTCATGGAAGTCACCGACTACCTGACGGTGATCAATTTCGGCAAGAAGATCGCCGACGGCACCCCGGCTGAAATTCAGAAGAACCCGGCGGTCATCGAGGCCTACCTGGGAAGCGAGGATGACGACGATGAGTAACGACGTCTTATTCGAAATCAAAAACCTGGAGGTCTCCTACGGCAGCATCGCCGCGATCAAGGGGATTTCACTGGAGGTGCGCAAGGGGGAGATCGTGACCATCCTCGGCGCCAACGGCGCCGGCAAGACGACCACCATGCGCACCATTAGCCAGCTGCTCAAGGCCAAGGCCGGTTCCATCAAGTTCAAAGGGCAGGAACTGACCCAGCTGCCGGCGCACAAGATCGTCAAGCTCGGCATCAGCCATTCGCCGGAAGGGCGTCGGGTGTTCGGCATCCTGACCGTCGAGGAGAACCTGATGCTCGGCGCCTTCTCGCAGAAGAGCTTGGATCGTGAGGTGCTGAACTGGGTCTATGAGCTGTTTCCGCGCCTCAAGGAGCGCCGTAAACAGCTGGCCGGCACCCTCTCGGGCGGCGAGCAGCAGATGCTCGCCATCGGCCGCGCGCTGATGTGCAAGCCGGAGATGTTGTTGCTCGACGAACCCTCACTCGGCATCGCACCGATCCTGGTCAAGGCGATCTTCAAGCAGATCAAGGAAATCGCCAAGAGCGGCGTCACCGTGCTGCTGGTCGAGCAGAACGCCAAAGCAGCGCTGAAGCTGGCCGACCGCGGCTACGTGCTCGACGTCGGCAAGATCGCCCTCTCCGGAACCTCGGCGGAACTGCTCGCGTCAGAAAAAGTGCAGGAAGCGTATTTGGGGAAGAAGCATTAGGCCAAAGGCCAAAGGCTGGAGGAATAAAAGCGCCTCGTGCCTCAAGCCTCAAGCCTCGGGCCTCGTGCCTGAATTTAGGGAGTAAATTTTATGAACTTCAAAGACATCCTGGTCCATATCGACAATCGTCTGACCTGCGATTCGCGCCTGAACGTCGCCATTCAGCTGGCACTGCAACATCAGGCCCGGCTGACCGGTCTCTACGTTATTCCCCCCCCCTACTACGCCTCGCATCATGTCGATCCGCAGCAGCTGGCCGAAGAGGCCCGGAAACGTTTCGAGACCAAGATCGCCGAGGCGCGGCTGACCTCGGAATGGATTTGCGCCGACTGCCGGAAAAGCGGTCTCGACCTGCCGCAGACGATCAGCCTGCAGGCCCATTACCGCGACCTGCTGGTGATCAGCCAGACCGACCTGGAGACTCCTGATCGCACCATCCCCCCCGAATTACCGGAACGGACAGTGCTCGGCTCCGGCCGGCCGGTGTTGATCGTTCCTTACGCCGGCGAGTTCCTGACTCTCGGCCGACAGATGATGCTCGCCTGGCGCGGCGGACCGGAATCTTCGCGCGCCGTGCATGACGCCCTGCCGCTGCTGCGCCAGGCCGAGCTGGTACGGGTCATCAGTATTCAGGGGGTCGGTGGGGATGAAGCTTTCGAGGCGCATAATGCCGATATCTGCCGTCATCTGTTGCATTATGGCATCAATGCCTCGGGGGAAAAGCTGACCACTGCCGGGCTCAGCGTCGGCGACCTGATCCTCAACCGCTGCGCCGACGAAGGGATCGATCTGCTGGTGATGGGCGCCTTCGCTCAGGCGCGACGCGGCCATCAGACCCTCGGCGAGGTCGGTCGGCACCTGCTCAAGTACATGACCGTTCCGGTATTGATGGCACACTGAGCCGCACGGCTGCCGTGTGCCAAACTTCAGAAATCAGGAAACCCAAAACCAAGGTAACCTGCCGTCTGGAGCCTGAGACCTGATTCCTCTTTTTTTTTGCGGAGCAGAAAAATCCATGACCGACGCCGAAAAAATCCGCTGGTTTCGTCAAGTGTCCAAATCGATTACCGCCCGTTGCCTTGACGCGGGCGCCAATCTGCAATGGCTGCAGGAACAGATGCACCCCTATCTGTCGATTACCATGCACGACGAGGCGGAGGCGATCGGTTCGCTGGCCTTTTTGCTCCCCTCGCTGAAAATCAACAAGCGTCTGGCGTTGCGCGACACGGAAAAAACTCTCATCCTTGCCCGCCTGAATCAACCGGGGTCGCTTTACGACACCTTGAAACTGTTGCGTGAACGGGAGATCTCCTACGCTCAGTTCACCCACTCCTACGCGCCGATCCCTGGCGTCGGCGAAGAACTGGAACTGCAGCGCTTCCAATTCGACCGGCGCAGCGCAGAAGAGATCAATGCCGGAGAATCGGTGCGTATCCCGCAACGGATTCAGAAGGAGGTCCGCGCGGCGCTGAAAAAACGCTATCCGCAGTATGACTTCTCCCGTTTCGATAAAGAACTGCGACTGCTCTGGCTGAACAACGAAGCTTACGTGCGGCACTCTCCGCCCCGCCGGGTTGCCCAGCTTATCTGGCTCTACCATAAGGCGGTCGGGAACGGCGGGG
>Ga0210123_1001497_pt1 | contig 11775 bp, 7 predicted proteins | sample Muzzi_PWB_D2_FD_185535 | JGI IMG/M metagenome (GOLD analysis project Ga0210123, IMG submission 185535) | Wetland microbial communities from San Francisco Bay, California, USA, that impact long-term carbon sequestration - Muzzi_PWB_D2 (SPAdes) | ecosystem: Environmental > Aquatic > Marine >... | reverse complement strand
TGCGAAAAAAATAACCGCAGGCATATGTGTAATATTTCTAGGATTATTTTTTGAGCATAACGCAGAAGCTGGGCAAAAAGACCATTTCTGGAGGACACTAACTAAAGAGGTTAAAAAGAATAATGCAATACTTACATCTTGACGAAATAGAAGAAAAAGAACTTGTTTCCGGATTTAAAGTTCGTTTTGTACATTCAGAAAACATGACATTTTCTTATTGGAATATCGAGGCAGGAGCTCAAATGCCGGAGCACTCCCACCCACATGAACAGGTTGCAAACGTTCTTGAAGGTGAGTTTGAACTAACCGTAGACAATGAAAGCAAAAAGCTCGGTCCCGGCTCCGTCGTTATTATTCCGTCGCATGCCGTTCATTCCGGGAAGTCTGTGACCCGAAGCCGGATCATTGATGTATTTTACCCCATCAGAGAGGATTATCGATAGGTTGTAAAAAATGAAGAAACAAATGTTTAAGGGGGGACGAAACGCCCCTTGTCCTTGTGGAAGCGGTCTTAAATACAAAAAATGCTGTCTGGGAAAAAGAGAACCAAACCCTGAAAAACTCAAGGCGGAATATGCTAAAAAATACAGAATTCGGATCAAACAGCCAGCTGATATAAAAGGCATTAAGCAGGCTGGTCGCCTGGCCCTGGATACCCTCGACATGGTCGAGGCTGAAATCAGGCCGGGACTTATCACCGATGAAATTAATACGCTGGTGCACGAATTTACGCTAAAACACGGTGCAATTTCTGCACCTTTAAACTACAGGGGATTCCCAAAAAGTGTCTGTGTCTCCGTAAACGAAGTGATTTGTCACGGCATACCCGGTAAAAGGGTTTTAAATGACGGAGATATTGTCAACGTCGATGTAACACCGATTTTAAACGGTTACTATGCAGACGTCAACAAAACCTTTTTTGTTGGCATACCCGGTTCCGACGCCAAAAAGATCGTTCGCGTGGCCCAAAAAAGTCTGTTTAAGGGGATGTCGATGGTCAAACCCGGCAACACCATCGGAGATATTGGGTGGGCCATTCAAAAATATGCCGAAAAAAATGACTGCTCGGTGGTCAGAGAATTTGTAGGGCATGGTGTTGGACTTGAATTTCACGAACCGCCCCAGGTCCCCCATTATGGTGTTCGAGGAGAAGGAATCCCTCTGATTCCCGGCATGGTTTTCACCATAGAACCGATGATCAATCTGGGGAAAAAAGAACTGGTCGTACTTGAAGACAAGTGGACAGCCGTTACAAAAGACAAGTCGCTTTCCGCTCAGTTTGAACAAACCATTCTGGTCACCGACAATGGTTTTGAGAGCCTGACCCCTTATGACCTGTAATAATGAATCAATCATTTTATATTAAAGCCGTTCTGTTCGATTTTGACGGCACCCTGACAAAACCAGGAGCGTTGAATTTTCCTCGTTTAAAAGAAACCATCGGCTGTCCCGCCGATGTTCCTGTACTTGAATTCATAGAAGAACTTCCAACTCTCTCTCAGCGAAATGAAGCCCTAAAGCAACTGGAGCGATTTGAAAAAGAAGCAGCAATCAACTCAAAACCCAACACCGGGGCACAAAAATTAATCCATTTTCTTCGTTCAAAGGGAATCGGTATTGGCATCATTACCCGAAATACCCTTTCAAGTTTAGAACGGGCATTTCAGAATTTTGAACATATCGATATGTCGCATTTTGATGTCATTGTTTCCAGGGAAACACCCGTCCGGTTGAAACCTAGTGGTGACGGGATCATACTGGCAGCAAAAACCTTGAATGTCGATGTAACCCAGATATTGATGGTGGGTGACTTTGTTTTCGACATTCAGGCAGGACAAACAGCAGGGTGTATGACGGCATTTCTGGATTATGGAACGGTATCCGGCACCACAAAGGTTGAAAGCGACTTTATCGTTTCCGGTTTGAAAGAGATTAAACATATCGTTCGTTTAGGACTTCCCCTTTCATCGGGAAAATTGCCAAATGATCTGCTCGAATTTTTTTTGGCCGGGCTCAATTTTCATGACCCTTCAGTACTGATCGGTGCCGCTGTGGGTGAAGATGCGGCTGCGGTGGATATTGAAAAAGAAGAAGTCCTTGTCATTAAATCAGATCCCATTACATTTGCCACAGACGCCATAGGGTACTATGCGGTTCTCATCAATGCCAACGATATCGCCACGTCAGGAGCCATCCCCAGATGGTTATTGACCAGCCTGTTGTTCCCACCCGGCGTTACGGCATTCTCCATCTATCAAATCATGCATGAACTCGAATCGGTTTGCCGCCGCTGGAACATCACGCTGTGCGGCGGCCATACAGAGATCACCGATGCGGTGACAAGGCCTGTTATCACTGGGATGCTTGCCGGAACAGTGACAAAAAACTGTCTCATTGATAAACGGAACATAAAATCTGGGGACAACGTTTTATTGACCAAAGCGATTGCCGTTGAAGGAACCGCCATCATTGCCAGGGAGTTTTCAGATCGGCTTAGAGTTCTGGGGATGACGGAATCCGACATGGAAACATGTAAACAGTTTCTCTTTTCCATCAGTATCTTAGAGGAAGCCCAAATCGCTCGCAATTGTGTGGGAGTCAGTGCCATGCACGATATAACAGAAGGAGGATTAGCTACAGCCCTAATGGAATTGAGCACCACCGGTAAACATCGAATCAGGGTAAACATAGACCGTATTCCGGTCTTTCCGCAAACCAAAAAGATATGTACGTTGCTTGGGATTGATCCCATGGGATTGATTGGTTCCGGCAGCCTTCTCATTTGTTCTCGTAAAAATGAAACCGAAACGCTTATGAAAAGCATCCGGGACGCTGGAATCGATATTGCCTGCATCGGCGAAGTGATGGAAGCCGGTCGTGGGGTCGAAGCCGTGAGCAAGGCCGGACCGGCAGCTTGGCCCAGTTTTGAAGTGGACGAAATCACCCGTCTTTATTGAGACATAATTAAATGAGGGTTCGGGGTGTTTATCTGTTAATTCGCTCCATGGATAATGCTTTTTTTCAAACCGTGTAAACTCGTGGTTAAAGGATCGTAAAGAAATAACAGAATTCAATATAGAAACAATGGGTTCAATTTAAAACAAATACTTTCTTTCTGTTGAGATATCTCGATACGCGTCTGTTCTTTCTAACGATCCCTAAACCACTCAAACAGTACACGCTTTTTTAAAAAGATTATCCATTCCGCTCATACACATGTGTTGCGTGTGTTCACGGGCTGTGCTTTTCCGTGTAACGATATTGGCGGAGTGGCTTCGTCATTTCAATGGCTTAGCGGTGGGGGAGACCGCGGCTCCCGCATGCTTTTCGCGGGAGAACGCGGAGGGGGTAGGAATGCCACCGCTGCTAAGTCATTGAAATGACCAGACACGTAGACACCAGAGTGAACGGAAGAGCACAGCCCGTGAACACGAACATATTTGTTTACAATAAAAACTCTTCAACACCTCCATTAAATAGGATAAACGCGAAATGAAAATAAAAATTTATACCGTAGGCGGGACCATCGACAAGGTATACTTTGATCGAAAAAGCACCTATGAAGTTGGAGAACCTAATATCGGAGAGATATTAAAGGAAGCAAATGTTAACCTTGAATACGAAATATCATCCATTTTGCATAAAGACAGCCTCGATATGACCGACAAAGATCGGCAGCTGATTTTCGATAAGATTGTGTCTGATGAACATCGACATATTGTAGTAACCCATGGAACGGATACCATGATTCAGACGGCTAAAAAATTAAATCCCATACCCGGCAAAGTAATTGTAATAACCGGCGCAATGGAACCGGCCAGGTTTAAATACAGCGATGCTGCATTTAATATCGGCTGTGCCGTTGCTGCTGTTCAGGTATTAGCGCCGGGTGTTTATATTGTGATGAACGGGAGAGTTTTTGATCCGGGTCACGTCAAAAAAAATCTGGAGCAGAATTGGTTTGAAGAATTCTGAAATAATACGCGCATTAATTTAGCCCATAAACACAGACAAGACATCTTTTCTTGCATTGGCATGTTGTAGGGTTACCTGAATGAGATCTTCCGGCTTTAACTCAATGCCACTTGACAAAGGCAACTCACATTCTGTCATGTATTCTCTTAAAATTATTTGATAATTATTCCTTTTTTTATAAAGAACGATCGCCTCTTCTTTCTGCCCGATTTGTTTTTCAAGATATTTCAGTAACCAGTAACGATGGCGACTGTATTGAATTTTAGCAACATGACTCATTGGCTGTTCAAGGATCTGAATAACATCATTGATTTCTTCACGCGTTGAAGGCTTTTCCAGACCGAAAACGGATCGAATCTGTCTTTGAGTGGCAAGATCGAAATATTTCCGAATCGGTGAAGTTGCGGTGACATAGGCATCTAATCCCAGTCCTGAATGTTTTTCGGGTTCGGGATTGAGAACAAAACGGCTCAACAGCTTTCGCTGCATACAGTTTTGAAACAGTGTTCCATTATTTCCCTTATAGAGCCTTTCCCTCGGTGATGCCTGGGACCTGTAAATGGCAGGAACATGATGTTCTGCCAAAAACTTGGCCATTAACCAGTTTGCCATAATCATTATTTCCGAAACCAGCATTCTCCCGGGGCTTTCTCTGTTAATTCTGCTCACGGTGATCTCACCATCCTCAGCGATCCAGATATTGATATCCGGCAGCGTTATCTGAATCGCTCCAGCGGACATCCTTTCCAGGCGGAATTTCTCAGCTATATTTCGAAGGGCAATAACATCTTTATTGTCATCTGCAATAATATTGACATCGTAATAGGTCATCTGTCGCGCGACTTTGATGAGACTCGGGGTAATTTCATAATCGTTTATTTCATAGGATCTGTTTAGAGTTACCAATATACTGATTGCGGGACGCAGTTGACCGGCTTTAAGACTGCAAAGATCTTCGGCGAGCGAGGACGGCAGCATGGGAATTTTCTGATCGGGCATATAAATAGAGCTTCCGCGGGAGAGAGCTCCCTGATCAATTATGTCTCCTTTTTTAACAAAGTGCCCAACATCAACGATATGAATGCCCAGACGATAATGATCGCCATAATCCTCTAAACTAATTGCATCATCAAAATCTAAAGTCGACTGACCGTCTATGGTCATAAGGGGAAGCATTGTTAAATTTTTTCGATCCTTTGTGTCTAAAGAATCTTGGGTTGAAGCGATGAGTCGAGTTGTATATTGATTCACCTCATCAGGAAAAACGGTAGATATGTTATACCGGAAAAGGTCTATATTTTCGTTTTCACGAAACACGCCCAGCTTGATCAAAATTCTGAAGAGTTCTTCATCAGGGTCTATGCCCGCCCTTGCAAGAATCGCCTTTCCAAGATCGTAGTTTTCGCTTTCCCTTCCAAAAAGATAAAATGAGTTGATCAGATCTACGATTTCTAATTTATCCTCGGGTATTAAGGGATCATTATCGTTCATCACGTTTGCCAGCCAGTCCCCTCCTTCTTGGATGATACGATTCCTTCGGGCAACTTCTCTTTCATAGGCAATTTTTCGTTCGACCTGGTCTTGGGTATTCGGAAAAAACCGATCGCGCTGAAATCTAAAATAAAACCTATTTTGAAAAAAGGCCCTGACCACAGCGGACTCGTGATCATCATTCGGGCTGTCCGGAAAACAGAATTCCGTCATTGTCTTCAAGTCGATCCATTCTTGTTCCGAATTTAATACCTCCCACAATTCCTTGATATCAACATTGTTGATTAAGGCATTGCGTCGGACAACAATCTTTTTTAGTGTGTCAACCATCTTACTTCGTCCCATGGACAAATCAAGGCGGGTTTCACATGTGTGAGCCAGGCGGTTGGCGGAGAGGTTGACTTCACGGTTGGATTCGGTTAGAAGTCTAAGTCTTTGATTTTTAACTTCCAATACTACCGCGCACATTATTTTCTGGCGGTCAATATATTCAACAATGTTTCCGGATTCCATAGGTAAACAACATAACAACCACTGGTATGAAAGTCAATGTAATGACGATCCTAAATATGTCGTAAATCGCGCGCGTTTCGACTTTTGTTGACCCATACGCAATTCTATTATAAAAGCAATTGTTTCTTAAAAAAACTATGAAATCTCTATATTTAATAAAACCCTATCTTGAAGAACGACGGCTCTTCATCGTCATCGGTCTTGTTTGTCTTATCACCGTCGATTTTTTGCAGCTATTCATCCCTCGTATTATAAAGTGGGTCATAGACGATCTTACCGATTATCGAATCGATATTTTATCGCTGTTGAAATATGCGCTTTACATCGTCGGTATCGCTGTTTTGATCGGCATTTTCCGTTATGTTTGGAGACGCTGTCTCCTTGGAGCTTCCAGGCGGGTAGAGGAGGGTCTTCGCAACAAACTTTTTGCCCACATTCAAACACTGTCCGCCTCATATTTCGTTAAAACCAAGACCGGCGATCTGATGGCCCACGCCACCAATGACATTCTACATGTGCGAATGGCTACAGGCATGGGTATGGTGGCACTGACCGATGCTGTTGTTTTAGGTACGGCAGCCATCGGTTTTATGGCCTATATCAATGTCAAGCTAACGTTTTTTGTCCTTATTCCCATGCCGATGATCGTTTTCGGAGCCCGTTTTTTCAGTAAAAAGATGCATCGTTATTACGGAGAGGTCCAGGGAGCTTTTTCGGATCTGACAGAAATTGTGAGGGAAAGATTTGCTGGCATTCGCATCATCAAGGCATACAACCGTCAACAGGAAGCAGCCTCCAAGCTAGAATCGGTGTCAAAAGATTATATTGAAAAAAACTTGGCCCTTGTAAGAATAACAGGATCTTTTTTCCCGATGATGGTCTTTTTTTCAAATATAAGCCTTGCCATTGTCCTTTTCTTAGGGGGTCGACAGACTATAATTTTTACCATTACGCCTGGAGATTTTGTTGCATTTATCAGTTATATCGGTCTTTTAACATGGCCAATGATGGCCATGGGGTGGGTTACCAACCTGATCCAACGTGGCAAAGCATCTTTGGAAAGGATCGACAAAATCATCCAAACTCAGCCGGAAGTCGATGACATGCCTGAAGCAGTATTCCTCAGGCATGTCAAGGGATCTATCGCCTTTGAAGCGGTGTCATTTTCTTATACGCCGTATTTTCATTCCTCCGGTAACACACCGATTCTGGATGGAATCAACCTAAACATAAAACAGGGTAATATTTTTGGGATTGTCGGTCCTCCGGGAAGCGGCAAATCGACCCTTTTGAGCCTAATTCCCAGAATCTTTAAGGTTGTTAAAGGACACATTACGATAGACGGAATCGATATTCACAAAATTCAAATCCGAAACTTAAGATCCATGATTTCGTATATGCCACAGGAACCCTTTTTATTTGCCGGTACCATCAGGGAAAACATCACGTTCGACAATACAAACACAAGAGAACCGGAATTGATTCAGGCAACCCAAGGCGCTTGTTTTTATGATGCTGTTAACGCTTTTCCTGACGGTTTTGAAACCGTTGTAGGAGAAAAAGGGGTTATTCTTTCCGGCGGCCAGAAACAGCGTGTTGCCCTTGCACGCACATTGTTGAAAAATTCATCTATTATGATACTGGACGATCCCATCAGCCAGGTGGACATTAAAACCGGTGAAACGATTATCAATACCATTCGATCCATGGCTGGGGAAAAAACCATCATTATTGTTTCACACAGACTTTCTGCTGTCCGGTTTGCCGATCAGATCATCACCCTTGATCGCGGCTGTATTATTGAGTCCGGAACGCATTCGGAATTGATGGCAAATGACAGATATTATGCCAGAACATACCGCCTCCAGGAGATAGAAGAAGAATATGCATAATGATTATGGCTATTTCGAAGAAAAGCAGCTTGGCAAACCCTATGATGTCAAATTGTTGGGGCGGCTGTATCCATATACAAAACCGTATAAACTGCTGCTGTTAAGCTCAATTGTTTTGATTGTTCTTCTCACTCTGCTTGATCTTTCTCTGCCTTACGTGACCAAGATTGCCATCGATCGATATATTGTACCCGGACAGAAAATAAAAGAAAACAAAATGGTTGTCCAGGATGAAGGCAGAATCAGAACATTGAAGGCGGATATGGCCGATCCAGAAATCGAATCCATTGTCCGTAGATATTCCGATCTTTTTAAGGTTGAAGGATCGTTGGCAATCATATCTTTTCGCAACCTGAATAAACTCGACAAAAGCGATCTTTCGATATTGCGAAAAAGAGACCTTTACGGAGTAACCTTCATCACCGCTGTTTTTCTTGCCATCGTAATTTTCAATTTTGTGCTCAATATTGTCCAGGTTTTAATCATGGAATATGCGGGTCAAATGGTTATGCATGATCTAAGGGTACACCTGTTTAACCATATCCAGAGCCTGTCGGTGGCATTTTTCACGCGCAATCCCGTGGGTCGACTGGTGACACGGGTGACCAACGATATTCAGAACATGCACGAATTGTTCACGTCCGTCATCGCATTTGTCTTTAAGGATCTTTTCTTACTGGTGGGGATCGCGGGGGTTCTTATCGGCATTCATCTTAAACTGGCCCTGGTTTCCTTTACGGTGATCCCTTTTGTTCTGTATGCCTCTCTTCGTTTTTCAGGTCAGGCCAGAGGGGCTTACCGGACACTGCGAATAAAAATTGCCGAAATAAATACCCGGTTTTCGGAAACCATCGGAGGGATCAAGGTCATACAGCTCTTTTTACAAGAGAAACAAAATTACCTTGGGTTTGAAAACCTTAACCATGAGCACTATCTGGCCGGTATGAAACAGATTCATGTTTTTGCGATTTTTATGCCGGTCATCGAAATCCTGGGTGCGGCTGCAATTGCCATTGTCATCTTTTATGGCGGCGGCGGTGTCCTGTCGGGAACCATAAGCCTTGGTGCCCTTGTGGCGTTTTTGTCTTACATGAAGATGTTTTTCAGGCCGATCAGGGACATCGCTGAAAAATACAATATTCTGCAAAATTCAATGGCATCGGCAGAAAGGATATTCCTGATTCTGGATAGTTCTGAAACCATACAACAACCGCCTGCTAACATCGGTTTTCATACCGAATCTAAGTTAAAACCATTCAGCACAGCTTTGGATAAAATCTCGGAAATTTCCATGGAAAAGGTTGCTTTTGAATATGTTAATAATGAACCTGTTCTTAAAAATATTTCTTTTAGCATAAAAGCCGGTGAAACCTTGGCGGTGGTGGGACCCACGGGATCCGGAAAAACATCGATGATCAACCTTATTATCCGATTTTATGACCCCACGTCAGGACGCGTGCTATTGAATGGCGTTGATATCAAAGAAGAAAATATCAAAAGTTTAAGGTCAAAAATGGCGCTGGTGATGCAGGATCCTTTTTTGTTCTCTGATACCATCCGGGAAAATATTACCCTTGGAAAACGCGATCTTTCAGAAGCAACATTTCAGCAAATTTTACAGGATTCAAACTGCAAAACCATAGCAGACAGATTGCCCGAAGGTGTTCATACGGTGCTTTCCGAGGGAGGAACCTCCATTTCAAGCGGTGAACGTCAACTCATATCCATTGCAAGGGCCTTTGCCCGTAATCCGGACCTTATTATCCTTGATGAGGCAACATCATATATCGATTCGGAAACCGAGGTTAAAATTCAGGAGGCTTTAACCAAATTGATGTCCAACCGGACGTCAATTATTGTGGCACACCGACTTTCAACAGCTCGGGAAGCAGACAAAATTATTGTGCTGAACAGGGGACAAATCATTGAAACCGGGAACCATTCGGAATTAATGAGGATTCAAGGGTTCTATTACCGGTTGAATCAACTTCAGGGGTAAGTATATAAAGGCATTTTTCTATTGACAATTTTTGTTTTTTTTGCATTATTGCTAAATTTAATAAAAACGGTTATTTTGCTTGCCAAATTAAATGGATTATGTTTTAAAACACGCTCTATATCCCAATAAGAATTTAACATTTCAAAGTTATTAACCAAAGCTAAAGGAACCTAGGAGTGGGTACCGGGTTCCTGTTTTATTAACCCAAATATTATAGAGGAGGATTGATTACATGGCTTACAATGCGGTAGAAATGGCCGACTGGCAGATTTCAGAAGCGGCCGAAGAAAACATGCCTTATCCCGAAGATTGGCGGGAAAAACTGGCTCTGGAAAAGGACGAAATCCTGCCCATGGGAAGATTGTGCAAGCTGGATTTCCTTAAAATTATTGACCGTTTGAAAGACACTCCGGATGGCAAATACATTGAGGTTACTGCCATCACCCCCACCCCGTTAGGTGAAGGTAAAAGTACCACTTCCTGCGGCCTCATGGAAGGTTTGGGCAAACGCGGCGTAAATGTCGGCGGCTGTCTGCGGCAACCCTCCGGTGGTCCGACCATGAACATTAAAGGAACCGCGGCCGGCGGCGGCAACTCATTGATCATTCCCATGACCGAGTTCTCCATGGGCCTCACCGGCGACATCAACGACATCATGAACGCCCACAACCTGGCCATGGTCGCCCTCACCGCCAGAATGCAGCACGAGCGAAACTACAATGACGAGCAGCTTGCGCGCTTGACACGTATGCCCAGGCTTGACGTCGACCCCACTCGAGTGGAGATGGGCTGGATCATGGATTTTTGTGCTCAAGCTTTGCGAAATATCGTTATCGGTCTGGGCGGCAGGTTTGACGGTATGGTCATGCAGTCAAAATTCGGGATCGCGGTCAGCTCAGAGCTCATGGCGATTCTTTCCATTGTTCGCGATCTGAAAGACCTGCGGGAAAAACTGAACAACATCACCGTGGCTTTTGACAAATCAGGGAAACCGATTACCACCGGCGACCTTGAAGTCGGCAATGCCATGACCGCCTGGATGCGTAACACCATCAACCCGACCCTGATGATGACAGCAGAGTATCAACCCTGTATGATTCACGCAGGACCTTTTGCAAACATCGCCGTGGGTCAGTCTTCCATCATCGCCGACCGGGTCGGTCTCAAGCTTTTTGACTACCACATAACAGAATCCGGGTTTGGCGCTGACATCGGCTTCGAGAAATTCTGGAACGTCAAATGCCGATACAGCGGTCTGAAACCCCACGTCTCCGTTCTTACCACCACCATTCGGGCCCTCAAGATGCACGGCGGCGGTCCCAAGGTCGTGGCCGGTCTTCCGCTGCCCAAAGAGTATCAGAAAGAAGGTCTGGACATACTCGAAAAGGGTGTTCAAAATATGGTGCACCACATCAACACCATCCGGATGTCCGGTATCAACCCGGTGGTCTGCATCAACTGCTTCCATACCGACACCAAGGCTGAAATTGCCATGGTTCGCAAATATGCCGAGGAAGCCGGTGCCCGCTGTGCGGTGTCTACCCACTGGGCCGACGGCGGCGACGGCGCGTTGGAATTTGCCGATGCTGTTATTGAAGCCTGTAAAGGTGAACCGAAATTCGATTTCCTCTATCCGCTGGAAACGAAGCTGCGTGACCGGGTAGAACTCATTGCCAAGAACGTCTATGGCGCCGACGGTGTGGCCTGGACACCTGCAGCCGAAGCCAAGGCCAAGATGCTCGAAGCTGATCCCAAGTATGACGACTTCACCACCATGATGGTCAAGACCCATCTCTCCCTCACCCACGACCCGTCGGTTAAGGGTGTACCCAAGGGATGGACTCTGCCCATTCAGGATGTGCTGATCTTCTCCGGGGCCAAGTTCCTCTGTCCCTGCTGCGGTGC
>Ga0210123_1001496_pt1 | contig 11775 bp, 8 predicted proteins | sample Muzzi_PWB_D2_FD_185535 | JGI IMG/M metagenome (GOLD analysis project Ga0210123, IMG submission 185535) | Wetland microbial communities from San Francisco Bay, California, USA, that impact long-term carbon sequestration - Muzzi_PWB_D2 (SPAdes) | ecosystem: Environmental > Aquatic > Marine >... | reverse complement strand
CCACGGGAAAACCAAGGCTCTCGGCCTGCACCAGCGCCTCGTTGGGCGAGCGCACGATACTGGCCCCGGCAGTCGGGATATGGAAGGCATGCAGCACCGCCTTGGACTCGGACTCACTGAGCACTTTGCGTCCCTCTGCAAGCACGCCCTCGATAATCATCCTCGCACCTTCGACATCGGGGGCCTTGCCGGGTGACAGCGGACCCGGCGTTTCGAGCAACAATTCCTGGTTTTGATAATAGTTCACCAGATAGGAAAACGCCTCGACAGCCGCTTCCGGCGTATGAAAGGTGGGCACATTGGCAGCGCGCAGTATCCGGCGGCCTTCCGCGACCTGGGTTTCACCCATCCAGCACGCCAGCAGCGGCTTGTTATTGCCAAGCGTGAGCAGTGACCTTGCAACCGCTGCTGGATCGGTCATTGCCTGGGGAGTCAGTATCACCAGCAGGCCGTCCACACCGGGATCACTCATGCAGATCTCGACTGCCCGTGCATAACGTTCGGGTGTGGCATCGCCGATGACATCAACCGGGTTGGCCTGTGACCAGGTCGCCGGCAAAACTGCGTTCAACCGCTTTAGCGTGTCCTCCGACAACTCTGCCAATGACATACCAAGATCGGTCACATGGTCGGTTGCCATGACTCCCGGTCCACCGCCATTGGTGACAATGGCGAGACGCTCACCCTTCACAGTGGACACAGCTGTCAAGGTTGCGGCGGCAGAAAACAGGTCACCGATGCGCAGGCCACGCACCACACCGGCGCGGCGCAAGGCGCTCGCAAAGACATCGTCGGACCCGACCAGGGCACCGGTGTGGGACATGGCGGCCCTGGAGCCGCTCAGGTGACGGCCTGTCTTGAGCGCAATAACCGGCTTGACCCGTGCAGCAGCCCGCAGGCCACTCATGAATGAACGCGCGTCATGTATTCCCTCGATGTAAAGCAGGATACTTCTGGTTTTAGGGTCGCTCACCAGATAATCAAGTACATCGCCGAAGTCGATATCTGCCGAAATTCCGGTGGAGACCACTGTGGAAAAACCGATATGGTTTGCAGCGGCCCAATCCAGTATCGCCGTACAAAGCGCACCGGACTGCGACACCATGGCAATCTTGCCTGGGTTGGCACTGCCCTTGTTGAAGGTACAGTTGAGCCCGGTGGCCGGGCGCATCAAACCCAGACAGTTTGGCCCGATAAATCGCAGACCGTAGCGGCGCGCATTTTCCACCAGGGTCTGCTCCAGCTTCAGACCCTGCGGACCGATCTCGCGGAAACCTGCCGATATAACCACTGCAGCGCGTATACCGTATTCACCGCAGGACTCGATGATACCGGGTACCGTCACGGCCGGCGTTGTGATCACTGCAAGGTCGACGGGCTTGCCAATGCTATTGAGGTCCGGGTAGGCCTTGCGACCCTGTACCATGCCGTGTTTCGGGTTGATGGGAAAAACATCACCCTTGAAACCACCCTCGATCATGTTTTTGAAAACCAGATTACCAACCGCATCCTGGCGGTCACTGGCACCGAAGACAGCGACCGACCCTGGCTCAAACAGCTTGTTGAGATAATGTTTGCCCATATTCTGAAAAAAATCCTCGCTTGCGCGGTGGGCCCGTGTGACACGCCGTGCGGACTGTTAAGATGGGGACCATCATAGCAACTTGTGTACCCTAACGTGACCACTGCCTACATTTCCCATCCTGCCTGCCTGCTGCACGAGACGGGCAGCGACCATCCGGAGTCGCGGCAGCGCCTTTACGCCATCGAAGATGTACTGATTTCGACCGGTCTGATGAGCTTGCTCAGGCGGATTGACGCGCCACGCGCAACCCGCGCGCAACTCTGTCGTGTGCACACGCCTGAATATCTGGATGAAGTCGAACGCCGCGCCCCGATGTCCGGCCTGGTGACGCTCGCTACGGACACAGTGATGGGGCCAGACAGCCTGGAAGCCGCCTGCCGTGCCGCCGGTGCCATGGTACAGGGTGTTGATATGGTCATGCAGAACGAGGTCGACACAGTATTCTGCGCCACCCGACCGCCGGGGCACCATGCGGGACCGGGCAACGCGATGGGATTCTGTATCTTCAACAACGTCGCGGTGGGTGCAGCCCATGCCCTGGCTGCGGGCATTGACCGGGTCGCGATTGTTGATTTCGATGTCCACCATGGCAATGGTACCGAAAGCATATTTCAGTCTGATGATCGTGTGATGCTGTGTTCGGTATTCCAGCACCCGTTTTATCCGTACACCCCACTGGTCACGGACAGCCACCACATTGTTCATGTCCCGCTCGATGCCGGGGCATACAGTGATGAGTTTCAGCAGGCGGTACAGGCTCACCTGCTACCCGCATTGCACAGGTTCAGACCCGAACTTATCCTGGTATCTGCCGGGTTCGATTCACATTTCGAGGATTACATGGGTCAGCTCAATCTGCTTGACAGCGACTATTACTGGATTACACGCGAAATCATGGATGCAGCTGCACAACATGCAGGGGGACGCGTGGTTTCCACACTTGAGGGCGGCTATGAGTTGCCTGCCCTGGGGCGCGCTGTTGTTCAGCATATACGAGCACTGATGCACGTTTAATGATGCCGGCCCCATAAGGGAGGCTCTTGAACAATCACACAAACATGCCTGCTGATGTGCCGGTAATCACCTGAATCTGAATAGCGCTTCCTTCCCGCTCTTTCCCGGTTCGCGTTCTACTCCGGCCGCTACAGCAGGCTCGACCATGCGCACGCTCTTTCCGGATGCGCTGTCCAGAAAGTTGCAGCCCGGGACCAGCGCTTTCACAGCGTAAAACAACTCGCCCTGAAACGCGGCGGTTGTCGCCGGCACACCGGCGTACATGCGGTGCAGCCGGTCGTGTTCACGCTTGATGAGCCTGCGAAGAAACGGCATTTCGCCCCGTTCCAGCGCGAAGTTCAACCGGGTATGTGAAAGGCCGTCAACCTGCACCATGACCAGGCTGGCGAGCTTGGCGGCGCCGTCGACACCGGCAGGCGCAGCAGGGTTGCCAGCCACTCGCTGCGGCTTATCGCACGACGCAGTCGCCGCAGGAAGGCTTCGATACGGCTCCGGAGGGCCTTCCTGTTCAGCCGGTTTCTTCATCCGCGCCCAGTGCGGCATCGGTAGCGCTGCCGATGCCTTTCAGTATTTCCCACTCCACCTCGATAAGGTCACGCAGGTGATGCCAGTGTTCTTCCTGTTCCGACCTGTCCGACGATACCCTGCCATGCAGGTTCGCATAGCAGGTCAGTGCCTTGTCAGCCGAGTGCGACATGGAAAAGGCTTCAGCCGTATCCAGTGCTGCCCGCTCAAGTTCCCGATACTGTTTTTCAGGCAGCCCTGCCACCCACTGCATTGCCGATACAAAGTCCTTGATTGACTCCCCGTGCAACAAGCGGCCGTTCTTGTAGTCCCTGACCACTTCTCTCACACCGGGAGCATCCAGGGCAACAACCGGCAAACCCGCCGCCATTGCCTCGGTCAGTACCATGCCCTGTGTCTCGCTCTTCGAGGCAAAGGCAAACAGGTTCATCGCGTGCAGTGCATCGGCCAGTTGCTCATGTTCGAGGACGCCGGCAATGTGTAACCGCACATCGAGTCCGACCCTGGTAAAGATCTCCCGGATTGTCATTTCGGAGGGGCCCGTGCCGATCACCAGAAAATGTGCGCGGCTTGTTGTCTCTAGAAAAGCCGCGGCCGTCTTGGCCAGAAACTCCAGGTTCTTTTCCGGTGCCAGACGGCCCAGGTGTCCCACCACGAAGGCATCCACGGGGATACCCATCGCCCCCCGGAATCGCCCGCCATTACCTTGCGCGAAGTCTTCAGCCTGCACGCCAGTGGGTACCACGGCAACGGGTGTTTCGACACCCCGATCACGCAGCAGTGTCATAATGCTCTCGCTGGGTGCGAACACCTGGTCGGAAAGGTTGGCGTAGCGGACCGCGGCCTCGATGATGAAACGCCGGAGTTTCAGGGCATCGCCCGGCACATAATGGGTATATTCCTCGTGCAGCGTATGGTGGGTAAACACCAGCGGCAGGTCGCGAAAGCGCGCAATGCGTAATGCCGTGACACCCAGGAGGTAGGGGTGATGGGCATGGATAATGTCCGGAGCAAACTCATCCAGGACCCCGGTCAACAGGCCGGAGACCGGCAGGACGACTGAAAAATCGCTGCCGTTAAAGTTCTGAATCGCCGGAATACGCACCACATCGATCTCATCCTGCGGCATACCGGGAAATTCCGGCGCCACCACCAGCGTACGATGACCGCGGCGGCGATACTCGGCAGTGAAGGCCTCCACCGAGCGCGCCACGCCGCCGACGTGCGGGGTGAAGGTATTGGTCAACATTACGATATTCATTTGTTGTTGGGGGACAGAATTGAATTCTGTCCCCTTTCAATATAAACGGATGACTCGCCTGGTTTGGCAATGACCGGCTCAAACCCGGGTATACATACCTCGATGATCGGTGCGGTGGCGTGCCCCTTTGTATGCCAATGGCCCTGCCAGGTGACATGTACACGATGTGCTTCCGGTTTGATGGTCAGTGACAGTGGCCCGAAGGCCGTTGGCGCGGGGCCGAATGTCAGCGGTGAACCGGCAGCCAGCCAGCGCGGCGCTACACCGGCAGCCAGAATCAGCCTGTCCCCCTCCTCGCGCACGAAGCAATTGCGGACCATCAGGACCCATTCGGCCGCTGCCCATACATGCTGGCCATCGCCCATGCAGCCACCGCCGGTGCGGGGATGAATGGCCTCCGGCCACTGGCCGGTGGGCGTGGCCAGTGCCGCAACCGTGTCCATCAATTCCAGGTAACGGGGATCGCCGGCCCGCAGCAGCACCTGGGCCATGTGCAGCGTCAGGTAGGGATTGATACCGGCATGAATCATGTCCTGGAAAAACCCGCCATTGACACGGCAGTTCTCCAGAAGAAACCCGATCGTCCCGAGCAATTGCGGATCATCCGGTGGACACAGTTGCAGGGGATAGCCCACGGCCAGTGAACCGATGGCCCCGGCATCCATGCGGCGATAGGGCGAGGCCGGAATGACGGGTCTACCGAGGCGCGTGGCGTCCCGCGCGAGGCTGCGCTCCACGGCCTTGTCGAATATCCCTGCCTCGTTCAGGCATTCTGCCTGTAACGCCTCATTGCCCATCAGTCCGCCAAGGGCGGCTGCCGAGTGCAGGCCGGTGATGCCCCAGAAGTCGTCCCAGTAATAATAGTCGTTAGGACCGAGGTGCTCGGCGCTGAAGCCCGCGGGCAACAGGCCGGCATGGGGTAAATCGCCTTCGTCGGCCAAACGCTTCCTGGTAATCCAGCGCGCACCGCGCACAATCGCCTGCCGCCAGGCAGGCTTTGGCGGCTGGCCGGTGAATGCGCAAAAGCGCTGCATGATCCACAGCGCCTGGCCGTTGGAATCCCATTCACCTTCCTGGGAATGAAAGTAACCCCGCCGCGTCTGCCGTGCGGGAAAGCGGTTCAGCGCCCGCTCAGCGCGCGCGGTCAGGCCGGCGCATAACAGGGCATGAATGATAAATGCCGCATCGCGGAACCAGAACCGCTTATAGGTGTAGGGCCCGGGCCAGACATCGTCCGGTGAGTGCAGGACCAGGGTCCGCAGTGCCGCTTCATACAGGAACTGTATTTGCTCATCCGGCATCTGGAGTTGGCAACTCCCCTGCAAGGCATCCTCCCACGCAGCGGCGCCGGGTCCTGGTGCGCGGTGGGCGTCCGGCAGCAAAATCTCCGCACCTATTTCACGGGGCTGGCCGGGTTCGAGGCGAAACAGTGCCGCCGCCGTGACCATGCCCACCTCACAGACACCCCCGGTCTGGTCTTGCAGGTCGTGCAGATGAATCGCAACATCGCCGGTATGATAATCGGAGACATGGTGCCGCTCTGCCGGCACGCTGAATGTGAGGGCGTGCTGCCCATCGATGGTCCAGGCCCTGCGTCCCTGTGACAGGGCCACCTCGTGAATGAAACTGATCCCTTCCGGGTTACAGGGACGCAGCGCCAGACCCAGCCAACCGCCACGATCACTGCGGGCGTCAAGCTGGAGGCGGCAGACCGGCACACCGGATTCGAGCCGGACCGTGGCCTGATTACGCAAGGTCATGCCGCCTTGCTGCGTTGTCGTGATCACTGCCAGACCGTTGCGCATGTCCAGCCGTTGAGTACAGGATTGTGCCCGTGACGGCAGCAGGCGCTGGCCATCATCCGTCACCAGCCAACTGTCCAGGGACCAGCCATCAAACCAGGGTGTCAGCATCCCCCGGGGGTCGACGATGGGCAGTTCCGGACAATCGGGCCAACCGATGGCCGTCCAGTTGCGATGACTGAGGTTGACGTGGGTGATGGAAAATGCCCGGGGGACAAAGGCATCATCTTCGGGGTCGAACTGGCGTTCGATCCAGTACGGCCAGACCCAGTCCAGGTTGTGCTGAATCACGCGGCTGTTGATCAAACCGCGTGCATGGAAGACAACACCGGCACGCAGCAGTTCGACCGGCTCACCCACCTCCGAGGGCTGGGCGAAGCGATGCAGCCGGGCCAGCAACGCGATCGGGTCCAGGAAGCCGTGCGCACGTGCGATACGGCGAATGAAAAACCGCCAGGGCAACCATTTCAGCCAGGGCATCACGCCTCCTCTTCCATGTCCTCTTCCGTATAGCTGGCCAGTACCCCGCGTGCCAGGCGGTTGAGATAAACAACCAGGCCGACGATCGCGAGGAATCCGCCACCGTACAGACCCCGTTCAAACGGGGTTCGAGCCGCGATGTGTCCTCCGGGGACAGTGATACCGGCGGCAATCGAACCGAGCCAGACATTGTGCAGTGAGAGCGGAATGATGCCGACGAAGGTGCCGCCCATGAATCCGCGCAACGAGAACTGCGTCAATCCGAAAAAGTATCTGGAAAGCTTGAAGGGAAAGAACGGCACCAGGCGCGTTAGCAATACGATCTTCCAGCCGTGGGGCGTGAACTCCTCGCTGACCAGCCTGAGCCTGGCGCATCGGCCTTGCCGCCTCCCGTGCATTCTCTCCCTTGTAAATAACCACGACTTCGCGATTACACAATTCCCCGATTGTCATAAGACCCCCGTACCCCGGTGTGTCCGGACAGGCTGTATATCAACCTTCCCTGTTTGTATTACCATCAGGTTTTCTTGTTGAGCCTGGATAAGTCTAGCGCATGCCACTGGGGTAACGGTGATAATAACCAACATATCCACGACGATTTCCAGCACCCCTTTCCCATGACTGCAAAGGGCGGGCATATTCACATCGGCACCTCCGGCTGGTCCTATGACCACTGGAAAGGCCCCTTCTATCCGCAGGCCCTGCCCTCTGATCAAATGCTGGAACACTATGCACAGCATTTCAGGAGCGTGGAGATCAACAGTTCTTTCTATCGCCTCCCGGAGAAAAAGATCTTGCGGCACTGGTACGACAGCACCCCGAATGACTTCCTGTTTACCGCCAAGGCCAGCCGCTACATCACCCACATGAAAAAACTCAAGGACCCTCTGGAGGGCGTGCCTGCCTTTCTGGAGCGCATCGGCCTTCTCAAGGACAAGCTCGGCCCGGTTCTGTTTCAACTTCCTCCACGCTGGCACTTCAACGTAGAGCGCCTGGGTGCCTTTCTGGACAGCCTGGGTAACGGCTTTCGTTACGCCTTTGAATTTCGGGACCATAGCTGGCTGAACCGGGAAGCCTTTGAACTACTGACCCGGCATAACGCCGCATTCTGTATTTACGAACTGGAAGGCTTCAGTACAGCAGAGGTGATCACTGCCGATTTCATCTATGTTCGTCTGCACGGGCCGGATGACGCCTACCAGGGCAGTTACAGTCACAAGGCACTATCCACCTGGGCTGAAACATTCACGAAGTGGGTACTGCAGGGAAAGCAGGTTTACTGTTACTTCGACAACGACCAGCTCGGTTACGCGGCAAAAAATGCGGGGCTGCTGCAGAAAATACTCGCGCAGCAATAAGGGTAATGCCGTGTATCTGCTATTATTCTTATTAAGGACGTTCTGACTCATTCGCCATTGCGAGGAACACAGTGACGGGGCAATCTCCAGACGCCAGGCCCTGAAGAATGGTTCAACCATCCTGGGGAAGTACTCCGGGGATGCAATGACGGGATTTCGTTCATTAATCAGGAGTCCCTGTAGATAACCGGGATTCACCAGGCTGGAGATACGATTTCATCTTATGACCGAGCGCGATCCATTTACCGTCAGCACCCGCCACTGGCACAAGCTGGAAGATGGCCGGGTACAGTGCGACCTCTGCCCGCGCTTCTGCAAGCTGCACGCGGGCCAGCGTGGTCTGTGCTTCGTGCGGGAAAACCTGGACGACGAGATTGTCCTCACCACCTACGGCCGCTCGAGCGGCTACTGCATCGACCCCATCGAAAAGAAACCGCTGAATCACTTTCTGCCCGGCACGTCGGTATTGTCATTTGGCACGGCAGGCTGCAACCTCGCCTGCAAGTTCTGCCAGAACTGGGACATCAGCAAGTCGCGCGAGACACACACCCTGACCGATGAGGCCTCACCGGGGCTCATCGCCCGTGCGGCGGAACAACTCAACTGCCGCAGCGTGGCGTACACCTACAACGACCCGGTGATTTTCCACGAATATGCGATCGATGTCGCGCGGGCCTGCCATGAAAGGGGCATCAGGTCGGTTGCCGTAACCGCCGGGTATATCTGCCCTGAACCACGCAAGGAATTCTACCGGTACATGGACGCCGCCAACGTGGATCTCAAGGCGTTTACCGAGGACTTCTATCACAAGATCACCGGCTCGCACCTGGCGCCGGTCCTGGAAACACTCGAGTACATCAAGCACGAAACCAGCGTCTGGCTGGAACTGACCACCCTGCTGATACCCGGCAGGAATGACTCGGAAAATGAGCTTGATGAAATGACCCGCTGGGTCGTGGACAAACTGGGCCCGGATGTACCGATGCATTTCTCCGCATTCCACCCGGACTGGAAGATGATGGATGCCCCGCCGACGCCGAAGCAGACACTCATCCGTGCCCGTGAAATTGCCATGGGGAACGGCGTACGCTACGCCTACACCGGCAATGTCCACAATGAGGCCGGCGACAGCACCTATTGCCACCACTGCGGTGAAACACTGATCGGCCGTGACTGGTATGTACTGACCGACTGGAAGCTGACCGCGGACGGGAAGTGCGCCGCCTGCGGTACACCCTGCGCCGGCGTATTCGAAGCCGGTCACGGCAACTGGGGCGCAAGAAGACAGCCGGTCCGGTTGCGCGACTTTGCCGCCTGACTGCTGCGAGTGCTCCCGGCCGGTGCAACAGGCGGGTTAGCTGTTCCTGAAAAGGATGCCATGACGCACCCGCCACTTTTCACTCTCTACCGCAAACAAAACAAGTGAGGAACGTGCCAGACAGACCGCAAGGTCAACAGCGGGAGTGGCTGCGTATAAAATACGTGATGAGGAACACGCAGAAAACAACAGCGCGCAGAAAATGCATGCATATAATTCTATATAATGCTGTTTTTATTGGAATAGTTCGCCCGTACATTTCTTCGTACTGCTCAAACCACATGCCTGGCTAACTCGGCTTCCATCGCTTTAGCATCTAAAAGCCACCCGCAAACAGGCACTGACCACCCGGGACAAACACAAACCCGGCTGAGCACGTTCGCGGTCCATGCTTCATGAAAGAGTCTACACGTTGTTTCTTGACAGCAACGCCTGCGGGTGCGGGTTCAGGTACACCTGCTCGTTGATATAGGGGTGCGGATGAATAGTGAAATGGTGCTGCAGCAGACGAATCGGCACGATCAGGGGAAACTCACCGCGCCGATAGGCATCGATGGCCTTGTCGAGATCGGTTCGATGCGCAGAGTCCAGGTTATTTTTCAGATAACCGAGCATATGCTGCAACACATTGCTATGACGCTTGCGCGTTGAGGGCTTGCACAGGGCCTGCATGAGGCTGGCGATGTACCTGTCGGCGACGTCAGCCAGTGGCGCCCGCGTTAAATCCGAGAGCATCCGCCCCAACTGGTGATACATCACGGTACTGTGCGACATGACAAGATATTTGTGACTGGCATGGAATTCAAGCAGACCCGGCTTGCTCAAGCCACTGTCGATCAGCGCCTTCCAGCGCGCATACACATATACCCGGGTAATAAAGTTGTCGCGCAGCTCAGCATCATTGAGACGGCCTTCTTCCTCCACCGGCAACAGCGGGTGTGCCTTCATGATCTCACGGGCGAAAAGGCCTGTGCCCGAACGTTCGGGCACGCCCTTGTCGTTGTACACCTTGACGCGCTCCATGCCGCAACTGGGCGAGTCTTTTTTAAAGATAAACCCGCACAGCTCATCAATCTCGCCGGTGACATTTTTGCCGTAGGTTCGCAGCGGCCGGGTTACATTAAGTTCCGGCGTTTTGATGCCAACTGCCTCAGGATTGCTCGCATCACCTGTTAGCCTTATGGGTTGTCGCGGGGTGCCCATACCGATGGCCACTTCCGGACAAAATGCTGCAAACACGAAATGTTCTGCCAGGGTATCGGTGATAAAACGGCTGCGTTTGTGACCGCCATCGAACCTGACTTCCCTGCCCAGCAGGCAGGCACTTACGCCAATAGTAATTTTTACAGGCAGTAATTCGCTCATAACAGCTCCTCGATCATGTATGCCAGTCGATTGTCGTCAGGTGCCACCTGGCCTGGAAAACTGGCCACTACAGCGACTTCGGACACGCCGGACAGGCGTTATTGACCAGGATCAACAGAAAGCTGAAAACCAGTATGTTTCTCAAACCGGTTGCAACAGTCATCACCAGCCTCTCTTTGCGTGTAAATGTTGTACAACACTACACATAACAGCATACTTGTACAACTTTATATTGCACCACTATCAAGCCGATAACGCACTCCCGCATGTCGTTATATGATTGTTTAATATGTTTTTTATATGCTTTTACTATATTTTATGTGAATCCACATATCCCGACCACCCGCTACACACCTGTACAATTACTTGACTTGTTCGAGTTTTATGTATAACTTCTGTACATCAGTACACCCACGAAATCATCAACAGGAAAATACACATGAACAATGCCGCCGCCAAAGTGATTGACTGGTCCGAGCAGGGCCTGGTGCCTGACACCGTAATTCGGCATGGCATCAAACGCCTGCTGAAAAAACGTATTGCAGAACTGGACACGGATGACTGCCAGCTCCAGGCAGAGCGCAAGGCCGATTTCATCCACTCGATGCATCTCAGTGCGATCGCCCCGCTGCCGTTCAAGGCCAATGAACAACACTATGAAGTCCCGACTGAATTTTTTCTAAAGGTTCTCGGGAACCAGAACAAATACAGTTGCTGCTACTGGGACAATGACGTTAGCGACCTTGATGCCGCTGAAAGCAGTGCCCTGCAAATCACCTGCGAGCATGCCGACCTGCAAGACGGCATCGACATCCTGGAACTGGGGTGCGGCTGGGGTTCGTTGACGCTATGGATGGCCAGGCACTACCCCAATAGCCGGATAACGGCTATCTCCAATTCACATTCTCAACGCGAATACATCGCGCAATTAGCCCGCCAGCGACAACTGAGCAATGTTCGCGTGCACACCTGCGACATGAACGACTTTATCAGCCAGGAAACATACGATCGAATCGTCTCGGTTGAAATGTTTGAACACATGCGCAATTACCACCGCCTGTTCAAGC
>Ga0210123_1001494_pt1 | contig 11786 bp, 11 predicted proteins | sample Muzzi_PWB_D2_FD_185535 | JGI IMG/M metagenome (GOLD analysis project Ga0210123, IMG submission 185535) | Wetland microbial communities from San Francisco Bay, California, USA, that impact long-term carbon sequestration - Muzzi_PWB_D2 (SPAdes) | ecosystem: Environmental > Aquatic > Marine >... | reverse complement strand
CTCACGCTCGGCATGTCGCGGTGTTTCAGGGTGCGACTACCATCTGTACATACACTATAGACGCGATGCCGATGAGTGTCGGGTACTTGAAAAAGAAACGGATCGACTGGTCGACGCGGAAGCGCGGAAATGCCACACCGACGACCACTGCAACCATGTAGATGGCAAGGGTTTTGATCATCAATTCGACCCAGCCGGTGGCGCCGCCGAAAAACAGGTTCATGAACAGGATCAGCTTGGTGGCCCCGAACAAGGCGCGGTTGGTCTGCAGCATCGACAGGAAGGCGCTGTGGAACTCGGTCGGCGGGCCAATCGGGATTTCCTGCGGCGCCAGGAAGATGTCAAAGGGAGAATAGCCGGTCATGCCGAGGAAGGCCAGCATTGCAGCCAGCGTCGCCACCCAGTTGCTGAACAGCGTCCAGTGCTGCCAGCCGCCCTGCTGCGCGGCCACGATCTCGGTAATCGACAGGGTGTCGTACTGGATGACAATGGAGATCACTGCCAGCGCGAAGGGCACCTCGTAGGCGGTCATTTGCGACAGGCCGCGGGCAATGCCGATGGCGCTGTAGGGATGGCCGCTTTCGCCGGCGCCCAGCGCCATGCCGAGCTGGCCGAAGAACATGAAGTAGATCACCAGGAACAGGTCACCGGCGTAGCTGAAATTCGCGAAGGTGTCGCTGCCGTAGATCACCGGTATGAAGGCCAGCGTGCCGACGCCGCCGGCGAGTCGGAACACCGGCCCGAGGTAGAACATGATGCCGTGACTGACGGCGGTGCGCTTCATCATTGTTTTCAGGATATTGATAAACGGTTGCCGGTAGGGAATGCCGATGCGGCCCTGCACCTTGGCGATGGTGCGTTCGATAAAGGCACCCACGAGCAGTCCGTAGACGGCCACGATCAGCAGTGTCAGGCTGAAATTACCGATTCTGCCAAGCCATTCCGCAATCACAGCTGCAGTCCTCCATTCACCATGTACAGCGCCACCAGATACATCACGATATGCAGTGCATAGGTCTGGCCGTTGCCGTTATAGAAAATACGCAAGGATGCGGCCAGGGAATGGCTCCACTCGACAGCGGACGTCCAGAAAGCGGTGGCGCGCGGCCTCACCAGGAAGCCGAGGGCCCGGTCGTAGTGCGCGAAAAAGTTATAGGCGAAATGCGTGTCTTCGGGGCGGTGCGGACGCTCCGCGGCGAACACGATGTTGAACTGCCCGACTTTCTGGATCTTCATGGTCAGCGTCATCAGCAGCAGGAATAGCAGCGGCACCATCCACACACCGGCGACGACGCCCATGATCATGGGTGCGTTCCAGTAGCCGAGATGGGTCTGCAGCGAGAGGCCGTCCCAGACCAGGTTGCCGGCCAGCCACGGGCTGATGGCCGACGACAGCGGCTCGAGCAGCAGTTTCGGCCAGGCGGAAAACACCATGATGATACCGATCAGCACGAACTGGGGAATCAGCAGGATCACCGGCGCCTCGCGCAGTTGTGCATGCTCCAGCTTGCGCTGGCCGAGAAAGACGGTGTGCAGCAGCCGGAACATATACAGGAAGGCCACGGCGCTGGAGAAGAACGCCAGTGCGGCCAGCCAGTACCAGCCCTTTTCCATGATGGCGTTGAACAGCAGCCACTTGCCGCCGAAACCGGTCAGCGGCGGCACGCCTGACATGGCGATGATGGCGATCATGGTGGCGACGAAGGTGAACGGCATGTTTTTGATCAGTCCGCCCATCTTGTACATGAGGCGCTGGTTGGTGCGCAGCACCACGCCGGCAACGGCGAGGAACAGGATGCCCTTGAAGAGGAAGTGGTTCACTGTCAGGTACAGTGCGGAGACCCAGCCGAGGTGGCTCATCAGCGCGATGCCGGTAACGATATAACCGATCTGGCCCATGCTGGAGTAGGCGAGCAGTTTTTTGATGTCTTCCTGGAACACGGCCATCAGCGCGCCGAAGGTCGCGGTGAGCATGCCGATCCAGCCGAGCAGGTAGGCCGGGTCGAGGCCGATGTCGGAACGCACGCCGAGCTGTGCGGCAATCAGCAGCAGGCCAAAGATGGCGGCCTTGCTGACCACGGCGGAGAGCAATGCGCTGAAGTCGTCGTCGGCCTCCGCGTAGGCGCCCGGTACCCAGATATGCACGCCGAGCGCGCCGGTCTTGATGAGGAAGCCGGCCGCCAGCAGGCTGAATACCAGGCCGGTGGACTCACCCGTGCCACCGAGTGCGGCCAGTTCAAGACTGCCGGTGGCTGCAAAGGCGAGGGCGAAACCGGCAAGGATGCAATAGGCCGCACCCAGCGAGAACAGCAGGTAGGTCAGAGAAGGCTTGACGCCGTTACGGCCGAGGGTGATCAGCAGGTAGGAGCTCACCGTCATCAGTTCCCAGCTGAAGAAGAACGCAAGGCTGGTGTGTGCGCACAGCAGCGTCGCCAGCGACAGCAGCAGGATGGTCAGCAGCGGGTAGAAGCCCTTGCGGGCATCGCCCCGGTACTGGGTCGCGAGGCTCACCAGCACGCCGCCGACGACGAGGATGAAGCCAAAGATGCGGTTCAGACCTTCGAGATCCAGCGTTAGCCAGGCGCCGCCCGCGGCCACCATCACCAGCATCAGCAGGCTCTTCAGGCGGCCCGGCAGGCCGTCCAGAAGCCACAGTGCAGCACCGGCCAGCAGCGGCAGGAACATGGCCAGGGTGTCGTTCTCGAGCTGCATGGCCATGGCATAGCCGGTGGCAAACAGCAGCAGGGCGGCCACGGCAACGGGCGCCAGTTTCCAGCGGCCGATGCGCTCGGGCGCATCGGCTTTCCGGGCCTCCAGCGCCTGCGTAAACCAGCGGAACAGGTAGGCGGCTTCCAGCAGCGAGCCCAGCAGAATCACTGCAATCCAGCCGTACAGGCCACCCGTGGCAAGTTCCATGACCAGCACCCACTTGGCCCAGAAGCCGGGGAAAGGTGGCAGACCGACCAAAGCGGTCAGCAGGATACCGAACACCAGTAACAGCATGGGCCGCCCGGCGAGCACCGACCAGTCCCGGGTAGTCTTGCGATTGACTACGTCCGCCAGCCAGAACAGCCCGGCCTTGGCCAGCAGATGGTTGATGAACAGACCGCCCACGATCAGCGGCAACAGTGACTCGCTGCCAAGCTGTGCCGTCGCGGCCAGCGCCAGTGTCAGCAGGCCCATCTGGCCGATGGAGGAATAGCCAAGCAGGCGTTTGGCGTTGTCCTGCTTCAGGCCGATCAGGTTGGAGACCAGGAAGGTCGCGCCGCCGACCACGGCGATGCTCGTCAGGTAGTCATCCAGCAGCGGCAGTGTCTTGAACAGCGCGAACAACACGCCAGCGGATACGCCGACTGAGATCAGCGCGGCGATGCCGCCGGGTGCCGTCTCGTAGACGTCCAGTCCCCAGCCGTTGGCGGGGTAGGGTTTGAGCTCGATCAGCAGGCTGGTGAGCAGGAACAGGGTCGCGATGAAGCCGATCGGGCCACTGATCAGCTCGCCCTGTGCCACCATGTCGTCAATGTTCAGCGTACCGGTGAGGTAATACAGGAAGATCGTGCCCAGCAGGAAGAAGGCCGAGGCCACCGAGGTCGCGACGATGTATTTGAAGCCGGCAGCGAGTACCGTGCCGCTGCGCTCCATGCCGATCAGGGCGTAGGTGGCGATCGAGGTAATTTCGATAAAGATGAACAGGTTGAACAGGTCGCGGGTCATCACCATGCCGTTGATGCCCATCACCATGATCAGGTAGAGCAACAGCGCGGAGGCATGCTGCCGCAGTGACGGCAGCCAGTGCAGGGCGCTCAGCAGCGCGATACTGTTGACTGCAAGCACGAAGCCGCCTTCGTACAGGCCGAAGCGCAGGTTGATGGAAAACGGCGGCGCAATGCCTGCGGTTTCGATCTCGATGGTGGCTGCGCCGTTCAGGATCGCCAGCAGGCTGACGCCGGCAATGGCGACCATGCCGGCGAGGGCCGCGAGGAACAGCAGGATGGCCGAGCCGCGGTGTGCGCGGTCAAACAGCGGTATCAGGAAGCCCGCACCGAGCGCGATCACGTAGATGCCCAGCGGCTGCAACAGAACCTCTGTCATCAGCGCGTTTACCATTTCGACTCCGTGAACTCGTCAATCATCAGCGTCCTGCGTGCCCTGTACATGCGTACCGCGAAGGACAGCATCACCGCGGTAACGCCAAGGCCTATGACAATGGCGGTCAGCACCAGCGCGGACGGCACCGGGTCGACGATGCGGCTGGCGACTTCGGCCATGGGCACGGCGTCGTTGATGATCGGTGCGGTGCCACCGGTGACATAGCCGATGGACACCATGACCATATGTATGCCGGTATCCAGCAGCGAAAAGCCGATGATCATGCGAATAATATTGCGTTGTGTCAGGATGCCCCACAGTCCGGTCAGGATCAGCCCGAGACCGCTGCAGAGCACGATCATTGAAATCTGCATGTCGGCGAGGAAACTCATAACGGTCCCGTGTCGTCCTTGCGGAAGCGGTCGAGTACCGCGCTGAGTTCAAAGCCGACCTTGAGGCCGACCAATGTATAGATCAGCGGTATCGCGCCGGCGCTGAACAGGGTGCCGTACGCGCCCAGACCCATGATGCGGTTGTCGAGGAAGCCGCCGGCCATGATGACGCCAAGCACGCCAATGACCACGTAGCTGAAGCCGGACAGCGATTCAGTGAGGGCAATCATCAGGCGGCTGATGTGCGATTCGGGCAGGGCCAGCAGCAGGAACATGGTGCCGGAGGCAATGATGGCGCCGCCCTGGAAGCCGCCGCCGGGTGACAGGTGGCCATTCAGGAATACATAGATGCCGAACAGGATCACCATCGGCAGCAGCAGCTCGGTCGCGGTTTCGACGATCTCGCTGGCCGGTTTGTGTACGCCGGTGGTTTCTTCCGCGCGATCGCCTTGCTCCAGGTCTTCATCGTCCTGCTTGCGCCGGGTCCGGCGCAGCAGCAGGCCGACGCCGGCTGCGGAGATGAACAGCACGGTGACTTCACCGAGTGTATCCAGGCCGCGGTAGGTGACGACGACAGCCGTCACCAGGTTGGCCGCACCGATTTCCTGCGGACCCTTTTCAGCGTAGTAGCGGCCAAGCTTGGAGAGTGAGGTGTTCTCGCTATAGTTCGCTGCGAGATGGACAAAGATCATCGCCACCAGGGCCAGCATCAGGAATATAATGAGTCGCTTGATCATTCCGTCGTTTTCTTCGCGATTTCTTCGTCGTCCGGCTCAAGCTGGTCGATGACGGTGGCCGGGGCTTCATGTATGCCGATGGCATGGGATGCGCGTGCCAGTGCATGCGACGACACCGGGTTGGTCAGCATGACGAAGAAAATCAGGATAATGAGCTTGAATGTCCAGGCGGGGTGCAGGAATGCCAGCCCGATCAGCAGCAGGATCGTCCCCAGCGTGGTGGCCTTGGTGCCTGTCTGGATGCGGTTGTAGGTGTCCGGCATGCGCAGCACGCCGAGACCCGCCGAGAACAGGAACAGTGCGCCGGTAATCACCAGGAGGTTGCCGATGATGTCGCTGATAACAGCACCCATGCTCAATCCTCGTCCCGCGTTTTACGGATGGCATAGAGAAAAATCATGGTGGTCAGGCCCGAGCCGATCGAGGCCTCCGTCATCGCAACATCGGGTGCTGCAAGCACCACGTAGACCACGGATGCAAACAGGCTGGAGAGTCCGGCACTGACCACCGCGCTGACGATACTGTCCAGCTGTACGGCAAGCAGGCCGCCAACCAGGATGCCGGCGCAGAGTACAACCGTGAGCAGTGTTACGACCGGTATCGTCATGGCAGATCAGAGGCCCTTTTCCAGGTAACGGGCAACCGCAAGCACGCCCAGGAAGCTGAGCAGGCCGTAAACCAGCGCCACGTCGAGGTAGATGTAGCGCCCCATGGTGTGGGCCAGCAGTGCGATCAGCGCGATCGTAACGATGGTCAGCAGGTCGATCGCGACGACGCGGTCAACGGTATCCGGCCCGATCACGAGCCGGATGATGCCGAATACAATGCTGAAGAAGATCAACAGGGCGGAAATAATGACCGTGATTTCAGCCATAGATCACCTCCAGGTATTTCTCGAAGCGGCTGGAGATTTCCTCGGTGGCCGCAACAGGGTCTGTCGCGCTGACGTTGATCCAGTGGATGAACAGGGAATCGCCAATGATATCAACGACCAGCGTGCCCGGTGTCAGGGTAATGGAGTTCGCCAGCGCCAGCCGGCCCATGGGTGATTTCAGACTGGTTTTGATTTCGACGATGCCGGGCCTGATGTTGATGCGCGGCAGGAACACCAGCCACATGACATTAAGATTGGCCTTGACCAGTTCGATAAAAAAAACGGACAGATACATCAGGTAATAGAAGATGATTCTTGGCGACCAGCGGATGACGCTGTATACCCGCGAATACGTGGCAAATGCCAGCGCAATGACAGCCGAGACCACGGCGCCTGTTATCGCCGTGTCCGGTGCGAGCGTGCCGTTGGCGCTCAGCCATATGAGCATCAGTGTCAACCAGAGGTTGAGGAACTGCAGGGGTATGTTAGTCGTGTTTGGCATCGGGCGGTGAGTGTACTCTGATGGGCAGGCAAGTTAAATGTGCAGATTTGTTACAGTTTTGTTAAGTGCAACGTCTTCTCGGGATCGATAGCGGGTTTTGCAGGTTTTCCTGAACCGCCCGAATAATACTCTGTCCGCCTGACGGCTGTACACGTATATAAATGTCCAGTATGCACTGTGATGAATCATGCTATTTCAGAAATAGTGCGCAGGATTGCCCGTCAGGGTGCATGATTCCCCGCACTTCTCAGAAAAACAGTGTTCTTTACTAACACCCTACAAAACCTGTGCCAGATCCTGTTGCCCGGGAAAAATTATTTTTCAGTGGTTTGAGGGGTAGTCATTAGATTTCAGGCAACAGGTGGTTTAATCTTCAGCGCCATGCAGTTGGCATATGAGCGGGTTATTTGCCTTGCAGGACAATCAACTACCGGGAAGCGGGAATGATGGAAAAAGCAGATATTGGTCTGATCGGGCTGGCAGTCATGGGGCAGAACCTTGTTCTGAATATGGCCGACCACGGTTACCGGGTGGCGGTATTCAACCGCACCATCAGCAAGGTAGATGATTTCATCAGCGGACCGGCGAAGGGCGCGAGCGTCATCGGCACCCACAGTCTTGAAGACCTGGTGGCGGCGCTGGAGAGGCCGCGCAAGGTCATGCTGATGGTCAAGGCGGGCGAGGTGGTTGACCATTTCATCGATATGCTGCTGCCGCTGCTTGAGCCGGGCGATGTCATCATCGACGGCGGCAATTCCCATTACCCTGATTCCACGAGACGCACGGCCTATATCCGTGAAAAAGGCCTGCGCTTCATCGGTGCCGGCATATCCGGTGGCGAGGAGGGCGCGCGCCACGGGCCGTCGATCATGCCGGGAGGCGACCCGGAGGCCTGGCCGCTGGTAAAAGACATATTTCAGTCAATCGCTGCAAAAGTGGAGGGTGACCCCTGCTGCCAGTGGGTCGGACCTGACGGGGCCGGCCACTTTGTGAAGATGGTGCACAACGGCATTGAGTACGGTGACATGCAACTGATCTGCGAGGCCTATTCCCTGCTGGGGGAGGCGTTGGGCATGAGCTGTGACCGGATGCGCGAGGTATTCAGCCAGTGGAACACCGGTGTGCTGGATTCCTACCTGATCGAAATCACGGCCGATATCCTCGGCATGAAGGACGCTGACGGCGAGCCGCTGGTGGATAAGATTCTCGATACCGCTGGCCAGAAGGGTACCGGCAAGTGGACCGGCATCAGTGCGCTGGATATGGGTGTGCCATTGACGCTCATCGGCGAGGCCGTGTTTGCGCGGGTACTGTCATCCCTGAAGGAAGAACGTGTGCGTGCCGCCGGCCTGCTCGGTCCGCGCCCGGACGCATCGCCAGCCGGCGGTGAGGAAGACAACATAAAGGCAATACATGACGCACTCTATGCCTCGAAGATCATTTCCTATGCGCAGGGTTTTATGCTGATGTACGAGGCGGCAAAGGAACAGGGCTGGGAACTCGACTACGGGGCCATTGCGCTCATGTGGCGGGGCGGTTGTATTATCCGCAGCAAGTTTCTGGGCAATATCAGGGATGCCTATAAAAACAACCCCCGGCTGGAGAACCTGGTGCAGGACAACTTTTTTACCAATGCCCTGAAAACCGCCGAGGCAGACTGGCGTAAGGCCGTGATACTGGCCGTTGAGAACGGCATCCCGGTTCCGGCCATTGCGTCGGCCCTTGCATACTACGATGGCTACCGCAGCGAGCGCCTGCCCGCCAACCTGCTGCAGGCGCAGCGAGACTACTTTGGTGCGCATACCTATGAAAGGGTGGACAAGCCGCGGGGTGAATTCTTTCACACCGACTGGACGGGGCATGGCGGCAAGGTGGCATCGACAACCTACGATGTGTGAACCTGGCTGAAGAAGGCCATGGAATGCAGGACAGGGTCTGGCAGGCCCTTCCGCGATTCCCGTGTAACTGTCTATCGATCCTCGATCGTATATTCCGCCTCAAGCCGATACTCGCCACCTGCGGCTATTTCTATCGATTCTGGGCCGGCATTGGCGGATTCAACACAGAGCATTTTCCTGTAGTCATCATCACCAAGATCAGCCATGGACGCGGCTGTTTCAATCCATGGATTCCATACCACGGCCGTACTGCACCCCCTGGAGTTGATCCGTATTCTGCGGCCAAGCGATTCATCATCGATTGTCAGTTCGCCGCTTACACCCGTGTAAATGCGGTCAACCTCGCCGTCAATAATGACCGGTCCCGATTGTGTTTTCCAGGTCGAGCCATCCATTTTGTCCAGGTATTCAGTGCCTTCGAGGCCCAGCACCTTGACCTTGCTGCTATCGCCAACCTGGAAATAGGTGTGTAATGCCTGGCTGATGGTGACGCTTTCATCACCGGTATTCCGGGTAACAAGCACAACCTTGAGTGAATCACCGACTGTAATTTCGATGCCGAGCTTGAAAGGATGCGGCCAGATCCTGCGTGTTTCACCGCTATCAGTCAGGCCCAGTTCAACCTTTGTTGAGCCATCCGCAAGTGACTCGCTGGCGTTTACTTCCCATTGACGGTTGCGCACAAAACCATGTGCCGGTCCTCCCTGGCCATCGGGATCAGGGCCGAACCAGGGCCAGCAAACCGGGATACCGCCTTTTATCGCCTTGCCGTCCTCGTACCAGGCCTTGTCACTGACAAACAGCAAATCGCTCTTCTGGTTTTTTGGCCGGTAAGACAGAACCTGGCCTGAGTAGGTCGATATCGTGGCATGTGCCCTGGCATTGTTGATCTCGATATACGTAAATCCATGTTCGATCTCGACAAAGTAGAGCTCATCCCTGATTTCGTAAGCAGATAATTGATTGATATTCATTCTTCCCTCTGTTCGGAATTATATGATGCGTAACTTACAGCATTTTCAGTCTTGTTTTAACTCAAATCATTCAAGCTTCCGGCTCTTCACCTGATTGAGGTTGTTGGCCGAATGAATTCCTGCCTGCAGCTTGTGGTGACCCACGAGCAGCGGAGCCTGCCGCCCATGGGCCGTGCGGACCCGCCTGAACCGCTCGGTCTGGAATTCTTCAATTTACCTGGAGTGCGCTCCTTGACAAAACGCCGGGTGTGCGTACCTTTAGCATGCCTGTGTGAGCCATGTGGTGTGCGCGTCAACAAGGGGTGCCAGCCGCGCATACGGATTCGATTACTGGTGGTGTGGCTCAGCTAAACAGGGACTGCTGCGTGTACCGGGATAAGTCATTATCCGCTGTGCGGATTACTATAAAGTCAAGATGTATCAACCAACCCTATTGCCAGGAGGAGTGCAATGATCGTCAAAGAAGTAATGAGTCACAAGGTTACAACCTGCCGTCCGGATACCACGCTGGAATCTGCCGCGATATTGATGTGGGATGGCGATTGTGGAACGGTGGCTGTTGTAGATGATGGGGATAAGGTGATCGGCATTATTACCGATCGGGACATTTGCATGGCAGTCGCACTGCAGCATAAGCCCGCCGGTGAGATTCAGGTTCAGGAGGTCATGAGCCGTCATATTTTTACCTGCCAGCCGGAGAGCGATATCATGAATGCCCTGAAGACCATGTCATTTCAGAAGGTACGCCGCCTGCCGGTGACGGATGACAACGGGCAGGTGGAAGGAATTATCTCCATCGAGGATCTTATTGCCCGTGCAGAGCGGGGGCGGAGAGGCATACAGACACCGGAACTGTCCTACGACGACACCATGACTACCCTTAAAGCGATATGTCGACCGCATAAGTCGACTGGTCTCGCGATTGGTGCTGCCTGATTCCGGGGCATCAGCCCAGGTACCGGTATCTGCTGCATGTCCGGGTATTATGCGGGTGTAACGGAACAGCGATTACGTCATTGAACCCGGGGGGCGGCAACGACTCCTGGCAGTTGCAGGGTTGCACGCTTTAAAAGCAGGTAAACGGGGCCGCCGTAGGGCGGCCTCGTTTTGGTTCAGGTGTGTAAATCGGAATTCAATATTGAGCCGGCCGACTTTTCTTAACTCGGGGGCCTGGCGCGCCGATCGGCACTGAAATAAAGTGCCGATTTACATACGGCTGAAAAACCGGTGTGCTGGAATGCCCTGAATCAACGTCCTCGCGACGGATCCTGATATTTCTGCGCGCTCCGAAACATTGCGCGTATACGCGAATAGTGTCGACCCGTGCTCAGCGTAACCTGTCTTTCAGCATCTTCGAAGACGCGTCTCCGGTCGCAGAAATCAATGCTGCCGCCTTCATTGCATATGTCATCAACAAGCGCGTTCAGACAAACCGGTAGTTCATCATCACTACAACCCAGGCAGCCATCATCAATCGGGTCGCACGCCAGTGCTGACCCCGAATAAAATGTCCCGGCACACAGCAATGCGTAAATTAAGCCTTCAAGTGTTGATTTCATGATTGATCCTGGCAAGTTCCTGTTATTCCATTCCTGCTTGGAAATTCGCTGACTTCGTATCCATCGGTCTTCAGTTCCGGGAGCTTTACTTTATACCCGCCAGTTCTCATGGAAAAATGGACCACCGCACTATACAAACGGGAATCTTAATTTATCATCGATGTGACGATTTGATGTCAACTCTTTTTAGTGGATCGTATCAGATTATGCTCTTTTTTGACCCCAATCGACGTATTTACGATATTTTTGTAAATTATCCCGCGTGTTTCCAGGGGATTGCAAGTCGAAACCGTGCCGGGAGTTCGAATTATCTACTGCCCGTCACACAGCCTGGCCTCTGTTCCGTGTCCGGCTTTAATACCTGGATTCCTGGAATGTCGCTTATTTTCTTTCTATATTCTCTATTCGTCCTTTATCCGTACCGCGAGCACGTCACAGGGTGCTCCGTGCAGGACAGCATTGGCCGTTGAGCCAAGCAGTCTCTGGATGCCCTCCCTTCCGTGACTGCCGATCACGATGAGGTCCACGTTCATCTCTTCGGCCAGCTGAAGTATCTCCCGTCGGGTGCTGCCCTGGCGGACAAAACACTCTGGTTTGTCGACCCCCAGCGTTTCTGCCAGTGTCTGCAGGCGCTGCCTGGCCAGTTCCATATATTCCCGGTCGATCTCCAGTTCCTGCGGCTGAATAAAGTCGTTGGACAGATCCATCTGCACGAATTCCACCACGTGTACCAGGCTGAGCCGCGCCTTGAGGGCCTGGCA
>Ga0210123_1001492_pt1 | contig 11792 bp, 9 predicted proteins | sample Muzzi_PWB_D2_FD_185535 | JGI IMG/M metagenome (GOLD analysis project Ga0210123, IMG submission 185535) | Wetland microbial communities from San Francisco Bay, California, USA, that impact long-term carbon sequestration - Muzzi_PWB_D2 (SPAdes) | ecosystem: Environmental > Aquatic > Marine >... | reverse complement strand
GGTGTTATGTCTTTTCTTGTTGGTTCTTTTCGTGTATCCTTCGGGTTACCTGATTACGGCGTAATAAAAAAAATACAACACATCACAATAACAAACAACAAAAAAAAAGAAGGGAACAATGGGTGTTGTGCGTTTGTCTATCTTTGAAGCAGCAGGATATGAATGAACCGTAGCCACGGTCATCGTTTGGTTGGTAAACCGAAACGTTTCTTGGTTGTACGTCACGATAAACGTCGTATCTCCGCCATGCAAATCGATCAACAGCTTCACCACTTTGGCCAAGAACATCACGGACGTCCGCTTGGCCACGGAATAAATATCGGCTTGGGCCTCCGGCTGGGAATCACAATAACACGCAATGAAAAAGGCGGCAAGGGTCGTCTTGCCCAACCGACGCGTAGCTTTGATCAATACCTCTGTTTTAATCTTTTTTTCAATGTTAAACCGGTCCATCAACTCCGCCATACGCGACTGGAGGTCTTCTTGCATGATTTGCGGAAGGGTGGCGCATATCATTCCGTTCAACATCTTCCGTTGTTGGATGGACAGTTCCCATCCGATGCGTTCCAACCGCTTGATCGTCTGGAGTAGGTTTTCCAGTCTCCGGTCGCCCGCCCGATCCCTCTTTTCGAAATCTTTGTGGACGTGGTAGGATTCGTGAAGGGACGTCTCCGCCCTGAGTTTCTTTTGGCGGGTTTCGTAGGGACGTTGGGTCAATGATTCAAAATCGCCACATAATCCTTGGAACGAAAGAAGGGGGAAATTTTGAACGGGCATGGCGTCGCCGCTGTTCTTTGCACAAGGGACGGGGGTTTATTATGAATAAAAAAAGGTTTTTTTTCTCCAAAAAGGAGAATCACATAAAAAAAATCCTTCCTAACAAAGAATAAGAATACGCATCGGATCACTGGGTGCCGATTCGTTCAAAGATATCGCCACCACGTCGTTGGTTTCGATGGAGCAAATCGATTTGATCGCGCCCAACATTCCTTCCAATGCATTGTCTTTCGTCAAGAAATATCGCACCAACTGTGGGAGTTTTGCCTTGGACAGGTCCGGACGTTCTTCCGTAAACGGAGACCCAACGGAAGGTTTCTCCGAAAACAACCGGGTCACCGCCTCAATGCGCATTCGGTAGGCGTCATCGACATCCTTTTTGGCACTGGCACGAAAGGCGTATTGAAGGGCACGTTCTGATTCCTTCAGCTCTTCGTCAAAGTGTGTGTTTACACTTGCTCCAGTATTCAGACCGTTCACCAAACTTTGGTACACTTCCTCAGAGGAGGAACCGGGCGCCTCCATGGAGGCAATGAACAATGCGCCCACCACGGTCACCATGTCAGCAAACCGGTTGGCTTCACAAACAGGAAGTGTCCGGACACGTTCGGGATCACGGGCAACCTTGGCCTCGTTGGAGTTTTTCACACGGACGGCTTCAGTCAGGAATTTCACGACTTCCTTTTGGCTCTTGGGGTCGTATGCAGAAAGGAACAAGGGCACTTTTTTGGGATCTTCGCCGGTAATCTGAACTTTCTTCTTAATACGCATGGCATCCACTTCATCTTCTGGAAAATCGACTTTCAACAGGGTATGGGCGGGAATTACATGCGGAGACCGGTTGATTACGTCCACCAATCCTCCGTTCAGTACGGGTACCATAGTACGGTCGTTCTCACCCAACAGATTTTTATCTGCGGCTGTTTTGGAAAAACCTACGTATTCGAAGCGGTCGCGCGTCTTGTGTTTAGGTTCGCCGATGTCACCCAATCCGTTCAGCCCGGAGGTCACCTTGAGGGTGCTCTGGAGCACTGTTGTAGAATTTTGACGTGTGTGGCGACGTTTGGACGCCCGATTTTTGTCCATGATCAAGATATCACGGTCGTTGATATGTTTGGACACTGTGGGATCACCGCCAAACTTGGCGCTTTTTTGTCCTTTGACTCCACGTCTACGCTTGCGCTTGGTTGAGATTTTGTTGTCCACGTACGCATTGTTTACCGCCAACCTTTGGGGGACAAAAGGCTGGTCCAAGGAGCCGTAGGGCGTGTGCTGACCACGTCCTCCGTACAAACCATTTTTGGGGTTCATCATTTTTTTTCTGGGATGGTTACAACTGAGGAGTTTCTGTTGTTGCTGATGTTTCTGGGTTGGGCGTGTTGTTCAGGAAACAGCGTGTTCTTTTTTCCCCCTCTTGCATTGGAACGTTCGCCCGGAGCCGAAAGAAAATAACCCATCTTTTCTTTTTTTTCTTTTTTTATTTGGGGAAAAAACAAGGGAAAAATTTCCCTCCCTTTACAAAAGATGCTTCTTGATTCCGTACCGGTTGATATTGATCGTAACCAGAGGACAACGTGTCACATTGTACGCGTCATGGTACGCTCCGGGGGCGGCCATATACTGGTCCGAAGGACCAACGCCACGCACCTGTCCCACATAAATCCTCTCTCCAGTGTGTCTTGTTCCGAATTCGTCAAAGTATTCCAAATCCGCACCCGTAGGAGCGTCCTTAATAGCAGACGTCCAAGGAACCACCTGCACCGGACGGTCACAAAAGATCAACCCTTGTTTGACCATAGAGGGCGTAGGTCGTGGGTGCGTGGGTGCGTACGCCTGTGGGTCAATGCGGTAAGACGCCGACGACCATTTGGCGCCACTTTTAAAGGTAAACGTATGGGTTTCTTTGCTCCGGTCTACGCTTTTGACCAGAAACCACAGGTGTTGGTTGTCTTTGATGATGCGGTCGCCCCAAAGGTTGTACACTTTGGCTGCTTCTCCGTCCACCACGATGGCAAGCGTCATTCCGTGGTGACGGTCAATGTCTTCTGCACGTCCGCGATACGACGCGCCCTTCATTTGGGAAACCACGAAACCGTCAAATCCCCATTCCCGGATCACTTCCATGGGATGCAAGCTTTCTTGTTGGTAGTATTCTTTCTTTGGAATGCCTTTAGTGTCTGTATCCGTCTGTTTCAGGGGATATTTCACCTGCGACCGGAACAACATTTCGTTGAGTCCGGGGAGGGTGAGGACGGTGTCTTCACCCAATACCGCCTTACCCCTGCGTAGCAAATGCGTCCGTTTGCTGTATGGCGTAGCCCGGTGCCCTTTCCACACATACTTGGCGTCCTTGGTTTCCCGTCGTTTGAAGATGGCCATTTTGTCGTGGAACACGTTAATGCTCATGGAAAATTTGGTGGGCTTCCTCTGAAGGATGCCACGGTCATTTGGCGTGTCAAAGGGCACATTGTTGATCGCATCCAATACGGGCGTGGCGGGTCGTTGTCCACGAATGGCCGCTTCCGCCGCATCACTCGAAAGGGGACGAATGCCCGCGGACAAGGGACGTGTTCGTCTCAACATTCCGGGTTGTTTTCCGCTTCCGGTAAAAGCAGACTGACCCATCACTTCGGGATTGGCCATAGCGGGTCCGGTCAACTGACGGGCGCCTACTTTGACGCCCTTGAGGCTGTTTGTGGGGGTGGTGAGTTGTGCGCGTGCCGATGCATCGGAAAGTCGTGGTGGGTTGCCCATGGGACGTGTTCGTCGAAGTCCATTTCTGTCGCCCATTATGCTTGTTTTTTTTTCTTGGGGTGAAAGTTTTCTCGCGGAAGCTGTTATCGATTCTGAAGACGGCTGATGAACCGGGTGAATGAAAACAACGTGGGTTGTTTTTCTTTTGCATTGGTCGGGAGGGCCAGAGAGAAAGAAAAGACTATTTTTTTCTCTTTTTTTTTAATTATTTTTATTCTTTCTTTCAGAAAATCCGCGCAAACGCCCCCAACTTGCTGCTGTCGGCAACCGCGTCGGTCGAATGGCCCACCATATCCTTGGCGTCCAACCTGTACAAATCAATCAAATGTTTCGACATTTGCGTCTGGGCGTTCAACACTTTGGTGTCCAAACGGACGTTCCCGTCATCGTCCGTGAACCGGACGAAATTCTGGCAGGCTTCGATGTTTTTGATGGTTTGTGTGATCAATTTTCTCTGTGTGACGGTGAACGAAAGACCCATATGGTCCGGGTCCACAATGTGGTGGTAAAAATCTCTCCAGTGGTACCGGGGAAGGTTGCGCGGGTTGCCTTCGATCTCCACTTCCACTTCCCATATCATTCGTACGTACATTTTGTGCAACATCTTGGCGAGGGATTCCAACGACCTCAGCCAAAATTGGTCCCAAAACGCCTTCCACATCCGTTGAATGATCGCATTCTCTGAAGTCTGGCAAAAATGACCGCATAAATAACATTTTTTGTGGACTTGGTGTACATTGGGCGCCTGTTGCATGTACGCCGGTAATATCACTTCCTCCGCTTCTTCGTTGTCTTGTCCGACGACGTGGTCTCCTTGGACGTGGTCTTCCACTTCTTCGTCATAGTCAAAAGAAATCGGAATGTAAGACTGAGAAAGTCCCACGGTTGTGTCGCGTGCACTCCGGTCGTAATGACGGTCGTCAAACGATCCGTTGTCGTCATCGTACAGGTGGTCGTCGTCATTGTCACTGTTGAACTGGGACGTGGGTCTGCTGTACAAACTTCCGGTGAAATGGTACCCGGAAGAGGAGGACGAAGAAGAGACACTCCTTCCGGTGGATAAATGCCGTCTCCTCCGTTTTCCCGTGTTATCCGTCAGGACGATGCGGTCGGCACGGTTCAGGGGACGTTTGGTTTTGAGGTTCAGGGCGGAAGCGATGGATCTTCCGATTTCTTGGTTTGTGTTTGTCATGTCGGGAAGTTTTTTTTGTATGTGATTCTACCGGACACGCACGGCGTTGTTCTTTTCGGGGCACCGATGTTTCCTCGTTTAAATGACACCCATAAAAAATAAGGTGAAGCCGGATAAAAAAGAAGAAAAAAGAAAAAAAAGAAAAAAGGTGTTAAGAATAGCGTCCACAATGGCATCAAACAACCATAGAAGGCTAAAAAAACAGACAGACCGTACACGAAAAAAACCCCAATCGAAATGGACCCCGTAGGTGGCGATGAAGTTCGCTCACGTAACCGTCTCTTTTCGATTCTGATCATATTGGGCGTGGTGATCATGTGGCTGGTCATCGTTGCCTATTTCGCCATATTCGTCGGCGCCCAATTTTACAGTGTTCCGCCCACGTCATTCTATTTGGTCGTATGGGCCATCCCTTACTTTGTTGCGGCCGGAATCGCCGCAGTGGCCGCTATTTACGTCAAAGACATCAACCGAGGCCTGTTTGATGCTTCCATTGGCACTTCCGTGGTATTGTTCATCGGAGCCGTGTCCAACGGTTTCTTCGCTTACTTTGCCACGTCCGTATGGGCGAGGTGTGTCACTGGGATTGCGTCGTTAGACACTGCCGAAAAAATCATGTGCAACAACAACCAATGGTTGCTCTACGTTCAGTTAATTTTTGCATGGCTGTTTCTCATTACGGGCGTCATCGGATTGGGCGTATTCATTATCGACGCGTTTATGCGGTTCAATACACGACAGACCGCTGCCAAATTATTACGCGGGGTGCGAAAAGCGGGAGGGAAAGTCAAAAAGTTTGCGACAACGTCCGAACCTATTCCGAACGTTCAAGTGGCGCCATTTCAAGGATATTACAAAAATTCAGAAGTGTGAACAAATAAAAAAATCCCATGTAGTTAAACCTCTTCTTTTTATTTAATGTTTGTTTCATTCGAGTGTACAATGAGTGTGTGTGCCCCCTTAATAATCAGGCGAAACGTCCGTCTTCACGTCAAAGAAAGTGCCCTTGCCCTTGGATTTGTGCTTGAGCGTACGTACAAACGACAAGTTTTCATCGCTTGGGTTGTCCACATGTCCACCCTTCATGCGGAACGTGAGCGATCCGTCCTCGTTTTCGTTGTCCGTAGTCACGGGATTGTCCGTAAAATAAAACAACACCATGGAAGGGTCGTCGTCCAACGTGCTGTCCTTCTTCTTGATGACCATCTGTCCAACGTACATCTTGGTACCGGGCTGTACCTCTGTCTTGTCCGGGTTATTCTTGGCAAACTTGCCGCCCAAGGTGGCGGGTTTGTTGACCACGGTGACTTGGATGCCTCCTTCGTTGTACTTGTCTCCCGGTTGAATCAGGGAAGAAACCCCGGCCCCCACACTGTTGACCACACGCGTCAAACGGTCGTCCGTGGAAAAATGAGAGATTTCGTACTGGTCGTTCACGTTGAGGGTTCCGTCGGCTTCTTCCACCGCGTCCTCTACGTCAATGCCGAAATGGGCGTTCAACAATTGGTGGGCGGCGTTGTTCAAGGTTTCCATGTCTTGGTCGTCATAGTCCAAGTGCACAAAATGGAACGGTTTGCCGTTCTTTTTGTTGTTCAGGGCGCTTCCTTCGGGAAGCACACCCTTGGCACTCAGGGAAAATTCGGTGTTGTGGATGGGTGCTTTGGAGGAATACTCTTGCCAAGCACCATACGCGGCGTACCCTTTTTTCCCATATTCTTCCGCATACTTTTTCGCCTTTTTACCATACGATTTTACCCTTTTGCGGTACTTTTTCTGACGGACGGTGCGCAATATGCGTCTGGTGTTGTGATATGCGTTTAGTGCAGCACTGTTTTGTTGTCTGGCCTGGCTAATAGACGCGATCGAATTTGGGTCATTTTCGTAGGTAATGGTAACCTCAGTTCCGATGGTTTCCCCTCCAAGTTTTTCGTAGATTCGTTGGGTGTTGAATACAATCGGCGATGTCTTTGCGTCTATTGATGGACCATAAAGCGGATGAATAACCAAATCTCTGGGAGGAAGGGGCGGGCCTTCTTCCACGGCATAGGTTATTGCCTCGATGTCTCTTTTGCTCACGTAGCCATCGTACACGGCGTTTCCTTCTTTCACCACATCTTCCACGAATTCTTCTCGTTTGGCGGGATTTTCGATACCTGCGGCAGTGATTCCGGCCATCTGTTCCAGTTCATTGGTCGAACTGGAATCTTTGACCAATTCAAAAGCCATTCCTTTCAGACTGATCGCTCCAGAATGGAATTTGCTCCACGCACTTTCGAGCATTCCCCAGTGTTTTTCGGCCATGTGACTCAAAGGACGTGGTCGGTCATGTTGTGAAGCAGGCGTAGAAGCCGTAGTCACTGCATCGTGCCAATTACGCACACTTTCTTCATGTTTGGGTTCGATTATGGGGACACCAAAGTCCGCCAAATTCATACCGAATGGGTCGCTCAATTCATCCATTATTTTTTTCTTTCTTGGTATACAAACAGCAGAGGAGGACGAGGAAACCTTCGATCTACTTTTTTCTGTGTAGATTTCCTAAGTACGCGAATTTAAGTTTCGCCCTGTCTTATTTTATTTTTTTCTCTTTCCTTAGTTTTATTACAGGTACGGAGAGTAAAAAAATCACTGTGATTCTTCAGAACTGTCCAACGGAATTTCTACTTCCACTTCCGTAGGGTTCATCGGTTGCATTTCGATCTCCATCACATCGGTCAGACCGTTTTGTTCTTCCCTACTGGTCCTTTGGTAATTTCCGGAGAAAAGGGCGTCCAACGAAGTATCGTCAAAGTGTGCCGGATCGGGAAGCAATTTGATGGCCGACCTGTCCCAAACGATCAGGAACATCCCGCAAGACACAGACACACATACAAAGATCTGAGAAAGGGCCAACTGATGTGCAATCAGACGGTATATTATCGCCACCATACATATCGCAAAGTACAGGATGTGCGTGTCATGTACGATCAACCAATGCGAACCATGTGTCGGAATGAATGCGATCAACGTTTGTATCAAGGCGGTTGCGTTCACCAGTAACCATAGGATGGACCAAGTGGTCAGAGGGGCGGTACCGACAAAAGGTTGTCCGATGTGCCACAGGTATTGTTCGCCCACGTCCGTGAATAACAGGGAAATAGTAAAGGCGATCAATGCGAACATCCCGATAGGGTTTCGGTACCACCGCGAAAACGACCTGCGTATGAAAAAATGTATACATAGTAAAAGGACACGTAGCCACAACAACACGGTTGCCGCGCCAACGATGGGGTAAGCATAAGGAAACTGAATGTCCTCTAATGTTTTTAGTTGAATGGAACATGACCCGTCGTCACTGTCGCCACTCATTTTTTTAACAGTTTTGTTGTAGTTTTTTTCCCGCCTGATTGAGAAAGGATAGATTCTTCTCTTTTTCACGCACGCCCACAACGACGTCATGGACAAAAACGACGAACCCCAAAGCAAAATAAAACAACCAGAGTGGAAAATTCTCATTGACGTGTGTCGTATATGCAGCAAAAAGGTAAACCAAGCGGACATGTGTACCCGTCTCCCCTGTTGTTCTTCCTTGTTCCATTTCCACTGTCTCCTCAGCCAAGAAAGCAAATGGGTCAAAGCGAAAAAGGGCATCATCTGTCCCCGATGCAACGACCCCAAAACAAACGACGAAACCATACGTGGACAATACGAAAAGATGCGTACGACCAATCGCGAAGGATGGACCGCATACACGAGTGACGAAACCCATGCCGAAAAAACCAAAGAACAGTTTACCATGTTACTGGAACACGTCCGCCAACGAAAAGCCAGACGGTCCGCCCGTAAACGTTCCCAAAAACTGACGTCTTACTTCAACGCTTTGGAGGAATTGATCACAAAGATCGACGAAGACCATCTGGACGATTCCTTGAAGAGATGGGCGTGTGAAGAAGAACAAGGAGAGTTGTACTTGTTACTCAAACGGGCGGGAATCTCGTTCGACACGTTGCACGGGATGCAGTTTTCTCTGTACACCATGAAACGGTACGTGGCCAAGACGTGGGACGAACTGGTCAATTTGGGATTCTTGTTGCCCAGTCTGAAGAAAATCAAGTACGCGGACCAACTGTTGCTTATTGGAGCGTACGACGTGGACATCCATAAAATGCGTCACCGGTACGGTACCACGGATAAGGGCGTGTGCATGCCCACCATCCAAGACCTGACACTGTGTCCTGATGTCCTCGCCCTGTTGGGAATCGACGCCCACGAATTGATCTGTTTGGGACTCGACAGAAACCGGATCAACAAATTTCCCCTGATCACCTTGAAGGAATGGGTCGAAACGCTCAACCTTTCACTGATTCATGCCGTTGTGTTGGACATTCAGACGCCCAACGACCTGAACAACATACCGACGTGGGAATTCTCCACACTGGCCAATCTACTCGGGTTGAAACCGAAGCAAATCCGACATTACCGAATCCGGTCGTATTGCGTGTTTCCGGGCGATCTTAACTATGCCAAAAAGGTGACCAAGGGACCCTTCTCTCCCCAACCACTAAACAAAGGTGGACGTGGGAGAAAACAACCGGTGAGGAAAAGACCGATGGGTAAAAGACCCCCATCCACGGGGAGAAAGCCATTCGTTCGCAAGGCATCGGGGATGAACCCTTCCGCCAAACCTTTCCAGAGCGAACGGTTTTACTCTGGCACGGGTACCATGCCGCCCCAACGGGTGATGTACCCGACCGTGTCTCAGGCGTACTTTCATCCTCCGGGGGCGTATACATGTACCCATGGACGGCCGGAAGTACCCATGTATTATTACGACAGACACAGAACGATGAACGGGTACGTCCATGCTTATCCAACGGTGCACCATGACCGGTCTATATTGGAGGCGGAAGAGGCACGGAACAAGAAAATTGTGACTCCGTTGGAGGCGTCTCAGCTTACCTATGAAGGTGTGCCGGTGAGCGGAGAGGTTGGACCGACGTAGGGGGGAATGATTCTTTTTTTGTGTTTTTTTTATTATTCACACGGACGCACGAAAAGCGTAATAAACTCCGTGATAATACAGAATGAAAGGTGCAGCCACCGACTCCAGTGTAAACAGGGTGGAAAACGCCCCACTCAAAATGTACAATACCAAGCTGTCGTAAAGTGGATACGCCGCCCACATAAACACCGTCAATATACTCCCAAACAATCCACAAAACAACACCGCAACCCACGCCCAAACCCACAGAAAGAAGGAAGGTCGAAACGCCGCAGGAATTCGAAACTTGTTCAACCATCCGTGGTACCCGTCGGCGCCCAATATTGCGGCAATGTTTTCATGACGGACAAAGGGGACGATCAAAAGAAAAATGCGCAACAGGTAAGCAAACCCCCAAAACCACGAAAGTATGGCCTGTCGTGTGTACAACACAGTGGCAACGATGGGCCACGCCAATGCGGCCACTTCGAACAGGTAGATGAAGAACAGGGTGACCCGGAACCGCATCTTGATGTATTGTTTGTCCGCCTCTTGTCCGTTTGCGTACCATTTGATGTGCTCGCCGTCATACAGGACGTGGCGGAATTCGTTGTTCATGTTTTTTCTTTGTTGTTGTCGTCGTTTTGTTCCTTTTTTACTTTTTCGATCTTTGTCTCCCGTGTACATACGGAGTCGGGACTTTGTTCCTCCGCTCCGTCCTCTTTGTATCTTTTTTTTAGGATTATTTTTCTCCTTTATTTTTTTTGCACCCAATGCCCACAAATAAAAAAACAAGAAACAAGCCTTTTTTTATTTAGCAGTGAGAGGCTCCTTCCCCTTTTTGGTCTTTTTCGTTTGGGGTTCTTTCACCTTTACCTCCAATTCTTCTCCATGTTCCTTATTGGACACCGGCACCTCTTTACGTTTCCCCTCTGTACGTGACGTTCGTTGTTTCAACAACAACTGTTGGCGGTCCAATTGGATGGGATCGATCCCCGTCGGCGTGTCCGCAGGTAATCCGCTCAATTTTTTGAACAAGGACGCCCCCACCTCGTGCGTGATCCAATGTTGTTGTTCAGCCGCCATTATTTCCGCTATGGAAAGGCGAGTCGGTTCGATAAAGTGTACCCTGAGCGGACGTCCGCTCGTTCCGATCGTGTTATACCGGTTACGTTGGTACATGTGAATCACCTTTCCCGACTCCCATGCGTACACCAAATCGGTTGCTTCCTTTCGTACGTTGTCTTCCCGGAGGGGGAGACCACGGGCGTGTGCTTCGCCTATCACAACATTCACGATTGTGTCGATTTTGGTGGTACGTTCGATGTCTTGGAAAATCATGCGTTGGAGACGTCCCAATGGAAGTGTGTCGTCTTCTGCTTCTTCTTCCTCTGTTTCCAGTATGTTTCCCACCACGCCCTCTTCGGAAGCAGGCGCCAATAGGTCAATATTCTCCGCATTCAATCCTGTAGGAAGTGACGGGTCTTTGGGTGTCACGTTCACCATGTACCGCAAGTGGGCGATGACGGCCGCCCGTTCGCGTCCTTCTTGTTCATCCAAATTGGCGGCGCGTTGACTGATCACACTCCGCTCCAGTTTGGAGAAAAGCTTGACCCATGCCGTCTCCCAAAAATGGGCGATGATCTGACGGGCGTGTATGGTGGTTTCTTCCATCAATCGGCTGATCTGTTCCGTGGCACGGACCGTCCGTTGACTCCCTTGGTTTCCAGAATAAATATCGGGAGGAACACGAAACATGGCGGCCACTTTATTCCGCCACCAATCTTCAAACTGAATGGTGGAACCAAAGGGCGTCGGAAACGGCACATTTCCCGCCCGCGTACCGGCCGGTAATACTAAAAAGTCTGCGGAAGCTGTAGGGTTTCCCCGGTACGCCATTCCCGTCGTTCTGTCTACCAAAGGATACGAAACAGATGCGTGGTCTTCCGCCATCATCCCCATGGTCTGTTCAAATCTTTCCCGGAAGGAACGTTCCAAGCGTTGGTTACTCAAATGGGTCAGGGACTCTTCCGGATCGCCCCCGTTCAGATGGTCATTCCATTGTTCTGCGGGCGGTAAGTCTTCCGTGTTGACAATGTGACGGTCCGA
>Ga0210123_1001491_pt1 | contig 11805 bp, 15 predicted proteins | sample Muzzi_PWB_D2_FD_185535 | JGI IMG/M metagenome (GOLD analysis project Ga0210123, IMG submission 185535) | Wetland microbial communities from San Francisco Bay, California, USA, that impact long-term carbon sequestration - Muzzi_PWB_D2 (SPAdes) | ecosystem: Environmental > Aquatic > Marine >... | reverse complement strand
GCTGAAGACAAAATCAAGTAATCCCGCGGGGGTTATCGATTGTTAAAAACAACCAATGGGTGAACAATGAACAAAATTGCTACTGTGCTAACTGCCTTGATTGTGGCCCTGTTGCCACTCGCATCACAGGGCACGCCGGAAAACGATCTTAAGGAATTCAGGGCCTACTTCGCCAAAAAGTTTCCTGACGTGCCCATGAGCGACTTCGTCAACGGCGTCTATGCCGTTGACAAGGCATCACGCGAACAATGGGAATCCTTCGAGGAGTTCCCGTCCTACGAGATTTACATCGACAAGGGCGAAGAACTGTTCAACAAGAAATTCGCCAACGGCAAGGGTTATGCCGACTGCTTCCCGAACTACAAAAAGGGTATTCGTCAGAATTACCCGTACTTCGACAAGAAGTCCGGTGAGGTCATCACACTGGAAGGAGCCATCAACACGTGCCGCAAGGACAACGGCGAAGAACCTTTGAAATGGAAAACGGGCCCTATTGCATATATCAGCGCGTATCTCGCCAACCTGTCCCGCGGCAAGACCTTCAACATCAAGGTGCCAAACGATCCCGATGCACTGGCGGCATACAATCGCGGCAAGAAACATTTCTACTCCAAGCGCGGCCAGCTGAACATGGCCTGCGCCGATTGCCACTATTATTACGCCGGCAGCCAGATCCGCGCGGACATCCTCAGCCCGGCGCTCGGCCACCCGACCGGCTTCCCGGTTTACCGCAACAAGTGGGCCGGTGCATCCGCCAAGGGTGACGGCATGGGAACGCTGCACCGCCGCTACGAAGGCTGCAACAAGCAGGTCCGCGCCAAACCGTTCAAGGCCCAGAGCGATGAATACAAGTCGCTGGAATACTTCGAGACCTACATGAGCAACGGCCTGGTAGTGAACGGACCCAGCCAGCGCAAGTAGTCCGCGCAGACCTGGAAACATAAAAACCCCGGCATGTCGCCGGGGTTTTTTTATGATTTCGGTCGTTGTCCGGAGTCGTGTGCGAACCAGAGGGAGGTATTTCCTCGTCCCTCATCCCTGCTGTCTGACTCGTCCCTGCTGTTTGAATGGTGGGCCGTCCGCGACTCGAACGCGGGACCATCGGATTAAAAGTCCGGTGCTCTACCAACTGAGCTAACGGCCCGGAGGCGCGCATATTACAGGTATTCAGGCCAAAAAAAAACCTGTAATCCGGGCCTGCGCCCGCATTACACCGCATGTTCACGATAGCGCGTCGGATCATCGATGCCGGCCGCGGCGAATCCGCTTCGCCGCAGGCGGCAGGAATCGCATACACCGCAGGCCCCGCCCCCGGCATCCGCCTGATAGCAGGACACCGTCAGCGCGTAATTCACACCGAGTCCGGCGCCGGTGCGAATAATGTCGGCCTTGCTCATCCGGATCAGCGGCGCGTGGATATTCAGCCGCCTGCCTTCGACGCCGGCCCGGGTCGCAAGATTCGCCATGGCTTCAAACGCCTCGATGTATTCGGGCCTGCAGTCCGGATAGCCGGAATAATCCACCGCATTCACGCCGATGAAAACGTCGCCGGATCCCAGTACCTCGGCGACCGCGAGCGCATGCGCGAGAAAGATCGTGTTTCTGGCCGGCACATAGGTGACCGGTATGCCTTCAGCGGCGGATTGCGGCACATCGATGCGCGCATCGGTCAGCGCGGACCCGGTCATCACGCCGTCGTCGAGGCGGATGATGCGGTGATCGGCACCGCTCGAACGCGCGATGTTTTCGGCAGCCTCGAGTTCGGCGATATGGCGCTGGCCGTAATCGAAACTGATCGCGTGACAGCGGTAATCCTGTCGCGCGATCGCGAGCACGGTCGCCGAATCCAGTCCGCCGGAGAGCAGTACGACCGCGACCGGTCTGTGATTCGTCGTGCTCCGGCGCGGTGTCTTCATCGGCCCGGTTCGTCTCCCCACAGCAGCTTGTGCAGCTGCAGCTGCAATCTGACCGGCAGCCTGTCCTCGAGTATCCATTCTGCCAGCTCGCGTGCATCCTGGCGGCCGTAGGCGGGTGAAAACAGCACTTCACACTGTTTGTTCATGTCGTGCTGTCGCAGCATCTGCCGCGCCCAGTCGTAGTCATCGCGGCTGCACACAACGAACTTGATCTGGTCACTGCGGGTCAGCCAGTCAAGGTTTTCGTACAGATTACGGCCGGCTTCGCCCGAGTCCGGCGTCTTGATGTCCATTACCCTGACCACGCGCGGGTCCACGTGCCGCACGCTGAGCGCACCGCTGGTCTCCAGTGACACCTTGTATCCCCGATCGCAGAGTTCGGTCAGCAGTGTCAGGCATGCCTTCTGTGCCAGCGGCTCGCCGCCGGTTACAGTGACGTAGGCGGTTTCATCCGCCGCGACGCTGTCAAGGATGTCGCCGATGTTCATCCACTGTCCGCCGCTGAAAGCATACGCGGTATCGCAATAGTCGCAGCGCAGCGGGCATCCGGTCAGGCGAACGAACGTGGTTGGAATTCCGGCAGTCAGCGATTCGCCCTGCAGCGAATGGAAGATTTCGGTGATACGCAGGCGTGGTTCGGAAGACATCAGGCCGGTTGACGGCGGCGGCGGGACTGGCGGCTCAGTTGCCTTCACGCTGCATACGGTCGAGACGTTCCTGCGCCTTGGCCGCAACGGTCGAGTCCGGATAGAGCTTGATAACCTGCTGCAACTCATCCCTGGCCGCGGACCAGTTCTTCAGTTCGAAATAGGTGAACCCGATTTTCAGTCGGGCACCGGCGATCTTCGTGCTGTCAGGATAACGCGCGATCAGACTCTGGAACTCCTGCAGCGCGGTCTTGTATTCCCTCGACACGTAGTTGGCCTCACCCAGCCAGTATTGCGCATTATCGGCATACCGGCTTTGCGGATAATCGCGCAGAAAGGCCTCGAACGCATCGATCGATGACTTGTAACTGCCTTCCTTGAGCAGGTTAAAAGCCGCCGTATACTGCTGCTTGCCATCGCTGTCGTTCGCTCCGGAGGCGACCGAAGTCATGCCGGTATTGCCCGAAGCGGTCGGCGGCGCGACCGGCGCCGGGGCCGCTGCATGCCCGCCACCCGTGCCGGCGCCGCCTTCGAGATCATTGATACGCCGGTCCATGTCCTGGTACAGGCTGCGTTGCCGCTGCTTGATCAGGTCGAATTCGTACGTCTGCTGTTCCAGCTGTTCGCGCAGCGATGCGATTTCCTGCTTCAGCTGATCCAGCTGGCGGGACTGTTCCATCAGCACGTCCGAGCCGACCAGGCGCTCGATGCGTTCGAGCCGCTGCTGCACGCTCATGCGCGACAGCAGTTCGCTGTCGTCCGCGTAGACCGCGGCGGAAACGAATACGATGATGCTCAGCGAAGCGGAGAGACGTGTAGGCACGCGCTTACTCGTACACAAGTTCGACACGGCGGTTCAGTTTCCACGCGGCTTCATCGTGACCGAGCGCGGCCGGCTTTTCCTCGCCGTAACTGATGATCGTGATCTGGTCCGATGCTGCGCCCTGGAACAGCAGCACGCGCTTCACCGACTCGGCGCGGCGGTCGGCCAGGGCGACGTTGTATTCGCGCGTACCGCGCTCATCGGTATGGCCTTCGAGGCGCAGACTGGCGTCGGGATTCAGCGACAGATACTTGCCGTGATGCTTCAGCACCTCGGTATCGACATCGCTGATATTGCTGCTGTCGAGATCGAAATAAATGGTCCTGATCGAAAGCACGTTGCCGGCGTCATTGATCGCGTTCTTTTCGTATGAAACGGTTTTACCTTCGAGCGCGGTTCCGATCAGCGAACCATCGCCACCGATCGTGCCGACCGTGGCGCCGGCGTTGTCACTACCGGCCCCGGCGCCGCCCGCGGCGGTATCGTCATCCGGCCTGACCTGGGACTCGCAGGCTGATACCAGAACAGCCAGCAGCAAAAAAATCAACAGCTTCTTCATTCGTTCTATCCTCTAGTGGATCTGTGTATGACTATCTTTTCGGCGACCATGACGGTTCGCGCACTTCCCCGTCGGACAAGGCCAGGCGCTGACGGTTTCTGCCATCGACGGACACGGCGGCGAGCACCGCCGTTCCCCTGTCCTGCGAAGCATACAGTATCATGCTGCCGTTGGGCGCGAAGGCCGGAGACTCGTCCAGCGGCCCGTCGGTCAGCGTCTGCATCGACCGCGTCTCGATAGACAGCAGCGCGATTTTATACGAATTACCCGAACCATGAACGAAAGCAATGCTCCTGCCGTCGGGAGATACGCTCGCATTGGCGTTGTAGTTGCCTTCGAACGTCAGCCGTTGCGGTCTTGCGCCCGCGTCCAGCGACAGCTGGTAAAGCTGCGGCTTGCCGCTGCGGCTGGACGTGAACACGATGGACCGGCTGTCGGGCATCCACGCTGCTTCGGTATCGATCGCCCAGTGGCTGGTCAGCCGCCGCAGTTTCCTGTCCGCCAGCGACATCAGGTAGATGTCCGGATTGCCGTCTTTCGACAGCGTCATTGCGATGGTTTTGCCGTCCGGCGACCAGGCCGGCGAACCGTTGATACCGGCAAACGTGGCGATGTTTTCGCGCTTGCCGGTGTGTATGTCGTGCAGGAATATAGCGGGCTTGCCATCCTCGAACGACACATACGCGATGCGCGCGCCATCCCGCGACCAGGCAGGCGACATGATCGGTTCCGGTGAGGTCAGCAGGGTTTGCGGGTTATAGCCGTCGGTGTCGGCGACCTGCAGGCGGTATTGCGGCGCGCCGCCCTGTTCCTGCTGCGAAGTGATGTAGGCGATGCGGGTATTGAATGCGCCCGGTATGCCGGTCAGGTGTTCGTAGATATGGTCGGCGATCTGGTGCGCGATCGCACGCAGCGTCGTGCTGTTCGCCTTGTAGCTGTATCCGAGCGCCTGCTTGCCGCTGTAGATATCGAACAGCCGGAAGCGAACCTCGTACTGGTCGGCCCCGACCAGACTCACATTGCCGATCACGAGATTGTCGACACCGGCGATACGCCAGGTTGTGAAATCGATTTCAGCCGGCGTGCGCGGTTTAGCCAGCATGTCCTTTTCGGGCAGCGGCGCAAACTTGCCGCTGCGCAACAGATCTGACGTGACGATCGCTGAAACGTCCGCGTCCGCCAGTCGTGGACCACCGCTCCATTCGAACGGCACCACCGCGATCGGCATCGCGCCTTCGACGCCCTCGGTAATCTCGATTTTCAGCACCGCCAGCGCCGGCTGCGTGATTACAGCCAGCAGCAACAGCAACAGCACGCGTGTGGTGATCGGTTTCATCAGCGGGATCGGCCCTGCGGAAACGGTCTCAGGTTTGCGGCCTGAAGGTAAAACGTATTTCATTGTCAAATACTTCCGGGTTCGGCGGCGGTGGTAACGGCGATGCTTTCCAGACAGCGCGCTCGATCGAGTTCCTGAAAGCGACATCATTGTTGCATGCCTGCAAATTCACACTGATGACATCGCCGAGCGCGGTCTGCCTGACATATACTTCACACGACTGGCCGGCCTGGATGCTCGGTGGACGCAGCCAGTTGCGCTCCACCTTTTGCTCGATGAGCTTAACATATTGCGTGCGCAGTGACTTCAGCATGTCGTTATGCGCGGCAACGCGGCGTTCCTCTTCCGCAAGGCGAAGCTTGAGTTCGGCTTCCTCGGCAACGCGTCGCTGCTCCGCCTCGGCGGCCAGCCGTTGCTGGCGCTGTTCCTCGGCCTTGCGGCGCTCTTCATCCGCTTTCCGCTTTGCCTCCTCGGCCTTGCGCTGACGTTCGGCCTCGGCTTCAGCCAGCCGCTTTTTCTCCTGTTCGGCGCGCTTGCGTTCCGCTTCGAGTCGCTGTTCACGCTCGGCTTCCTGTTTGCGCTTCCGTTCCTGTTCGGCGAGACGCTTTTTCTCTTCCTGCTGTTCCTTCTGCTTGCGCAGTTTCAGTTCCCGCTGCTCCTGCTTGAGCTTCGCCAGGCGGTTTTTTTCATCGTCGAGCTGTTTGCGCAATTTTTTCTTTTCACGTTCGATCTGTTGCTGCTGCGCCAGTGCATCCTGCTGTTTTTTCAGCTCGGCCTGTTTCAGTTTTTCGATTTCGGCATCCACCTGCGCGGCGTCGACGACCTCGGCCTTGATCGTCTGCTTTTCCACGGCCGCGGGCTGAGGCACCTCGCTGGTCATCAGGCTGATGCTCAGCAGCACGATCAGCAGCAAATGCAGGGCGATCGATGCGACCAGCGCAAGCGGGTGTGCTTTGAGCAATTGCCAGAGACTGTGAGAAGACATGAGTGCAGGAATCGGGTTAATTAAATCCGGGCGCTCTGTTCGGGCTGTTCCGTCATCAGGCCGACTTTATCCACACCGGCGGACTGCAGCAGCACCATGGCTTCGGTGACGCGGCCGTATTCGACACCGCGGTCTCCCCTGACCAGCACCGGCGTTTCCGGATGATATTTGATCACCGCGGCGACACGGGTCACCAGCGCATCGGCTTCGACCGGCTGCTTGCTGTTTTCACCGATGTTCAGATAGTACGCGCCGGTCTTGCTGACGGTCAGCACCAGCGGTTCGCGCTGCTCCGGCGGCAGCGGATTCGCGCTCGCCTGCGGCAGGTCGATTTCCACGCCCTGCTGCAGTATCGGCGCGGTAATCATGAAAATGATCAGCAGCACCAGCATCACGTCGATGTAGGGCACGACGTTGATCTCCGCTACCGGTTTTCGTTTGCGTGAACGCGCCATCAGCTCTCACTCACCGGCTCTTCGGCATGCGAGTCGCTCTGGCGTTGCAGGATCGTGGCGAACTCCTCGGCGAAATTCTCGTACGAGCCGACCAGGCGGTCGACGTGTTCGGCGTAACGGTTGTACGCGATCACCGCCGGTATCGCCGCGAACAGGCCCATCGCGGTCGCGATCAGCGCTTCGGCGATCCCCGGCGCGACCATCGCGAGACTGGCGTGCTGCACCGACCCCAGCGCGGTGAACGAGCGCATGATGCCCCAGACGGTGCCGAACAGGCCGACATAGGGACTGATCGAGCCGATGGTCGCGAGCAGCGACAGGTTCGCTTCGAGTTTTTCCTCTTCCCTCGCCAGCGACACTTTCATGCTGCGCTGTACGCCGGCGAGCATCATTTCGGTGTTCGAGCTGGCGCCTTTGTGGATGCGGATATATTCGGCGAAGCCGGATTCGAATATGCGCGCCATGCCGCGCAGTTCCGCATCCTTGCGCTTGATGCGGCTGTACAGCTCGGCGAGATTGATGCCGGACCAGAACTGGTCCTCGAAGCTGAGCGCGTCCGCGCGCGCGAGCTTAAGCAGCTTGTGCTTGATGAAGATGATCAGCCAGGACATCAGCGAGGCGGCGAGCAGCGCCAGCATCACCAGCTGCACCAGCGTGCTCGCGCGGGACACCAGCCCGATCAGGGACATGTCAGATTCCACGGATGGCCTCCCTGATCGATTCGGGTATCAGTGCCGGAACGAACCGGCTGGCGTCGATGCAGGCCATTTTGACGCTGGCGCTGCTGATGAGTGTCTGGTCGGATTGACGCATGATGTTCTGCTTGAAGGTTACGCTGAATCGTGCAAGATCGGTTATTTCCACGCTCACGTTCAGCATATCGTTGAACACCGCGGGCTTGCGGTATTCGATCGATACTTTATGAACCGCGAAAACAATGCCCTGTTGTTTTAGTTCGTCCTGTTCGAATCCATAGCTGCGCAGATATTCGGTTCTGGCGCGTTCGAGATAACGCAGGTAGTTCGCATAATACACCACGCCGGCCGCATCCGTGTCCTCGTAATAGACACGCACCGGCCAGCAAAATTCATTTCGTGTTCCCATGTTTTTTCATCATGACTGCTGTTGAACGTCTGCTATCAGATCGAGCGAAGCCTGGTCCATCGCGCTGGTCGCCGGCGGTTTCAGCCCGAACAAGCGGTACACATTCGGCGTCGCCACCCGGCCCCTGGGCGTGCGCATCAGGTAACCCTGCTGGATAAGATACGGCTCGATCACGTCCTCGATGGTATCGCGTTCCTCGCCGATCGCGGCGGCGAGGTTCTCGACCCCGACCGGGCCGCCGCTGAACTTTTCGATGATCGCCATCAGCAGCCGGCGGTCCATCACATCGAAACCGCTGGCGTCGACATTCAGCAGCGCCAGCGCATCCGCGGCGACCGGCAGATCGACGTAGCCGTCGGCGCGCACCTGGGCGAAGTCGCGCACGCGCCGCAGCAGCCGGTTGGATATGCGCGGCGTGCCGCGCGAGCGCCTGGCGATTTCGGCCGCGCCGGCCTCGTCGATGTCGACCCGCAGGATATCGGCGGAGCGGCGCACGATGTGGGTCAGGTCGGCGACGGAATAGAATTCCAGATGCAGCACGATACCGAAGCGGTCACGCAGCGGCGACGTCAGCGAACCCGCGCGCGTGGTCGCGCCGATCAGCGTGAACGGCGGCAGGTCGAGCTTGATCGAACGCGCGGCCGGCCCTTCGCCGATCATGATGTCGAGCTGGTGATCTTCCATCGCCGGGTACAGGATTTCCTCGACCACCGGGCTCAGGCGATGGATTTCATCGACGAACAGCACGTCGTGCGGCTCCAGGTTGGTCAGCAGCGCCGCGAGGTCGCCGGGTTTTTCCAGCACCGGGCCGGCGGTCGAGTGCAGGCTGACCTGCATCTCGTTGGCGACGATGTGCGCCAGCGTGGTCTTGCCCAGGCCCGGCGGACCGAATATCAGCAGATGGTCCAGCGCCTCGTTGCGCTGACGCGCGGCCGGTATGAAAATTTCAAGCTGCTCGGTCACCGCCGGCTGGCCGCGGTAATCGCTGAGCAGGCGCGGTCGGATCGCGCGGTCGACGGCGACTTCGTCGGCATTCTGCTGCGGCGAGATAATGCGCTCCCCGTTCATGCGTGCCTGGCCGCCGCCTGCAATGCGGTGCGTATGATTTCTTCCGCAGCCAGACCGCCGGCATCGACCGCGCGCACCATGCGGCTGGCTTCGGGCGCCCTGTAGCCGAGCGCGATCAGCGCGCTGACCGCATCGCCGACCGGGTTCGAGGCCTCGTCGCCTGCCAGCACCGCGCCCGGCTTCACGCCGGTGGACGGTATCAGGCCGGCGTCGAGTTTGTCGCGCAGTTCGACCACCAGCCGTTCCGCGGTTTTCCTGCCGACACCGGGCAGCCGCGTCAGCGCGGCGACATCGTTGTCGTAGATTGCGCGGCTGAATTCATCGGCGCTGACGCCGGACAGGATCGTCAGCGCGAGCTTCGGCCCGACGCCGTTGATGCGTATCAGGCTCCTGAACAGGCGGCGTTCGGCCAGCGTATAAAAACCGTACAGCAGCTGCGCGTCCTCGCGCACGACCAGGTGGGTGTGCAGCACCACGTCTTCGCCGACCTCGGGCAGCTGGTAGAACGTCGACATCGGCGCTTCGACTTCGTAACCGACGCCCATCACGTCGAGCAGCAGCTCGGGCGGGTGCTTGCTCAGCAGTTTTCCGTGCAAACGGCCGATCATGCGGTCATACCCAGCGTCCCCGGCTCGTCCCGGTGGCGATGCCGGAGTCCTGCAGTTTGAAATGGTGGGCGTGGCAGATCGCGACCGCGAGTGCATCGGCTTCGTCGTTTTGCGGTGTGTGTTCGAGCCTGAGCAGCATCCGGACCATGTGTTGCACTTGTTCTTTTTCCGCCGAGCCGCTGCCGACCACGGCTTTTTTTATCGATCGCGGCGAGTATTCGCCGACCGCGAGTCCTGCATTCACCCCGGCGCAGATCGCCGCGCCGCGCGCCTGGCCCAGCTTCAGCGCCGAAGCCACGTTGCGGTTCACGAAGACCTGCTCCACCGCCATGGCACCGGGCTTCCATTGTTCGATCAGGCCGCCGATTTCGCTGAAAATGACACCGAGACGTTCGGACAGCGCGTCACCTACGATCGTTATGAAGCCGCTGCTGACGTAACGGTGCCGGTATCCGTCCGAATCCAGCACGCCATAACCGGTGATGCGTGAACCCGGATCGATGCCGATGATGCGGATCACGCAGTATGATCCGCAATCGCGACCCTGTCAGGCATCCAGCTGCGCCATGACTTCATCTGAAAAATCGGCGTTGGTATGAACTTCCTGCACATCGTCCAGATCCTCCAGTGTATCGATCAGGCGCATGATTTTTTCCGCATCGTCCAGCGATACCTCGGTCGCGGTCGTCGGCTGCTCGACCACTTCGGCGTTCTCCGGTTTCAGACCGGCTGCGCTCATTGCGTCCGTGACCGCCATGAAATCCTCGTAGCCGGTGGTGACTTCGATGCTGCCGTCGTCCGCGGTGGTTACGTCCTCGGCGCCGGCTTCCAGCGCCGCTTCCATGATCGCGTCCTCGTCGCTGCCGGCGGGATACGTCAGCAGGCCGATGCGGTTGAACAGGTACGCGACCGAACCGTCGGTACCGAGATTGCCGCCTGCCTTCGTGAACGCGTGGCGCACTTCGGACACGGTGCGATTACGGTTGTCGGTCATGCAGTCGACCATCACCGCGGTGCCGCCGGGGCCGTAGCCTTCGTAGCGGATTTCCTCGTAATTCGTCTCCTCGCCTTCACCGGTGCCGCGCCTGATCGCGCGCTCGATCGTGTCCCTGGTCATGTTCACCGCGAGCGCCCTGTCCATGGCCAGACGCAGGCGCGGATTGGAAGCGGGATCGCCACCGCCGCCGCTGCGTGCGGCCACGGTAATCTCGCGGATCATCTTGGTGTAGATTTTCCCCCGTTTCTTGTCCTGCGCGGCCTTGCGGTGCTTGATGTTCGCCCATTTGCTGTGTCCAGCCATTGCTTACCCGTTCGGAAATCTGCTCTGGTTTCGGTTCGCGAAGTGTAACATTGCGGCGCAATGCCGTCAGTGCCTGCAATGAGGTCCAGCCGGATTCCGGGTTCAGGCGACGCTGGTGTCCAGCAGCGGCGTGACCGTTTCCACGCTGAACTTGCCGGTGCGCAGGAAAGTGACCACCTCGCTCGCGACTTCACCCGACAGCAGCATGCCGCTGTGACTCACCGGCAGCACGATGGAATCCGTGGCGCCTTTCAGGCGGGTTTCGCTGACCGAGACCGTGCCGTCGTGCGGCGGCTCCGGGCCGCCGGCGACCAGTCCCATACCCATCGGAAACGTGCCCGCGATCACGCCGATGTCCTGCCAGCCTTTCCACTCCGGCACTTCGCCCAGCAGCCCGCGTTTACCGCTCTGCCCCAGCGTCCAGCGTGTCAGCCGCGTGCGCAACAGCCGCTTGCCGACCATGCTGCCGTTGACCGGACAGCCCATCAGCACGATACGGCCCTGTTTCTGGAAAGGGAACTGGTCGAACAGATGCAGCACCACGATGCCGCCGAAACTGTGGCCGACGAAATGGATGACCGGCGCCTCGATGCGATCCACCGTATCGTGCAGCCTGACCGCGATATCGGCCGGCGGCTTGCTCCAGACGTGGTAATTGAACAGATGGCAATCGTAGCCGGCGTGCTTCAGATACAGGCGCAAACGCCACATATCGACGCCGTTACTCCAGATCCCGTGTACCAGTACGACCGCTTCGCGCATGGCGATATTGTAAGGATTCGCCGTCGTCAGCGCTACCGCGAGACGCCGGTTTCAACGCGTATCAGGGCGAGACATCGAGCATGCGTTGCAGCGCGAGGCGCGCCAGATCGGCGGTTTCGCGATCGACCGACACGCGGTTCACGACCTGGCCGTCGACCAGGTTTTCCAGCACCCAGGCCAGGTGCTGGGGGTCGATGCGGAACATGGTCGAGCACATGCACACATTCGGCGACATGAAATGC
>Ga0210123_1001490_pt1 | contig 11807 bp, 9 predicted proteins | sample Muzzi_PWB_D2_FD_185535 | JGI IMG/M metagenome (GOLD analysis project Ga0210123, IMG submission 185535) | Wetland microbial communities from San Francisco Bay, California, USA, that impact long-term carbon sequestration - Muzzi_PWB_D2 (SPAdes) | ecosystem: Environmental > Aquatic > Marine >... | reverse complement strand
GAAGCCAGCGTTCCGGCGGTCGCAGGAGTCGCTGCGCCCGGTACTGGAGCTCCGCCAGTGCGGCCTCTTTCCACATCCATGCGGGACGTCCCCACCACGTGAACCGCCCGGCCGGCGCCGGGCCGCTGGCCACGGCGACCTCGCCCTGGCCCTCATAATAACCGCGCAGATACCGCACCGTCTGCCGCTCGGCCGGGATGAAGTGCCGGACTCTGGCGTCGGGCACCCACCATCCCTCGGCCCCCTCGGCGAGCAGGCCAAGGAGAACAGTTGTCTCGTCGGCTCCCTTCATCGAATCGGGTCCCCGCCCCAGGTCGGGATCGTAGGCGTGGCGCGCCTGTGCATCTCGGCGGATCGCGTAGTTGGCGCCGAACGGGAGACGTCCGTCCTCGCCCGTGATCCGGAACGGCTCGCTCGACAGGTCGCGCACCGCGAAGGCGTTTGACACCTGGTCGAAGGTACGCTGTAGCCAGGTCGGAATGCCGTCCTCGAACCACGGTTCGACCGGCCCGCCGAGGAAGGCCGCCGAGGGGTGCGCGTCGACCGCTCGGCGATAGGCGGCCAGCCAGCCGGGGTCCACCAGCACGTCGTCGTCGGTCCAGACGATGAAGTCCCCCGAGGCGGTGGCTACCGCCCGGTTGCGGGCGTTCGAGTGCCCGGGATTCGGCTCGAAGGCGCGTACCAGCGGCAACCGATCCGCGGACTCTTCGAGCACTCGCGGGGTGTGGTCGGTGCAGTTGTTGTCCACGACGACGAGTTCCCACTCCAGCCCCGCTGGAATCTCGAGCCTGGTAAGCTCCTCCAGGGTCTGTGCCAGGAGATCCGCCCGATTCCAGGTGCAGATGGCGACGGTGAAGCGCATGCGACGTTGTCCTTACTCTGTCGAATGTGGCGACGACGTGGGGCGCCACGCCGCCCGAACGGAATCGACGGCCCGCACGATCGCCTCCGGCATCCGTGCCCGCAGCCGAACACTGCGGGGCAGGAGCATCTCCGGGAACAGCGTCCTATGGAGATCTCGTAGCAGGCGCGTCCGCTCCAGGTCCCGCGCGTGAAACGCCTGCAGGTAGTCTTCGATCCAGTACTCGCGGATCTTCTTCGCCACCCCTTCGTGGCGCTCGTCCACCGGCTCTCGCCCCAGCTCGTAGAGCATGCGTCGCCGGGAATAGTAGACGGACGAGATCTGGTCGTGGCGCAGGGTCTGACTGATCTGTCCGGGGTGCCACCGATACCGCGCCGTCACCTCGTGTGTCGCGATGAACAGCGTATGACGGGAGAGGCGCAGCCACACGTCATAGTCCGCCGCGGTGCGGTGAATCGGCGAGGGTTGCTGCCAGCCGCCCACCAGGGCGAGGGACGAACGACGAGCGACCACCGACATCTGCGGCACGGTGTTGTGACGCAGGCACTCCCAGAAGGCGTCCGTCGGCTCCGCTTCCGGAAGCTGCCCGGCGCGCCACACCCCCTGGCGCTGGCCGAAGAACTCCACGGCGGAGAAGGCCGCGCCGACGTCCGCGTGTTTCTCGAGCAGGCCGACGACCGTCTCGAGGTGGTGCGGCAGCCAGACGTCGTCGGCGTCGAGAAAGGCGATGAGGCTGCCCCGCGCCTCGATCAGCGCCCGGTTTCGGGTGACGCTGGGGCCCATGTTCAGGGAGTTCTCGAGCAGGCGGACCTCGTCGAACGAGCGGGCGATGTCCGCCGTGCGGTCGGTCGAGCCATCGTTGATGACGAGGATCTCCTGCGGCTGTCGCGTTTGCGCCCGGACCGACTCGAGCGCTTCGCCGAGGAATGACTCGCCGTTGTAGCAGGGAATGACGACACTGATCGTCGACACGCGTCAGTGGTCGGAGGTGGAGCCCAGCGACGCCTCGGGCCGGGCCGAAGGATCAGCGGTTGTCTCGCGAGGCTCGACCAGGTGCATGCGGGGGTTCATCTGTACCTCTCCGTAGAACCGGGCCCCCTCCACCTGCACGTGCGCGCTCGGACCGTGTCCGGCCGACTTTTGACGCTTGTTGTCCCATAGTCCCGATTCCAGGGCATAGAGGCCGGGCGGGACGTTCATCTGCAACTCGAGCTCGAGCTCGAACGGGCCCTCCTCGGTGGGAAGCGGCGCATCGCAGCTTCGATTGGTGGTCGTGTACAGGATGTCGCCCGACCGCGTCGACAGGACGCGCACTGAAAGGCTCAATTCCTCGTGTTCACCCCGCTCGAGGACACGGCCCGAGATTCGGAGGCGCGCAAACTCTCCACTCTCTACCGGCCGGTCGTCTACGGGCCGGACCGCGTCGATCTGGACCGGCGCGTCGGTGTCCGGTGCCGCCTCCTCTCGGTAGGCGCCGCTCGTGTAGGCGGCCACGCAGTCGCGGGCCCCTCCCCGGTATACGACCTGGCCGCGGTCCAGCACGATGGCCTTCGTGCACAACGACGCGATCTTGTCGAGCTGATGGGAGACCACGACAACGGCCAGATCTTGTTCCGTCAGTTCGCGGATTCTCCCGTACGCCTTCGACTGGAAGTTCATGTCTCCCACGGCGAGCACTTCGTCGACCAGCAGGACGTCCGGATTCAGGTGCGCCGCGATCGCGAAGCCCAGGCGGGCGTTCATGCCGCTCGAGTAACGCTTGACCTGGGTGTCGATGAACTCGGAGATCCCCGAGAAATCGACGATCTCTTCAAACTTGTCGTAGATCTCGGCGCGAGACATTCCCATGATCGCGCCCTGCAAATAGATGTTCTCGCGCCCCGTCAGGTCGGGGTGGAAGCCCGCGGCGATCTCGATCAGCGCCCCCATGCGCCCCTTCACCTCGCAATAGCCTCGGTTGGGGCGCAGAATGCGGGAGAGCAGTTTGAGGACCGTCGACTTGCCCGCCCCGTTGGGCCCGATGACGCCGAGCGCCTCGCCGGGGCCGACCTCGAAGGACACGTCTTCGACGGCCCAGAAGTCGCCCTCCTGCAGCTCGTTCTTCGGGCGCTGCCGCCCCGTGATGCGGCGGGCGACGGCCGGAATCAGATCCCGGAGACTGTCGTGCAGCTCGCCGCGGTGGAATTTCTTCCAGACGCCGTCGAATACGATTCCGTGGTCGTGGTTCATGCGCTTCCTCAGACGTACTCAGCGAAGACGTATTCGAGACGGTGGAACATCACCGTCGCGCCCAGGAGGCCGAACACGGCCCAGGCCGCGCTGTAGGCCAGGAACCAGGGCTGCCAGGCGATGACCTGGCCGTTTTGCCCGGCGATCCACAGCGGCTGCAGCAGATTGTGGCCCTCGACGACCGACAGTCGGATTCCCTCGAGGATCGGGGCGAGGGGATTGAGCATCATCACCCACGCTCCCGTCGCTCCGAACATCGATGGTTCGAAGAACACCGGCGTGAAAAAAATCCCGAACGTCAGCAGCACCTGCACGATGTACTTCACGTCACGGAAGAACAGGTTGCCGCAGGAGAGGAACACGCCCACGGCGACCGTGAACAGGAAAAGGATGACCGCCAGAACCGGCACCCAGAGCATCGTCCAGCCGAACGTGATGCCGAGAAACGGGAGGATCAACACCAGCGCAACGGTTCCGATCGTGGAGTCGAACGTCTGGGCGAGCACCGCGCCGACCGGGAAGACTTCCCGGGGAAAGTAGATCTTCGTGACGAGGCTTCCGTTGCCGGTGAGGCTGTTCGTCGCGAAACCGATCGCCCCGACGAAGAACGACCACGGGACCGACTTCACGGCCACGCCCACGATCTCCGCCGTCTGCAACTCGCGGCCCGAGATGTACGCCATCGCGCCGCGCACGAGCACACCGGCCAGGACGACGAGGGCTGGCAGGAAGACGGCCCAGCCGAAGCCCATGACGGCCTGTTTGTAGCGAATCCGGATGTCTCTCAGAGTGAGCTGAAACAGCAAGTCCCGATATTCGCGGAAGTCGGAAATCACCTCCTGGAGCACCTTGAGGATGCCCGGGTCGGGGACCACCGCGTTGACGCGCAATGCGCTATGTGTATCTGCCTCGGCCATCGCTTCTTCCGTCCTGGGAATGTGGACGCGCGCCAAAACGACCAAATCGCCTCGTCCTGGCGGGACCCGTGCTCGTGTCGCGCCCGACTTCAATGCAAGAGCAATACCGCTGGACCACCTTTCAGCGGATGCCTATAGTATCGCACTTCTTCATGGATGCGACACCGGAGGGCGCGTGTGTGTGGGCCCCACGCAACGCCGCGGGAGAGGAAACATGCGCGGACCTCGTTGGCTTCTCGGAAGGGCGATCGATCTGCGGGCGTGGCGGCCCTCGCACGCCGCTTACATCTGGCGGCACGCCGCAGGCCCGCGTGCGGGCGTCGGGACGGCCGGCGCGGGATCGGAGGCCGATTCGGAGCCGCGCATCGCGGAAGCCGCAGCCTGGCTCGCCCGGGCCCAGGAGGCGACGGGCGACGGTGGCGTCGCGGGCCGATATCGCCTCGATGGCGGCTGGACGTCGTCGTACCCCGAAACCACCGGATACCTGATCCCGACTTTCCTGCGCCTGGAGGCCACCGGCTGGCCGGGCTTCGAGGCTCGGGCCCGCAGGGCGGTCGATTTTCTGCTGGGGCTGCAGCTTCCGAGCGGCGCGTTTCCCGGCGGCGAGGTCGCGGAGAATCTGACCGAGCCCTCGGTGTTCAACACGGCGCAGATCCTCCATGGTCTCCTGGCCTGGGCCGCCCACACCGGCGATTCACGCACGCGGACCGCCGCAGAGACAGCCGGGGCGTGGCTCGTCTCGGTGCAAGATGACGACGGGGCATGGCGGAAATTCGTATATCGGGGCATCCCCACTACCTACGTGGCCCATGCCTCTTGCTGGCTGGCCGAGGCCGGCCGGCAGCTCTACCGACCCGACTTCCTGGCCGCCGCCGGCTGCCACCTCGACTGGGTGCTCGGACGCCAGGACCCCGCGACCGGCTGGTTCGACCTGTGCGGATTCTCGGAGGCGGACCATCGGGCGCGCCGCTCGGTGACGCATACGATCGCCTATACCGTCTGGGGCGTGCTGTTTGCCGCCGAGGTGCTCGGCCGGGACGACGGAATTGCGGCGGCGACCCGCGCCGCCGAGGCGATCGGGCACCGTCTGGCGGCCGACGGACGGTTGGCCGGCGTGCTCGATCATGAGTGGCGTGCCCACGCCGACTGGACGTGCGTGACCGGCAATTGCCAGATGGCGCTCGTGTGGCAGCGGCTGGCCCGCCGCCGCGACGTGTCCGGGGACTTCGAGGCGTGGGCGGGGAGAGCCCTCGACCTCGCCGCGTCCAGCCAGTCGTTGAGCAGTCGCAACGGAGGCATCCGGGGTGGGCTTCCCGGGTCGGATCCCGTGTGGGGCGATTACATCTACGCCGCCTTCCCTAACTGGGCGGCCAAGTTCTTCATCGATGGGCAGTTGGCCAGGCTGGAGACGAGCGCTCCGTCCGGCCGAGGGTAGGAACCGCGCAGGACCGCCCGCCAATCGGCATGGAAGTTGTATGAGTCTCCTGTCTCGCGGGGTCTACGCCCAAGCCAGGAATTGAGGAGACATCGATGCAGGCGGGTCATTCCGAAGCCCACGACCGGGTGCCGATCTTCGTACTCGGCGTGCTCGAGCGCTCCGGCACCAACTTCCTGTCGGACCTCCTGAGCCTCCATCCGGATTGCGCTCTCGCGTCTCCCCTTCACGAAGCTTTCCTCCACTTCGAGGCCGACCTCCTCAAGCAGTATGCACACCGTACCGTATCGAAGTGGCCCGAGAGATGGAGTCCCTCGAAATCGGGCGTCGACGATCTCCTGGGGTCGCTGGGGGGAGGCCTGCTCGAGTACCTGCACACGACGGCCGAGGACTCCTCCTCGCGGCGACTCGTGACCAAGACACCGAGTGTGAAGAACCTGGGCCTGTTTCCGCGTCTGTTTCCGGGTGTCCCTGCCGTCGTGTTGATGCGGGACGGCCGGTCCGTGGTCGAGTCGGGCGTGCGCAGTTTCGGGTTCACCTACGAAGAGCAGACCCGGAAGTGGGCCTGGGCGGCGCGCGTCATCGCCGACACAGTGGGCACGCCGTCCGACGGTCAATCGCCCGATGGTTTGTGGCCGTTCCTGCTCGTGCGCTACGAGGACCTCGTGCTAGACCCCGAACCGCAGCTCCGACGGATCTTCACGTTCGCCGGCCTCGAGGCCGAACGCTATGACTTCGATGCCGTCGAGCGACTACCCGTGCGCGGGTCGTCGACGTTTCGGCCGGAGGACGGCGGCCTGAATTGGGAGCCCGTCGCGCAATCCGAGGACTTCAACCCGCTCGAGCGCTGGCGGAGCTGGGCACCGGTGCGCCACGCCCGGTTCAACTGGCTTGGCGGCGAGGAGCTGGAGGCCTTCGGATACGCGCCAGTCGGGCCGGACCGTGGCCTGATGTATCACCTCCGCAATCGTCTCGCGGACGCGTCGTGGAAGATTCGGCCCTCGCGGCGGGGGCCCCGTCCGAAAGACGGAACGGTCGGCGCGGCGCCGCTCAGCTCTTAAGCTGCGCGTCCAGCGTGATCTTCGCGTTGAACAGCTTGGAGACGGGGCAGCCTTCCTTCGCGCCGTTGGCGGCTTGCATGAATGCGTCGTGGTCGGCGCCCGGGATCTTCGCCTTCAGCTCGAGGTGAACCGCCGGGATGCCGAAGCCTTCGTCTTCCTTCTCGAGCGACACGTGGGCCGTGACATCGAGGCTCTCGGCCGTCATGCCGGCCTTCCCCAGCGCCCCCGACAGGGCCATCGCGAAGCACCCCGCGTGGGCGGCGCCCAGCAGTTCCTCGGGATTTGTCTGGGGACCGTCCTCGAACCGATCGCGGAAGCTGTAGGGCGTATCTTTGAGCGCTCCGCTGGGTGTGGAGAGTTGGCCCTTGCCGTCCTTGATGCCGCCGGACCAGTGGGCGGTGGCCTGTCGCTTCATAATGATGCTCCGTTGACAAAGAGTTGAGTTCAGCGTCGGGATACGTGCCGCACCGAAGCCCGTATCAGCTGTCCAGGCGGGCACATCTGCAACATATGGGACCGTCGGCGGAGGCGCGCCGGGGGAGAGGGTCGCCGCGGGACCCATCCCATTTGGGCGGACCCCGCAACGCCTCCGTCCAATCATCGGTCAGAGATCGAAGTCGACGTCCTCGACGTTCTCGCTCTCACCCACGGACACGGTCTGGGGACCGTCCGCGTACTCCATCCCGCCGATCATCGCCGACGCGGACACGTCGTACGAGCCGGGAGACAGGAACCACAGCGTATAGGTGCCGTCCGCGGCGGCCGTGGTCGTGGCCGTCGTGGTCTGCATCTCTTCCAGCACCAGCGAGGTCAGCGGATCCAGGTCCGCCTGGACCGTCGCGAACTCGGTCTCGTCCGCCGGGGTGGCCGACGTATAAGTGACCGTGCCCGAGATGCTGCCTGCCACGTCGTTCACGGTCGCTCGAAGCAGCGGCGTGAACAGCACGTCCTGAAGACCTTGCTTGTTGTCCGGGTCGCCCTGCAGAACGAAGTTGCGCGACACGTCCAGGTCGACCACGACGAGAATGGTCTCGCCCGAGGCGATTTGGATGCCGGCGCCGTCTTTGTTCCCGTCGGCCGCCCTCAGGTTCACCTTGATGCCGGACTGGGCGCCGCTGGGGACCTTCAGCTCGCGGGTGGTCGTCCCGTCGGAGAACTCATAGCCCTCGGCCAGGGTCACCTCGGCCGAGTCGACGACCAGCCGCAGCTGATGGTACGTGCCGGGCTCGATGTCGAGCGTGGCCAGGTCGACCATGATCCCGTCCTGGAGCTCGAGCAGGTCGTGCACACCGCCGTCGTCGGTGAGGGTGATCGGGGGGCCACCGTCGCCGAGCAGGCGGACGGCGCCGATGTCGACCGTGGCGGATGCGAACATCGAGGTCGGGGCATCGGTCAGCGCGACCGTAATGTGGCCGGTGCCGTCGGGCGATGTGGCGGAGTCGTCACACGCTCCCGCTGCGATCATGAGCAACGGAACGGCGGCGACCGTGAAAATTTTCCGGGTGAAATGACTCAATTGCTGCTTGTCCATACCTTCGTGCCTCCACGATTAGAGACGATCCGCGCGTCGTGCGCGGCATCGATCATCCCGTCGGGGGTGCACGAACCGACTTCCCGCCCTCTGAGCCGCAAGATGCGCGCCGCCCCTTGCCCGAACCCTCCCAACTGGGGAGCGTAAGCGAATGCCACGCAAACGCTACCGGCCGATCGGCGACTACGGCATCATTGGCGACATGCGAACCTGCGCGCTGATCGCGCGCGACGGGTCCATCGACTGGTTCTGCCTTCCGCGGTTCGACAGCCCCAGCGTGTTCGGGCGGCTGCTCGATGCGGACGAAGGGGGGCACTGGCGCCTCGGCCCGGAGGGGGCGCCCGACGGTACGCACTACTATGAGCCGCGGACCAACGTGCTGGTCACCCGCTACGAGACCGAGACGGGCGTGGTCGAGGTCACCGACTTCATGCCCTGCCTCGAGTGGGACCGGCAGCTGGCCTCCCATCACGAAATCCATCGGCACGTTCGGGCGATCGAGGGCCGAGTGCGGATGGAGTCGGTGCTGCGCCCTCGGTTCGACTATGGCCTGCACCCCCCGCACTTCGACATTCGCCGACACGGACTGCTCGCCACAGACGGACTCGACGAGGTCGTCACGCTGACCGGCGATCGATCCCACATCTGGCAAGTCGACGAAGACACGGGCGAGGCCCGCTCGGTGTGCGAGGTCGCCCCCGGTCAGGACGCCTGGTTCGTCCTCCGCTATGACGACGACGAGATCTGGCCGCCCGAGAACTACGAAACGCAAGAGAAGCTACGCAACACCCGCCACTTCTGGCTCTCATGGGCCGAGAACCTGAGCTATGACGGGGAGTACGAGGCGCTGGTCGTGCGGTCGGCCCTGGTCCTCAAGCTGCTGTTCTACGCCCCGACCGGGGCGATCGTCGCGGCGGCCACCACGTCGCTGCCCGAGGAGATCGGCGGGCAGCGGAACTGGGACTACCGATTCTCCTGGCTGCGTGATTCGACATTCACGCTGTTCGGTCTCCACGCGCTCGGGAAGTTCCAGGAGCTCGACCGCTACATGATCTACCTGAAGAAGATCTGCCGGCGGCGGACGAACGAGCACCGACAGATCATGTTCGGCGTGGGGGGAGAGCGCGACTTGCCGGAGCGGACGCTGGATCATCTCGAGGGGTATCGCGGCTCGCGGCCGGTGCGCGTCGGAAACGCGGCCGTCCACCAGTTCCAGCTCGACGTGTACGGCGAGGTGATGGACTCCGTGCACATTTGGCGGCGCAAGCATGAGATGACCGAAGGGATGTGGGCGCTCGCCCGGTCGCTGGTCAACGACGTACTCAAGCTGTGGGAGCGGCCCGATCTCGGTCCGTGGGAGGTGCGCAGCGACCCGCAGCACTTCGTGTTCAGCAAGGTGATGGCATGGGTAACGCTCGACCGGGCGATCCGGGCGGCCGAGGACCTCGATCTTCCCGGCGACCTCGAGACCTGGCGGGAAACGCGGGAGGCGATCCGCGCCGACATCATCGAGCGCGGGTGGAATGAGGAGCGGCAGGCGTTCACCCAGCACTACGCCACCGACCAGATGGACGCGGCGAACTTGCTGATCGGCGTGGTCCGCTTCCTTCCCCACGACGATCCACGGATCGGCAGCACGATCGATCGAATCGCCGAGGAGTTGCGCGAGCCCCGCACGGGACTCCTGTATCGCTATCTTACGGACGATGGCGTCTCCGGCTCGGAAGGATGTTTCCTGGTGAATCAGTTCCAGCTTTCGCAGGCTTACGCCCTCACCGGCCAGGTGAAGAGGGCGCGCGAGGAATTCGAGCGCGCGATCACTTACGCGAGCCCGCTGGGACTGCTGAGCGAAGAGGTCGACCCGAAGACCGGAGAGCTCGTGGGCAATTTTCCACAGGCGTTCAGCCACATCGGCCTGATCAACGCCGCTTACGTGCTGTCGCGGGCGCGCCAAAACGTGACGGCGGACGACGTCTCCGTGCTTCCGGAAGAGCAGGAATGATAGATGTCTGCTGAACAGAAGTCGTCGCTCGTCGTGGCGGCCAACCGGCTGCCCGTTCGCTGGAGCGAGGAGAACGACGACTGGGAGGCCAGCCCGGGCGGGCTGGTCAGCGCCCTGACCCCCATCCTGCAGGAGGCCAGCGGCGCGTGGGTCGGCTGGACGGGCCGACCCGACCATGCCCCCGAGCCGTTCGTCCTTGACGGCATCCGTCAGTGCCCGGTCCCGATCAGCGCCGCGGAGATCGAGAACCACTATCTGGGGTTCTGCAACGCCACGATCTGGCCACTCTATCACAAGGCGATCCGCGCGCCGGAGTACCACCGTCACTGGTGGCGACCGTACGAGGCGGTGAACCGGCGCTTCGCGGACACGATCGCCGATGCGCTGCGGTGGGGCGGCACCGTCTGGGTGCACGATTACCACCTCCAGCTCGTGCCGGGATACCTGCGCGAACGGCGCTCCGACGCGGCGATCGGGTTCTTCCTCCACATCCCGTTTCCGGCCTGCGGGCTGTTCGCGCACCTGCCGTGGCGCCGGAATTTGCTCCGCCGGCTCCTCGCCGCCGACGTGCTCGGGTTCCAGACGGAGGCGGATGCCGAGAACTTCGCGGCCTGCGCGGAGCGGTTCGTGGATGCGAGGCCCGCGCAGGGAGGCGTCGAGTTCGACGGCCGGTTCGTGCGCCTGCAGGTCGCGCCGATCTCCATCGACACGGAGCGCTTCGAGCGGCTGGCGCAGTCGGAGGAGGTCGAGGCGCTGGCCCGCACGGTGCGTCAGGACCTCGGGCCCGACCGGACGATCCTGCTCGCGGTCGATCGGCTCGACTACACGAAGGGGCTCGGCCACCGTCTCAAGGCGCTGACCACGTTCTTCGAGCGACGGCCCGAGACGGCCGAACGGTGCGCCGTCCTGCAGATCGCGGTACCGACCCGGGAGGAGATTCCGGACTACGCTGATATGCGGGACGAGGTCGAGCGGCTCGTCGGCCAGCTGAACGGTCGGTTCGGCAAGCCCGGCTACACGCCATTCACCTACATGTACCGGTCCCTGCCGCAGGACGAGCTGGTCGCCTGCTACCGGGCCGCCGACGTGATGCTGGTGACGCCGCTGTGCGACGGGATGAACCTCGTCGCGAAGGAGTACGTCGCGACGCGCTACGACGACACCGGCGTGCTCGTGCTCAGCGAGTTCGCCGGGGCCGCGGAATCGCTGGAGGAGGCGCTGCAGGTGAATCCCTACGACAGCGACTGGCTGGCCTATACGATCGACGAGGCCGTGAATCTGCCGGAGAGCGAGCGGCACCGTCGGATGGCCGCGCTGCGCGAGCGCGTGAGGGCCTACGACGTATTCGATTGGGCGAAGAACTGTCTCGCGGCCATCGAGCAGGCGGCTCCCGAGGCGGCTCGATGAGGCCGTCCGGCAGACAGGCTCTCCACGACGGCCTCGAGGCGGGGCTTCGGCGGTTGGCCCTGGCCGACCGCCTGCTCGTGGCCTCGGACTTCGACGGCACCCTCGCCCCCATCGTCGACCGTCCCGACGCCGTAGAGCCCGACCTGGAGGCTCTCGCCGAGCTGCGGCGGCTGGCCGAGCTCGAGGACACCCGCGTCGCGGTCATATCGGGGCGTTCCCGGGCCGTCCTGGAACAGCATCTCGGACAGGGCCGCGCGGCCCACGGGGGACCGGGGATGATCCTCGTGGGCAGCCACGGCGCGGAGTTCGACCCTGCGCTGCTCGAGGGCGACGGCGCGAACGGCGGGCCTCCGCCGACCCGCG
>Ga0210123_1001489_pt1 | contig 11812 bp, 9 predicted proteins | sample Muzzi_PWB_D2_FD_185535 | JGI IMG/M metagenome (GOLD analysis project Ga0210123, IMG submission 185535) | Wetland microbial communities from San Francisco Bay, California, USA, that impact long-term carbon sequestration - Muzzi_PWB_D2 (SPAdes) | ecosystem: Environmental > Aquatic > Marine >... | reverse complement strand
CGCGCCGAGCGACATTAGGATGACGGCTGTTTGCATGACGAACAGTGGTCTGACGGGATTCTATCCCGAGCTCGCGGGGCTCTATGACGGAGAGGCGAAGATCCCCGCGGTGCGGGTCGACGTCGACGTACCGTTTTATTTCAGTATGCTCGGCTTTCTCGGAATGGGGCCGGTGTTCACGATGCATGTCGACGATGGCATGGCGTATATCGGACAGTGAGGAGAAGAGACCGATGATCGCCAGACGCTTGCTACGCGATGAAAGGGGCATCTCCTCGGTGGAGTTTGCGATGGTGGCCGTCGTCTTCCTGATGATCGTGTTCAGCATCATCGATTTCTGCATGGCGCTTTGGGAAGCGAACATGGCGGCCTACGCGACGCGTGTCGGCGCACGCACGGCGGTCGTCAATAACATCGTCTCGATCAAGCTGCGGACCCTGGATGGAACGCAATACGCTCCGATCGGAACGTCAATTCCCGTGGCGGATTTCCCGGCAACCATCGACAACCCGATGTATTGCACGATCGATGGCTGTGGCCCCGATCCGAACGGAGCTATGAACGCAGCCGATCGCGACCTGGCAGCCTTTCGGACCATTGCCGACCCGATGGAGCAGGTCGACAAATGGATCAAGGATGCGAACATAATAATAAAATACCAGCATGTTGGCCTTGGGCTGGCTGGAAATCCTGCGGGGCCGGATATCGATCCGATGATTACGGTCTCTCTTCGAGGCATCCGGCACAACTTCATTAGTCCGGCCCTCTTGATGCTACCAGATAGCATTCTCATGCCGCCTTTCACGACGACGTTATCGGGCGAGGACGGCCAGAGCTGAACGGTGTGGATAGTGATCGAGATCATCAAGGAGGTTTCGCGTTATGGCGTTTGATCTGCATCTGAACGTGGCGGCCCTGCTGCGCTCGAGCGAGGTGCAAGAGGCGCTGAGCGAAGCCTGCACCGACATGAACGGCACCAAGGTGTCTGCGCTGGTTGGCAAGCTCGACGATGTGCGTCCGGGCGAGGCGATCTTCGTCAATCCCGACGTTCTTCTGCTGGATGTCGACCCGGCGGACGATCATGACGTCGCGCGTCTTGGTGAGATCATCCATAAACAGTTCCCGAGCACGCCTGTCGTCGCTACGGCGAAGGAAATATCGCTTCACTCTGTCCGTCAGCTCATGCGGCTGGGGGTGGTTGATTTCGTTCCTCAGCCGATCACCCGCGAGGACCTGATCGGTGCCCTGGAGATCGCGGCGCGGCGGCGTCCGGAATTGGTGCCGGTCGCGCCGGCACGGCACGGCAAGATCCTGACGTTCCTGAAGGCGGGCGGCGGTGTTGGTGCGACGACCCTGGCCGTGCAATCGGCATGCATGCTGGCGGGCCGCACTGGTTCGGATTCGGAGAGCGCGTGCCTGTTCGACCTCGACATTCAATTCGGCTCGGCGGCGCTTTATCTCGATCTGCCGGACCGCGTCGGCCTGGCGGATCTCATCGAATACCCGGAGCGCATAGACGCCGAACTCCTGCGCAGCGTTGCCATGCATCATCCGAGCGGCTTGGACCTCGTGGCGGCGCCCCGGGACATGATGGCGCTCGAGATTCTGACGCCCGAGGTGACCGAGACCATCCTCCGACTCGCGCAGCAGAGATATGAACATGTGCTCGTGGATTTGCCGGAGGCCTGGACGCCTTGGACTTACAAGTCCCTGGAGATTTCAGATCTAGTCATTCTGGTGACGCAATTGACCGTTGCCGGTGTACGCCGGGCCCGGCGTCAGATTGATACCATGATGGCCAATGGCCTGGAAGCGGTTCCGGTCAAGGTAGCCTTGAACCGCTATGAGAAAAGCCGAGCCCAGAATGTCACTTTAAAAGAGGCCGAGACGGCGCTGGGGCGCTCCTTCGACTACCTTATCCCGAGCGACTACAAGATGGTCAGCGAGGCGCTCGATCAGGGGGTCGCATTGAGCAAGATCAAAAAGAAGTCGAAGGTCGCGAGCGGAATCGAAAACATGATTTATCAAGCGACCAGAGTGATGACGGGTGACGAGGTCGGCAAAGCCGAACCGCGTTTTTCGTTCGGATTGCGCAGGTAGCAGCAAGGGGAGAGCGGACAGATGTTTTTACGCGTTCAAAAGGAAGAAAAGAAGGTCTCCCCGGAGTCGGTGTCGGTCAAGCCCGTCGCCAACGACGGTGGCGTCGCAACACCGGCGAAGGTTGGGAAGAAGATCACGTACCGCGCCAACGGCAACGTGTCGCCGCGCTATACCGAATTGAAGATGAGGCTGCACCAGCGCCTGCTCGACATGATCAACCTTTCCGTGATCGATCGCATGGCGCCGGAGGACTTCCGCCGCGAAATCGGCGAGATGGTCCGCGAATTGCTCCAGGAAGAGAGCAAGCCGCTGAACATGACGGAGCGGACCCAGCTCGTCGACGACATCCTGGACGAATTGCTGGGCCTCGGACCAATCGAACCCCTGTTAAAGGACACGACGGTCACCGATATTTTGGTGAACACACATCAGCAGGTGTTCGTGGAACGCGGCGGGCGGCTCGAGCTCACGCCGGTACAGTTCAAGGATAACCGTCACCTGATGCGCATTATCGACAAGATCGTCTCCGCCGTGGGACGACGTGTCGATGAATCTCAGCCGCTGGTTGACGCTCGTCTGGCGGACGGCTCGCGCGTCAATGCCGTGGTCCCGCCGCTGGCTGTTGACGGCCCACTGCTCTCGATCCGTAAATTCGCCAAGATCCCGATCGATATGCCGAAGCTGGTCGAACTCGGTACCTTGCCGCCGCAGTTCGCCGAGTTGTTGGAGGGAATTGTGCAGGCGCGGCGTAACGTGCTGATTTCGGGTGGAACGGGCAGCGGTAAGACGACCATGCTGAATGCGATGTCGGCCTTTATCGATGGCCGAGAGCGCATCGTGACGATCGAGGACGCCGCGGAACTGCAGTTGCAGCAGGTGCATGTCGCACGAATGGAAACGCGTCCCGCAAACGTAGAGGGGCGTGGCGAGATCACTCAGAGAGAGTTGGTCAAGAATGCGCTGCGCATGCGGCCCGACCGCATCATCGTCGGCGAGGTGCGCGGTGGCGAGGCATTCGACATGTTGCAGGCCATGAATACCGGCCACGAGGGCTCCATGACCACGATCCACGCGAACTCCTGCCGCGATTCCCTGTCGCGTTTGGAGCAGATGATCGGCATGTCAGGCTTCGACCTCCCGGTGCGCAGCATGCGTGGTCAGATTGCCTCGGCACTGCACGTCGTGTTGCAGCTCGAGCGGATGAGCGATGGCCACCGCCGCCTGGTAAGCCTGAACGAGATCACGGGTATGGAAGGCGAGGTGGTGACCATGCACGAGATCTTCCGCTTCCGCCGCCGCTCCACGGAGCCCGACGGCACCATTCACGGCGACTACGTGGCGACGGGTATTCGGCCGCAGTTCATGCACGAATTGGAAACCCGTGGGATCAAGGTCTCGGCCGGGATTTTCGAACCGAACCGCCCCTTAAAGTAGACGAGGCGACCATGCCATTCGATATAACTTATCTGCTTTATGGCGGAATTTTCCTGGCGGCACTCCTGCTGATCGAAGGGTTGTATTTCCTCCATGCGGATAGCCGCGGCGGCCGGGAAGCGGTCAATCGCCGCATGCGAATGATCGAGGGCGGAGCCACCACGCGCGAGGTCTTCGAGACGCTGCGTCGGAGTCGGCGTGAGAAGGCAACTTTCTTGGGTCCCCTTGGGGATCTCGGCACTTGGCTGGACGACCAGATTCAGCAAGCGGGATTGACCGTCTCTCTCACCCGCATTTGTGTCATGATGATGGCCCTGACGGTTGGAATCTTCATATCGATCCTGCTGCTGACGAAGGGTGCGGTCGCGTTTGCGGGGCTCGGAGGATTCGTAAGCGTTCTTATAGTGTCGGCGGCGCTCGGAATCGCCCTGCCGATTCTGTATTTGAGATATCTGGGATCAAAGCGCCTTCAACTGTTCGCTGAACAATTGCCGGATGCCCTCGATGTGATGGTTCGCAGCCTACATGCCGGCCATCCAATCAGCGCGGCGATGAGTCTGGTGACCAAGGAGATGCCGGATCCAATCGGGTCCGAGTTCGGCGTGGCGGTCGACGAAATGACTTACGGCCTCGACCTCCGAGACGCGTTAGGCAATTTGGGAGAGCGGGTCGACGTCGAGGATTTTCGGTATGTCATCGTGGCCATCAATATCCAGCACGATACCGGCGGCAATCTCGCGGAGGTGTTGGATGGATTGTCGAAGGTGATCCGAGCCCGGTTCAATATGTTCAAGAAGATCCGTGCGCTCTCGGCCGAGGGGCGGCTGTCGGCAAAGATCTTAGCGATCATGCCGTTTTTGTTTGGTGGCTTCGTTTATTTTTCGAAACCAGGCTACTATGACCACGTAGCTGGCGATCCGCTGTTCTTCTCGTTTCTTGGCGTTGCGTTTGTTCTGGAGCTCTTTGGAATTTACGTGATGTATAGATTGGTGAATTTTCGCGTGTAGCTTAGGAGATCCCGGTGGAAGCAATCTTTCAAGCCATCAGCCTTGAGCTCGATACCCTGACGCGCTCCATTCCGGGCGGCGGGACGACCGTTTCCCTCGTCCTGATCTTCCTTGCCGTTTTCTTCGCGGTGATTGCAATCGGCTCTTTCATTGGCAACCGCGACTCGGTTGAGCGCCGCTTGGCCGGCCAATCATCCGAGACGGTATCTTCGGGTGAAGGTGGGATCCCGACTTTACGCGCGAATGTGGATCGCGAGGGCCGTTGGGATGAGCTTTTGAAGCCGCTCGAGAAATATTTTGTCGATCAGAAAGAGGGCGCGCACTCTAGCTTGCGGCAAAGGATGCTGATGGCCGGATTCGTCGGGCCCAATGTAGTGCGGAACTACTTTTTGATTCGGACAATTCTCGCGGTGGGTTTGCCGCTTACTTTCCTGCTGTTGTCGCCGACGATCGCCGGTGACATGTCGATCAAGAAATTGATTATCGTCACCGCAGGCGTTGCTCTGGCCGGTCTCTATCTGCCGGGAATTTGGGTCTCCAGCCGTGTGGATAAGCGTCAGCAGGCGCTCACCGAAGCCTTCCCGGACGCGCTCGATATGATGACCGTCTGCGTCGAGGCGGGCCTGGGCATGGATGCGGCTTTTACAAGAGTGGGGTCTCAGATTGCCGAGGCGCACCCAATTCTGGCTCAGGAATTCGGGTTAGTGGCTCTTGAGTTGCGGGCCGGAAAGTCGCGCGAAGAGGCTCTGCGCAACTTGGCCAAGCGGTGCGGCTTGAGGGAAATCAGTTCTTTCGTCACGCTTCTGCTTCAATCGGACCAATTGGGCACCAGTGTTGCGCAAACGCTGCGCGTCTATGCTGCGGAAATGCGGACCGCGCGGATGCTGCGTGCCGAGGAGAAGGCGCACAAGCTGCCGGTAAAGATGGTTATTCCGCTGGTGACTTGCATCTTACCGGCGATGATAACCGTTGTGTTGCTTCCGGGAATGATAACGATCATTCGGGTCATTATGCCCGCGTTGTCGCACTAGTTCGAGATCGATGCGGAGGCCATTGATTTGGCACAGTAAACAGCATTTGGAGAGGAGGGGGGAATCATGAAGATAGGGCGTGCGCTTCGGTTGTTGTGTGTTACGGCCCCTGTGGCGCTGGGCGCCTGCAGCGGAGTCATGACCGATATTGGCCTTGCACCCGCTTACCCCGACTCGGTTGCGGAATCGCCCTATCAGGCGGGCAAGCGGCAGTTCGCGCTGAGACAGTACGGCCTGGCGGTCAAGTCGTTCCAGGAAGCGGTCAACCGGGATCCGAGTTCGGTCGAGGCGCTCAACGGCCTGGCAGCGACCTACGATCAGCTCGGCCGCTTCGACCTTTCCGCCCGCTATTACGGGCGTGCGCTTGCCTTGGCTCCCGACTCTTCCCAGACCCTGAACAACATCGGCTACTCGTACCTGATGCAGGATCGCAACGACCTGGCCGTCGCCTACCTGCGGGACGCCTATGGACAAGATAGGGACGACGCGGTCGTGGTGGCCAACCGCGACATTGCCGAGGTCGCGCTCGAGAAAGACGATCTGAAGGCGGCCAAGACGCAGGGGCCCCTGGCGGACCTGCCGGCCTCCAAGGTCGCCGAAACGCGCCAGGAGGCGGCCAAGCCGTGGATCGAGCGGACGACGGCGGAGGTCCAGACGCTGGTCCTGCAGCCGCAATACGCGATGGTCGAAACGGCCGACGCCGCCGGCGTGCCGCCGGAATTGGCGTCCTATCGGCCGACGGAAGTCGAGGGCGCGCAGATCCTGCCGGAGCCGATGGCCTCGCCTCTGGAGGAACGCTCGGTGATGGAGGCCGCGTCAGCCGACATGCCGGTGAGCGTCGAGGCGATCCAGATGCCGCCGGCCGCGGTGACTCCGGTCCAGGTCGCCGAACTGGTGGTTCATCCCGTTTCGCAGCCGACCAGGGTCTCGGAAACGGTGGTGGGCCCTGTGTCTCAGGCGACCCAGGTCTCCGCGGTGATGGTGCACCCGGTACCCCAGGAAACCCAGGTGGCCGCCATACCGGTCGATGCGGTCGAGGAGGAAGAACTCGGAGTGGCGGCGCTGACCGCGCCGATCCAGGTTCCGAAGCAGCCCGTTCCGGGTGCCCTGGACCTGCCGTTCATCGAGGTCTCCAACGGCACCGGACGCCTGCATATGGCCGCGCGCCTGCGCGACTATCTCGACGCCGCGGGAATTTCCGTCCGGCGCCTGACCAATGCGTCGCGATACAGCCACATGGAGTCCGTCGTCTACTACCGCTCGGGCTGGCAGGCCTTTGCCCAGCAGCTGGCGGCACAACTCCCGGCGGCGGTCGATCTGGTGCAGAACGACACGCAACGCTCCGATATTCGCGTCCTCTTGGGCGGCGATCTTCTGGAGTTCGATGCCGGACTCTATTACGCGGCTTTGAGGGGCACGAATGACCGGTCCAGCTGAAGTCCGCCGTCGCACCACAGCCGTGAAATCGCTGCCGCTTCTGCTTATTGCCGGGCTCCTGCTTGGCGGCTGCGCAATGGACCAGCAGAAGCTGGCCGCCGAATCGGGGGTGCCCAAGCTGCCCGCTGCGGCGCCGGGCACGATCGACCTGGCGGAACGCGCCTTGGCCGAGGAGCGCTATCAGGATGCCGAGCAGCTGGTTCAGCGGATCCTGGCGGGAGATCCGGAGAATTCCACTGCACGCCTGCTGCAGGCGGAGCTGCTTTTTGCCCGGGGCGACCGCCAGGCGGCGGCGGACGGCTTCGCTGCGCTGGTGGACGACCCGGCCGTGGCTGCGCGGGCTTTGCAGGGAAAGGGTCTCAGCCTGATTCTGCTCGGCAAACCGCAACTTGGTCATGACCAATTGGTTCAGGCCGTCGGCAAGGACCCATCGCTTTGGCGGGCGTGGAACGGTCTTGGCTATTGTTACGACACGCAGGGCCAGTGGGAAAAGGCGACCGAGGCCTACAGCAAGGCGATCGCCGCCAATCCGGAATCCGCAGTGATCTACAACAACCGGGGCTATTCGCGCCTGATGCAGAAGCGGCTCGAAGAGGCGACATCCGATTTCAACCGGGCCCTCGAATTGGATCCGGAGCTGGATGTCGCCCGGGACAATTTGCGGCTCGCCCTCGCATGGTCCGGCAAATACGTTCGCGCCATGTCGGGCGCCGATCAGCGCAACTTGGCGAAGGTTCTGAACAACGTCGGCTACGTGGCCTTGCTGCGCGGCGACTTTCAAAATGCCGAGGCCTATCTGAACCGGGCCATGGAGGTCGATCCCGCCTACAATGCGGTCGCATCGCGGAATTTGGCCTATCTCAAACATCTCAAGGAACTGGAGCGCTCGGAGTCGCAAGACGCCGGAAATTGACCGTCGCATCGACGGTCGTGCGGTGATTGCGGCGCGGACGCTTGCCAGGACGACGACGCGGGGCATTCGCGATGGATCAGACGCATAGTCAGGTTCTCTACTTCGTTTTCGGCATCTATGCCCTGCTTCTCTGCATCGCGGCCGTATTGGATACCTGGAAGTTCATCATACCCAACGTGATCACCGTGGCCCTGATCGCACTTTTCGTCGCGACGGCCCTCTACATGCCCTTCGATGCAGATTGGCTGTCCCATCTCGGGGCCGGGGCGGCGGTCTTCGCCGGCGGGGCGGTGCTCTATGCAATGAACAAGCTGGGCGGCGGCGACGTGAAGCTGCTGGCCGCCATCTCCGTCTGGGCGGGGTTCGAACACCTGCCCGACCTCTTGCTCTACGTCGCCTTGGGTGGCGGCGCGCTGGCGATCGGCCTGATCGTAGTGCGCCGGGCGATCATGAGCCTGCGCGTGGCCGGCGCCGGCGGCGATACGACGTCCCTGCCGCGCGTGCTGTTGGAGGGCGAGGCGGTTCCCTACGGTCTGGCCATCGCGCCGAGCGCCATCCTGATCGGCCGCGATCTGCCGCACCTCGGGGCATTTCTGTTTCCCTGATTTCGTTCAGGAACGTGTTTCGTCGCCAGTCCGTGCAAAAAAATGGACTCGCGAACCTGTCGAAACATCAAGCGCATCGAGACGTTAGGACATTACCTCATCGCGATCTTAGTGCCATGTCAAAACGAAGACTCGTGATTGCGCGCCGACTGCCCACAATTCAACGCAGCAAAGGTCGAACGTCAGCTTGTCTCTGAGGCTTCCAAAATTTGGCGAAGCGGCAATAGATGCTTGGCATAGCGCTGATGGCGAGCCAAGCTGGTCTTATAGATCGGCTTTCGCACCTGCAGATTACTCGCCGTGTGAACTAGGCGGTCTGCCTTATGAAAACTAAGACACCGGTCGTCCCACTCAAGGCCACAGAACTCCAAAAGCTGGCGACTGACTTCCTCCTGCGTGTTCACCAGGTCCTCGTAGCGAACTTCAAAGAGCGGCATTCGGAGTTCCCGTCGCCAGTGTTCCATGAGCCTCCGGTATTCGCGGTAATAGAGACCGAGGTGCGCCAGGCAGGAGCGGTAAGGATGGACTTCGCTAAAAGGGGTGAAATAAATGGAAAGGCAGGTATCGAGCGGATCCCGGATGCAATGAATCACTCGCGCGTGAGGAAACAACAACTGTATGAGACCGAGATTTTGAAAATTGCCCGGCATCTTATCTATAACACGCACCGCTTCTCCAGATTGGCGACGTAAAAGATCGATGTACCAATTGTAGGAATTTCGAATTGTCGTTTTATTGATTTGATTGACACAGATTGGATAAGGCTGGTCGGCATGAAGATCGTCTTGCAATGTCCTCGTCAATGTCTGGATATGCGGCAGCTCTCCGGCACCAAAAACAGCTGGATGGCTGGAAAGGATTTGCTCGATCAGCGAAGTTCCGGAACGTGGCATGCCGACGACAAAGACCGGCAGCATTGACGCACTGCCGAATTCTTCAAGTCTCTCAAAAAGTTCCGCCCGAAAGACTTCAATCAGCTCGCTGAAATTTCGAGAGCATAAGGAAGGGTCGAACGCCACATCTTCCAGTTTGTTCGCGAGATCATAACAATCGAACGCACGGTCGACGTCGCCGATGTCATCGTACATCTTTCCAGCCGCAAAATTGAGGTAGCGGCGGTCCAGGGTTGATAGACTTTCACGCGCCATACAGCGCTCCACAGCGGCGAGTTCCGGATCGTCGTCATTGCATTTCTTTCTCTGCGCCACGCGGAATCGTGCAATTCCGTTGCATGGCATTGCCGATACGATCCTATCCCAATGGTCAGACGCCGCGTCTATCTGTCCGGCGTCCTCCAAGCAATAAGCGAGACCAATTCGCGCGTTGACCGATTTTGATTCGGGAGCGAGTCGGAGAGACCGTTCAAATTCAGCCATGGCGCCAAGGGAATCACCTTGATATTGCAGGGCCCAGCCAAGCGCTTCATGCGCGGCAGCCCAATCGGGTTTGTCCGCCAGTGCGCTTTGAATCAGCACTTGTCCCGTTGCTGGGTCACCATGCTGCACGAGCGCTAGTCCAAGTGGCGCCAAGACTTCAGGATCCTCTGGCGCCAGAAGCTCAGCGTGACGGAGAGTCTTTACTGCCTCTCCAAATACATGAGCCTTTCTATAAGCATTTCCGAGTGCCGTCAGCGCCTGTACACTATCAGGAGAAATTGTTATCGCGGTACGATAGCGGGCGATAGCTGTATCAAGGTCTCCGCGTGCGTCGAGCGATTTTCCGACGCGGAGTTGTGCGCTACTTGCAGAAGCCTTGCCATAACGCCCGAGAACTAGGTTACGCAGCTTATGGCGGAGCAGCTGCAGCGAAATGAAGAACGCCTTTTTGCGCTCTGCGGCCATCAGCTTAGCGCCCCTCCGTAGATGAGGCGTCGCCTCAATCTCATTGCCTTGTGCGCCGAGACTCCGGCCCAGGCCCACATGAGCCTGCCAAAGCTCTGGCTTTAGGCGAATTGCCATGCGAAACGCGGCGGCTGCCTCGTCGAAACGCCGCAGCGCTTGATAGGCTTCTCCTAGTTTCAAATGGTAGATCGGCTGGCCAGGCCGAATGAAAATGGCTTTCTCAAGGAAATGTGCCGCATCACTGGGGCAAGCTTTCGATAAGGCGTCTACGGCGTTTTGGAACAGCATATGTGGTTCGACCGGTTTTTCGGTCGGTCTTGCGGGATCGACATTGGCTTCAGGCGTCATCTGTTGCTCCATTCCAACCGTTCCTGAGGTCATATCTAGCACGCGAGTCGGAAGTAGCGGCGTAGACGTCATCAATCATCGTATTGTGTATTCTGCCCTTGGACTTGGTATCAGAGTTTCGGTAGGTCGACATTGTTCTTTTCGTTTGAACGTCGGGCCCGACTGACCGCTCGGTATGTCCGGGAGGAAAACGGGCTTGGCTCCGCCAAAGCATTTCATGGCCATGCATCCGAACCTTGTAGAGAAGACGGTGCACGAAGAAGGAGGCAACTGTATTACAAGGACCATATCTTGACAGAGACGCTATATAATAATTGCCCTTCTCAATCGATAACATGGGGTGAGCTTTAGATGGCTTACGCTGCAGCTGGCGTCGATAAGCTAACGATTTTTGTGAGTATAAATTAATAAGCCATTGATTTTATCAAAGGAAAATGTGGCGACATGCCGAAGATCACCGGTGAATCTCCGATGCCGGTTGCTGCTCAGATCCAAACAGGCATCTTTCGGCGGCTCGATTGTGCTGAGCGCTTGAGGTGTTATGCAGAACCCTTCGGCGTCAACCTATCTAGGCGCCCGAAGTGGACACAACCCTCTTAGGAGCCCAGCGCCATCCTGATCGGCCGCGATCTGCCGCATCTCGGCGGGTTCCTCTTCATGTGATTGCATCGCCGAGGCCCAGGCGGCAACCGGACGCCGGGCAGGGTTGCCGAGCGTGCAGTACGCCTCGGGTGTCCGCCGTGCTAGATTGCGCGCACTCTTGGCGACTCGGAGGTCTCGATGGCGGAGGCTGTGCCGCCCGAGCCCTACCGGCGGGCGATGAGCGGAAATCTGCGGGGCATCGGCTGGATGGTGGTCACCGGCCTGTGCTTCGTCGCGGTGACCGGCTCCGTGCGCTACCTCGGCAGCGACATGGCCCCGGTGCAGGCGGCCTTCATCCGCTACGTCCTCGGCGTGGCGCTCCTGCTGCCGGTCTTTCTGCGCCTGAGGCCGGGCGAACGCCTGTCGCGGCGGCTCGGCCTGCACGCGCTGCGCGGCGTCGTCCACGGCATGGCCGTCATCCTCTGGTTCTATGCCATGGCGCGCATCCCGATCG
>Ga0210123_1001488_pt1 | contig 11813 bp, 9 predicted proteins | sample Muzzi_PWB_D2_FD_185535 | JGI IMG/M metagenome (GOLD analysis project Ga0210123, IMG submission 185535) | Wetland microbial communities from San Francisco Bay, California, USA, that impact long-term carbon sequestration - Muzzi_PWB_D2 (SPAdes) | ecosystem: Environmental > Aquatic > Marine >... | reverse complement strand
AGGCCTCTGTATCTCCGACATGGTCTACCAGAACGTCCTGGGCCGGCTCGACTCGATCTTCGAGGATCTGGGCGAACAAGCGCTGAAGAACATAAAACGCAAGGTACATGTCTGGAAATGGTCGGGCAAATTTAGTGGCGATCCTTCCAGAACGGCTCGAAGTCGGACCGTTCTTCCGCTGCCCGACAAGCCGTCCATCGCCGTGCTGCCGTTCACCAACATGTCGGGCGATCCGGAACAGGAATATTTCGCCGATGGCATGGTGGAGGAAATCATTACGGCCCTCTCGCGCATGCGCTGGCTCTTCGTCATCGCACGGAATTCGAGTTTCACATACAAGGGCCGCGCCGTCGACGTGAGGCAGGTCGGGCGCGAGCTTGGCGTGCGCTATGTGCTCGAGGGCAGCGTGCGCAAGGCGGGAAACCAAGTTCGGATCACCGGACAGCTCATCGATGCGGCGAGCGGCGTTCATCTTTGGGCGGATCACTTCGATGAGACCCTCGAGAACGTATTCGACCTGCAGGACCAGGTGACCGCGAGCGTGGTCGGCGCGATCGCACCGACGCTGGAGCAGGCCGAGATCGAACGTACCAAGCGCAAACCGACCGAGAGCCTCGACGCCTACGACTATTTCCTGCGCGGCATGGCATGCGTTCACCGCTGGACCCGTGAGGGCAACGACGAGGCGCTGCGGCACTTCGCCCGAGCTGTCGAACTCGACCCCGAATTCGCCGCCGCCTATGGCATGGCGGCGCGCTGCTATTCCCAGCGCATGGTAAGCGGCTGGGTGGACGACCGTCAGCGGGAGACTGCCGAAGCCGAACGCCTGGCCAAGCGCGCGGCAACGCTGGGCAAGGACGACGCGGTCGCGCTCTCTGCCGCCGGGATGACGCTCGCCTACGTCGTCGGCGACCTCGACGGTGGGGCAGCCTTGATCGATCGCGGTCTCGCGCTCAATCCGAACTTGGCCTTGGCCGGTCTCTTCAGGGGTTGGGTGAGTGTCTGGCTCGGCGAGCCGGAGGTCGCGATCGAGAGTGCTGCTCGGGCCATGCGGCTGAGCCCGAACGATCCTCAGGTTTACAACATGCAGGCCGCCATCGCGTCGGCTCACTTCATTGCCGGCCGCTATACCGAGGCATCGTCCTGGGCGGAATCGGCGGCGCGCGAGCAACCGAATCATCTCATCGCAACATGCATCGTCGCGGCAAGCGGCGCTCTTGCCGGGCGGCTCACGGAAGCACGGGAGGCCGTGGCCCGCCTGAGTCAGCTCGAACCCAAGCTGCGTATCTCCAATCTCAAAGATCTGGTGCCCCTCCGGCGATCCGAGGACCTCGCCAGGCTCGCCGAGGGTTTGCGCAAGGCTGGACTGCCGGATTGCCTGTGACCGCCCCTGGCCTGCGTGCAGCGGATTTGACGCATTGTGTGTCGAGATCGTTCAAAAGGCCCATTACCCCTGCTGCCCGATTGGCTCGGAAGAATTGACGCTCGAGGGGCAGTGACCCGGCACTCGCCGATCGCTTATGATTGACCGGTAGGACTCGGCGCAGCCGATTTGTCGGCTGAGAGTCTGCGGCGGATCGAAACTTGCGGTTTCAATTCAAAGAGGTCCGCGTCCGGATTTGGGAGCGTGGCGGAGGCACCTTGAGCCTGTCCTTTACGATCGGGATTGACCGGAAACCGACGTTTCACGCCAACGCGACTCTTATGGATTCCTGTCGTTTGCACAGCTAACCTCCCAGCAAAGGGAGAATGGACATGGAGCGCCGCCTCGCCGCGATATTGGCTGCAGACGTGGTCGGCTACACCCGCCAAATGGGCGTGGACGAGGCCGGCACTCTTCGGCGCCTAACAGGACTGCGCAAGGAGGTTCTGGAGCCGCTGATCGCCGAACATCGGGGCCGGGTGGTCAAGCTGATGGGCGATGGCTTGCTGGTTGAGTTCGCGAGCTTGGTTAAGGCCGTCCAGTGCGCCCTCGCGTGGCAGGTAGCTGTGCCGCAGAGCGCGACGGCACACCCTGAGGCCGGTCGTATCTCGTTCCGCATAGGCGTCAACCTGGGCGACGTAATCGTCGAGGACCAGGACATCTACGGCGACGGAGTCAACATCGCAACGCGTTTGGAGCAGCTCGCCGAGCCGGATGGCATATGCATCTCCGGCGATGCCTATCGCCAGGTGCGCGGTAAGATCGAGGCGGAATTCGAGGATCTCGGCGAGCGACAGGTGAAGAATGTCGCCGAGCCGCTCAGAGTGTATCGCGTTTCATTAGTGCGCACCCACTCAACCGCCGCGTCGCCGGAAAGGAAACCGCCGCCGCCTTCCGACAAGCCCTCGATCGCCGTGCTGCCCCTGACCAATATGTCCGGCGATCCCGCGCAGGAGTATCTCGCCGATGGTATCACGGAGGACATCATCACGGACCTCTCGCGGTTCCGGGAACTCATGGTCATCGCGCGCAATTCATCTTTTTTTTACAAGGGCAAGGCCGACAAGGCGCAAACGGTCGCGCAGGATCTTGGGGTCCAGTATCTCGTCGAGGGCAGCCTGCAACGGGCAGGCGGGCGTCTGCGAATCACGGTGCAGCTCATAGAGGCACATACGGGAATCCACCTTTGGGCCGAACGCTATGACCGCGCGTTGACCGACCTGTTCGTGCTGCAGGACGAGATCGTCGAGAGCATCGTACAGACCCTGGTGGAGCGGCTCAGGTCCGCCAGCGAGAAACGCGCCATGCGCAAGGGGCCGCAGAATCTGGCCGCCTACGACTATGTCCTACAGGCCAGGGCGACCTTATCGGACAGCCGCGAGAGGCTTCAGTACTGCCGTGCGCTCTACGAATCCGCTATTGAGCTCGATCCGGAGTGCGGCCATGCCTATGCAGGGCTGGCAGGTACGTACTTGTTTGCCTGGACGAGCGGCTGGTCCGATTCTCCCGCGGAGTCCCTGGACCGGGCGTTGACCAACGCCCAAAAGGCGGCCTCTCTCGACGACCTAGACAGCGAAGCGCAACGCCGCCTTGGCATTATCCGGTTGTTTCGGGGCGAACGGGAGCATGTCGATACCCATCTAGGCCGTGCTTTGGCTTTGAACCCAAACGACGCTGATGCGATGGCGTATCGAGGGCTTCATCTGATTTACGAGGGGCGTCCGCTCGACGCCCTTAAGGAGATGGAACGGGCGACGCAGCGCAATCCCTTTCATCCGACCTATTATTTCTGGTTTACCGGGTTGGCACATTACGGCGCCCGGCAATACGACGAGGCGATCGCGCCACTCCATAAGGCCATCAACTCGTTTCCGAATTTCGTCGCGCCGCACCGTCATCTCGCGGCGTGCTATGCACAACTGGGGCAACGAGATGCCGCCGATCACGAGCGCGCAAAAGTCATCGAACTTGAGCCGCATTTCTCAATCAAGAAGATAGCGCAAACCTTCGCCTATAAAGATCCGGTCGATTTGAAACATTACTGCGATGGTCTACGCAAGGCGGGGCTTCCGGAATGACAGTGACCGTCAAACGGCTGGGGAGAAGTGCGAAATTTCATAGCGGAGTGGGCCATCTCGCGGACCGGCGCGAATATCGGATGGATGACGTGGGATGGAAGCGAATTTCCAGGAACTTTCGGCAATGACGAGCGAACGCGGCAACAAATTCGGCTTTGCAGCCGCTCATGATGTTCCGATTCCGTACCTACGTAGAATCCGCGATTATTACGAGGAGCTGGGCTACGGCGCGCCGTACGAGTGGGCCCACTATGATCACGTGCCGTTCCATCCCCTACACAAGCCGCTGGCGCAATCCCGGATCACGATCGTCACCACTGCGGCGCCCTATCGGCCCGACAAGGGGGACCAGGGGCCGGGAGCTTTTTACAACGCCGCGGCAAAGTTCTATGCCGTCTATTCCGGCGACACGTCGCGGGACCATGATCTGCGCATCTCGCATGTCGCTATCGATCGCAAGCACACGACTGCGGAGGACCCCGGCACCTATTTTCCGCTGCCGGCCTTGCGGCGGGCCGCGGAGCGCAGCCGGGTCGGGTCCGTGGCATCGCGCTTTCACGGTCTTCCGACCAATCGCAGCCATCGTGTCACACTCGAAGTAGACTGCCCGGAGATTGTCGCCCGCTGCCGTACCGATGCCGTCGACGCGGTTATTCTGGTCGCCAACTGTCCCGTGTGCCATCAGAGCGTAAGCCTCGCCGCACGCATGCTGGAAGCGGAAGGGATTGCAACGGTCGTTCTAGGCTGCGCCAAGGACATCGTCGAATTCGTTGGTGTGCCGCGCCTGCTGTTCTCGGATTTTCCGCTCGGAAACGCGGCCGGCCGGCCGAAGGATGCAGGTTCGCAGGCCACCACCCTTGAACTCGCGCTCGCAGTGCTGGACGCGGCGCCGGCCGCGCGCACGACCGTGCAGTCGCCGCTGGTTTGGAGCGCCAATCCGGATTGGAAGCTCGACTATCTGAATATTGCCCGGATGACGCGCGAAGAGATCGCGCGCCGGCGTGCGGATTTCGATAAACAGAAGGCGGTGGCAAAAGCCCAGCGCGAGAACGTCGGTCTCTACAGTTCCGACCCAACCGGGACGATGGCATGACATAGCCTATACCGGGTTCGGAAAATTCATGCCAAGCGGTGTAATCGGTGCGCAAGGATGTATTGCCGAAGGTCCGAGGCAACAATGGAGATGTTTGCGGCACCGTTCATTGACTGCAAAGGGTCCGGCACGGGCTAAAATCCGATCAGATTGAAATGGACCAGGATGGCGATGACGCCGGCGCCGATGCTGGCGAAGCCCACGAAATGGGTGAAGCCCTGGCGCGAATCGAGCAGCATGATGACGCCGAACAGCAAGCACCCGATGCCGATGACCAGCGTCATGCAACGTTTCCCGAGTGGATCCTCCGCGTCAAGGTAGCCGGCGGCGGCGGCACAGGCAATCGCCCGGCGCGGCCGGGCCGGGCTCAGTGGTTCCAGGTCGAGGCGATGTGCTCGTCGTCTTCTTGGGCGTCGCGCTCGAACGTCAGGAAGTCGTAATAACCACAGCGCCCCTTACCCGGAAATTCGCGGCAGATCTTGGGCCGTGCCTTGTAGATCGTGCAGCCGCGGGTCTCGCTGTCGAGGAAGCGGCACACCGTGCCGAAGTGCTCGTCCTTCTTATGGCGCAGGACGATCTCCTTTTTTTCCTCGCCCTTCTTGGTGAAGCGGCGCTTGGCCACCTCGGGGTCGAGCCCGAAATGCTCGGCCAGCCGCGCGATGTCCCGCTTGCGCACGACGATGCGCGGGTACGAGCAGCAATACGCCGGGCAAGCGTCGCAGTCGTATTTCAGCTTTTTCTTCCCTGCCATGGGGCGCAGTCATAACGGCGCGTTGGAGTCGGCTCAAGCGCCGAGTGGCGTCAAGAGACCCTTTTTATTGAAGGGACTGAGGCGGATGGGCCGGCTCGGGCGAACCAGCCGGCCAGCGACGGGTTGCGCGTCGGCCGCCAGAGGATCGCGGCGCCGAGCAGCCCGGCTCGAGACTAGGTTCGGGCCGTCGACTATCGCGAGGGGCAGCAACCGCGCGCCGCCGGCCCAAAGGGCGAGGAAATCCGTACCGGGCCAGGGCCGCCGCAGGCGATCGCCCGACCACTTCACGCCCGTGATTTGCACGCCGGGGCATCTGCGCTAGTCTCCTGCGGGAACCTTATGATTCCGGCAGGAATGGAACGCGATGTCCGAGACGGCAGTGCCCACGGTTCAGATCGACAACGCCCGCACGCGGGTCACCGAATGGCGCTTCGCCCCCGGTGCCGCGACCGGCTACCACCGCCACGAGTACGACTACGTCGTGGTGCCGCGGACCAGCGGAACGCTGAGGCTGATCGGCCCGGACGGCGCGGCCCGCCACGCGGACCTGACCGCCGGGGTCTCGTATTTCCGCGAAGCGGGGGTCGAGCACGACGTGACCAACGTCAACGATCACGAGTTCGTCTTCGTCGAGGTCGAGTTCAAATAACCGCCACCGGTCACAGCGCGTCGCGGGCTCTCGGCCACCCATCGGTTCGAGTCCCGGAGGCGGGCGCGTGACTCCCTCCACCCCGTTTCCACGCGAGGCCTGGCTGGCGCGCCTCGGCCTCACCGCACCGCCGCCGGTGACGCCCGACGGTCTGGCGGCGCTACATCTGGCGCAAGCGCAATGCGTTCCCTTCGAGAACCTCGACGTGCGATTGCAGCGCGGCGTCTCGCTGGCGCCGCAGGCGCTCGCCAGGAAGCTCGTCGCCGGCCGGCGTGGCGGCTACTGCTTCGAACTCAACGAGCTGCTGCGTCTTGGCCTCGGCGCGTCGGGCTTCCAGGTCCGCGCCCAGTTGGCCCGCGTCTTGTGGGGCCGACCGGAGCCCGGGCCGCGCAGCCACGAAATCCTCGTGGTCGAACTCGGCGCGCACCGTTTCCTGGCCGACGTCGGTTTCGGCGGACCTGGCCTGCGCCTGCCCCTGCCGCTCGAGCCCGGCGCCGAGGCGATCCAGGCCGGCGAGACTTTCCGCCTGACCGAACACGCCGCGCTCGGGCTGGTCCTGCAGAAACGCGTCGGCGCGGCGCCCTGGGCGGACCTCTATGCCTTCGATCTCGCGGAGACGACGCTGCCGGGCGATATCGTGGCGGCCAACCATTTCACAGCGACCTGGCCGGGCTCGCCGTTCCGCCAGCACGTCATGGCGGCGCGCGCCACCGAAACCGGGCGGATCGCCCTGCGCGACCTCGAGTTTTGCGAGACCGCCGAAGGGGGGCGCCGCACAAAGATCCTCAAGCCTGCGGCGCTCCCCAGCCTGCTGGCCGAACGCTTCGGGCTCGACCTTCCGGTCGAAACGCGGATCGCCGTTGAAGCCGTCGTCGCCGCCGGGGCCTGAGGCTGGCCGCGCGCGTCTCGGCCTTCTTCCGGACGAAGCCGCCGGGTCGCTTTTAGGCTGGCGCCCGCGACCCCTTTCCTGTTTTTTGACACGCGCCCGGCGCGCGGTGAGAGGACGTGCGATATGAGTGACAGGCGATGAGTGAATCTTCGGCCGGACAGCACCGCTTCCGCAAGCTGCTGGTCGCCAACCGCAGCGAGATCGCCATCCGCGTGTGCCGTGCGGCGACCGAGCTCGGCATCCGCACCGTCGCGGTCTATTCGCACGAGGACCGCTTTGCCCTGCATCGCTTCAAGGCCGACGAAGCCTATCTGATCGGCGACGGCAAGGAGCCGGTGCAGGCCTATCTCGACATCGACGAGGTGCTGCGCATCGCCCGCGAGGCACGCGTCGACGCGGTGCATCCGGGCTATGGTTTCTTGTCCGAGAACCCCGATTTGGCTCGCGCCTGCCGTGCGGCCGGCATCGTCTTCATCGGGCCGGAGCCGGAGGTCATGGAACGCTTCGGCTCCAAGGTCGGCGCCCGCGCGCTGGCCGAGCGGGCCGGCATCCCGGTCATGCCGGCGACCGGGGCGCTGCCAGACGATCCGGCCGAGGTGCGCCGGCTGGCCGCCGGGGTCGGTTATCCGGTGATGCTCAAGGCGAGCTGGGGCGGCGGCGGGCGCGGCATGCGGGTGATCGAATCGGAGTCCGAGCTCGACGAGCAAGTCGCCGCCGGCCGGCGCGAGGCCAAGGCCGCCTTCGGCCGCGACGAGGTCTTCCTCGAGAAGCTGGTGCGCCGTGCGCGCCACGTCGAGGTGCAGATCCTCGGCGACGCCCACGGCAACGTCGTCCACCTATTCGAGCGCGACTGTACCATGCAGCGCCGCAACCAGAAGATCGTCGAACGCGCCCCGGCGCCCTATCTCGACGCCGCCCAGCGCGCGGCGCTGTGCGACTCCGCCGTCAAGCTGGCGCGCAGCGCCGGCTACCGCAACGCCGGTACGGTCGAGTTTCTCTACGACGTGGACGACGGTCGCATCTACTTCATCGAGGTCAACCCGCGCATCCAGGTCGAGCACACCGTGACCGAGGCGGTGACCGGCGTCGATCTGGTCAAGGCGCAGATCCGCATCTCCCAGGGCGCAACGATCGGCGAGCCGGACAGCGGGGTGCCGGCGCAGGACGGGATCGCGCTCAACGGCCATGCGCTGCAATGCCGCATCACCACCGAGGACCCGCAGAACAAGTTCATTCCCGACTACGGCCGCATCACCAACTACCGCGGTGCGGCCGGCTTCGGCATCCGGCTCGACGGCGGCACGGCGTTTTCCGGCGCGGTCATCACGCCGTTCTACGATTCACTCCTCGAGAAGGTCACCGCCTGGGCGCCGACGGCGGAGGAGGCGATCCTGCGCATGGACCGGGCGCTGCGCGAGTTCCGCATCCGCGGCGTCGCCACCAACCTGGCGTTTCTCGCGGCGCTGATCGGCCATCCCCGGTTCCATGCCGGCGACTACACCACGCGCTTCATCGACGAGACGCCGGAGCTGTTCAACTTCCCGCCGCGGCGCGACCGCGCGACGCGCCTGCTCGGCTTCGTCGGCGACGTGCTGGTCAACGGCAACCCGGAAGTGACCGGGCGGCCGCGGCCGACGCCGGGGCCGGCGCCGCAAGCCCCGGCGCTGCCCGAGGGCGCGATCCCGGACGGCAGCCGGCAGCTGCTCGACCGTCTCGGGCCGGCCGGCCTCGCGCAATGGATGCGCGACCAGCAACGCGTGCTGGTCACCGACACGACGTTTCGCGACTCGCATCAGTCGCTGCTGGCGACGCGCTTCCGCAGCTACGACCTGGTCGCCGTCGCGCCGTATTACGCCCGCGCGCTGCCCGAGCTGTTCTCGCTGGAATGCTGGGGCGGCGCGACCTTCGACGTGGCAATGCGCTTCCTCAAGGAGGACCCTTGGGAGCGCCTGGCCGGGTTGCGCGAGGCGGTGCCCAACGTTCTCTTGCAGATGCTGCTGCGCGGTGCCAACGCGGTCGGCTACAAGAACTATCCCGACAACGTGGTGCGCGCCTTCGTCGCCGAATCGGCCAAGGCCGGCGTCGATCTGTTCCGCGTCTTCGACTCGCTCAACTGGGTCGAGAACATGCGCGTGGCGCTCGACGCCGTGCTGGAGAGCGGCAAGTTCTGCGAGGCGGCGATCTGCTACACCGGCGACCTGAGCGACCCGGCCTGCACCAAGTACGACCTGAAGTACTACCTCGGCCTGGCCGGGGAGCTCGAGGCGGCCGGCGCGCACGCCATCGCCATCAAGGACATGGCCGGCCTGTGCAAGCCGGAGGCCGCGCGCCGCCTGGTCGCGGCGCTCAAGCAGGAGACCGGCCTGCCGATCCACTTCCACACCCACGACACCTCCGGCGCCGCGGTTGCCAGCGTGCTGGCCGCGGTCGAGGCCGGCGTCGACGCGGTCGACGCCGCCATGGACCCGATGAGCGGGCTGACCTCGCAGCCCAACCTGGGCGCCATCGCCGAGACGCTGCGCGGGTCGCCGCGCGACCCAGGGCTGCCGCGCGGGGCCCTGCGCGCCGCCGGCACCTACTGGGAGGACGTCCGCCGGCAGTACGGCGCCTTCGAGAGCGAGCTGCGCTCCGGCTCGGCCACGGTCTACGAGCACGGCATGCCGGGCGGGCAGTACACCAACCTGCGCGAGCAGTCGCGCGCGCTCGGGCTCGAGCGCCACTGGCCCGAGGTCTGCCGGGCCTATGCCGCAGTCAACGAGATGTTCGGCGACATCATCAAGGTCACGCCGACCTCCAAGGTGGTCGGCGACATGGCGATCCATATGGTCAGCAACGACCTGACCCCGGCCGAGGTGCTCGATCCCGCACGCGACATCGCCTTCCCCGAATCGGTGGTGCATCTGTTCCGCGGCGAGGTCGGCCAGCCGCCCGGCGGCTTTCCCGCGGCGCTGCAGCGCAAGATCCTGAAAGGCGAAGAGCCGCTCACCGTGCGGCCGGGCGAGATCATTCCCCCAGCCGACCTCGAGGCCGAGCGCGCCGAGGCCGAGCGTAAGCTGCGCCGCCACATAAGCGACCGCGAGCTCGTCTCCTATCTCATGTATCCGCAGGTCTTTATCGACTACGCCAAGCACCGCCGCACCTTTGGCAACGTCACCGTGCTGCCGACGCCGGTGTTCTTCTACGGCCTCGACGCGGCCCAGGAGATCGCGGTCGACATCGAGCGCGGCAAGACGCTGATCGTCCGCTGGCTGGCGACGGGCGCGGCTGACGAGGACGGCCAGCGCACGGTGTTCTTCGAGCTGAATGGCCAGCCGCGCACGATCAAGATCGCCGACAAGGCGCTGGCCGGCAGCGGCCGGGTGCACCGCAAGGCCGACGAGACGCAGCCCGGCCAGGTCGGCGCGCCGATGCCCGGCATGATCGTCAGCATCGGCGCCCAGCCCGGCCAGGCGATCGCACGCGGCGAGCGGCTCTTCGTCATCGAGGCGATGAAGATGGAGACCGCGGTCTACGCCGAGCTCGACGGTACGGTCGGCGAGGTGATCGCGGGCCCCGGCACCCGGGTCGAGACGCACGACCTGGTGCTGACCATCGAACCGGCCGGCGCAGCGGCGGGGTAGGAGGCTGAGTGCTTTTGGTGGCGGCGGGCTCGAAACGGCCCATTCGAGGCGGCACGCCCAGGACGGTTTCGATTGACCTACGACGAATTCAACGCGTTTTGCCGCGCACTCCCCGCCACCACCTATGTGGTCCAGTGGGGCGGCTCGCATGTCTGGAAAGTCGGTGGCAAGGTGTTCGCCATCGGCGGTTGGGGGGATGGCGAAGCAGGGTATACATTCAAGGTGACCGAGCTGTCCTATGAAATTTTGAAAGACCAGCCGGGTCTGCGTCCGGCGCCCTATCTGGCGTCGCGCGGCATGAAGTGGATCCAGCACTATGCAAAGCCGGGACTATCGGACAGAGACCTGAGAGACTACTTGCGCCAATCCCATCGCATCGTCTCGCTCGGGTTCTCCAAGAAGAAACGGAAAGAATTGGCCCTCGACTAGTCAGCCCGGCGCAGGCCGCGTTTCTTCCCAGCCTCGATACCCGCACGTCGAACGGCCGACAGTCTCACCGCTGCCAGAAGGGCTTTTCGGCCTCCCGCCATGCCGCTTCGCAGGTGAGGCCGACATCGGCGATCATGTACGGACCGACGCGCAGCAGGCGTTTCAGTTCGCTCCGGTAGTCGCGACGACGGTACCATTCCGCGAAGACGCTGCGCACGCGCGGCAGCCGCGAAGCGAGACGCGCGCCCGGCAAGAGGTTGAGGGCGGGATGCGTTCGATTCGAGATTTCGCTGATCGCCATCGGACTGTCCTCGCGTCGTGCGTAAGATCCGGAGGCTGATTCACTAGGCCCAAAATTTGCAGCTTACAAAGCAAGCTTTTTCGGGGTTAGGATCAGGAAACCTGAGCCATGGAGGCGAGCGATGCGCCTGCCACCCTTGAACGCCCTCAGGGCCTTCGAAGCGGCTGCCCGCCACGGCAGCTTCGCGCGCGCGGCCGAGGAGCTGCATGTCACGCAGGGCGCCGTGAGCCGGCACGTGAAGCTCCTGGAAGAACACCTCGATGTCACTCTGTTCCGCAGGCTGCCGCGCGGGCTCGAGCCGACCGCGGCGGCGTACAAGCTGCTGCCCAAGATCACCGCGTCCTTCGATATGATCCAGCAGGCGGCCAACGAAGTGGCGGGCTCGCGCCGGGGGTTCAAGTTCCTGGCGCCCGTCACTTTCGCCAATCGCTGGCTCATGCCACGGCTCGCCCGCTTCAAACAGCGCCATCCAGATATACCGGTCGACTTCGGAATCTCCGAGACGATCTACGACGCATTTTACCGGGGCGACTTCGATGTCGCGATCGTCTGCTACGAAGGCGATCAGGAACGGCCGGCC
>Ga0210123_1001487_pt1 | contig 11824 bp, 8 predicted proteins | sample Muzzi_PWB_D2_FD_185535 | JGI IMG/M metagenome (GOLD analysis project Ga0210123, IMG submission 185535) | Wetland microbial communities from San Francisco Bay, California, USA, that impact long-term carbon sequestration - Muzzi_PWB_D2 (SPAdes) | ecosystem: Environmental > Aquatic > Marine >... | reverse complement strand
ATCGGATTGAGAAACAGATAGCTTTTCAACGGTTCATCAACTTCGTTGATATTGAAAAACACACCCGATATAAAGAAAAGCAGCATCATGCCGTTGTCGATAACCACTTTCAGATCGGGCAAAAACGGTATAACAGCTCCCAGCGCCATCGCACATGCAGTCACAAGAAAGAACTGGATTACAATTATTACCGGAACGGCCAGCCACGTGTAATTAATATGTGTTCCCGTTATCAGCAGAAATGCCATCAAGATGACAAACACGGGTATGAATTTCGCCGTGCTGTCAAGGACCACAATCACAGGAAAAACATATTTAGGAACGTACACCTGCTGCAATAAACCCCTGTGGGCACTGATGGAATTGCTGCCGCTTTTGAGTCCGCTGTCAAACCATTTCCACACTACCGCACCACACAGAAAAAACGGCACAAAATCCGGCCCCCCCCGATGAAGCACAAGAACGAAGATGATATAAAACGAAAAGAGATATAAAACGGGTTCGATCACCCACCACAGCAGACCGAGGTAGGAACGCGCCGCTTCCGCCTTGAGGTCAGCATAGGACTTGTATAGGATCAGTTCGATACTGTTATGCAATGACATTTTATACTATCTGTTCATTCAGTTATCTTCGACGATTCCCCGTTGTATCGCGGCGAAAGCAGCATGACGGGCTCATACGCCTGCTGTATCAGGTCGCATCCAGGCACTCATCAATGCACATTTCGACCGCATCATGCCACTCCGGCATGCGCAAGCCATAATGTCTTGCCAGTGCGCCTGAATCCAGCTGTGAATTTCGGGGTCTTCGCGCCGGCAGCGGATAATCTTCTGTTGCTATCGGCAACACACGCTGCGTGATGATGCTGTCAGATGCGGCATGTTTTCTGGCCCGTTCAATTACCGCATCGGCAAAACCGTGCCATGTTGTGATCCCTCCGGCACTGAGATGGTAGATGCTCGATCTGGTTCCACCTGTTCGGCGCTGTTGTTGCACAGCATGCAGCACTTGAGAGGTAACATCGGCAATATTGCGCGACCATGTTGGCGCACCATACTGATCTGCCACTATGCGCAGCTCATTCCGCTCCCGCGCAAGACGTAACATCGTTTTCAGAAAATTATTCCCGCGCGCCGCATAAACCCAGGATGTACGAAATACCAGGTATTCACAACCCGATTCAATAATGGCATTTTCACCGTGCAGCTTGCTGCGTCCGTAGGCATTTATCGGGTTGGGGATATCGCTTTCTGTATATGCACATGATTTCGTTCCATCAAAAACGTAATCAGTGGAATAATAAACAAGCAGCGCGTTCATCTTCTGCGCTTCTTCCGCCAGCACTCTCACGGATGTCCCGTTTATAACTGTTGCCAGTTCTTCCTCATTTTCAGCCCTATCCACTGCGGTGTAGGCTGCTGCATTCACAATGATTTCAGGTTGAATCGCGCGTACAACATCGGGAATCGAATCCGGAACAGACAGGTCGCATTGCATTCTGTCGAGCGCAGTAATGTTTCCGAGCGGCATCAGACTTCGACAGAGCTCCCATCCAACCTGACCGCTCCTGCCCAGCAGCAGAATTTTCATTCGAACAACTCCGCGGCACTGAACAATGCGCCCTTAGCATCTTTTTCAGAGACCAGTGGTGCATCAGAACATGGCCAGTCGATTGCGAGAACCGCATCGTTCCAGTAAATACAGCGTTCAAATTCAGGTGCATAATAATCTGTAGTTTTATAGAGGAACTCGGTATTATCCGCCAGAACAAGAAAACCATGTGCAAACCCTTCCGGTATCCACAACTGCCGCCTGTTTGCTGCCGATAAGGTAACGCCTACCCAGCGACCGAATGTTGCAGAAGATTTTCTGATATCAACAGCAACATCGAATACCTCACCTGTGGTCACACGTACGAGTTTCCCCTGCGGTTGTAATATCTGGTAATGCAGCCCCCTGAGCACACCCCTGTTCGACCGGGAATGATTGTCCTGGACGAACTCCCTCGATATACCGGCCTTTTCCTCGAACAGCCGCTTGTTATAACTTTCGTAAAAAAAACCGCGTTCATCGCCGAACACTTTCGGCTCTATAATCTTGATATCCCGTATTGCAGTATTTATTACATTCATCAGAATACCCGCCTTTCCATAAAATCGAGCAAATACCGGCCATAATCACTCTTCATCAGCGGCTCCGCCAGCCGCCGAAGCTGGTCGTCGTCGATATAACCCAGGCGATAGGCTATTTCTTCGGGGCAGGCTATTTTCAGTCCCTGTCTTTTTTCGATTGTCTCGATAAATGATGATGCCTCGATCAATGAAGTATGCGTGCCGGTATCCAGCCAGGCGATACCCCGACCCATGACCTCAACCACCAGTTCTCCTGACTGTAGATAGGTGTTATTTACATCCGTGATTTCCAGCTCGCCGCGCTTTGACGGTTTTACCGAAGCCGCGATGTCCACAACCCGGTTATCGTAAAAGTAAAGACCGGTGACAGCGTAACGCGACCTGGGTCTTGCCGGTTTTTCCTGAATGCTGATCGCTTTACGGTGCTGATCAAACTCGACAACACCGTAACGTTCCGGGTCCTGCACGGGATAGGCGAAAACAGTAGCACCGCGTTCCCGGTTAGCGGCGCGCTGCAACTGTTCGGCAATATCATGGCCATAAAAAATATTGTCGCCCAGTATAAGCGCGCACGATTCGTCGTTGACAAACTCCCTGCCGAGAATGAACGCCTGCGCCAGACCCTCGGGAGCGGGCTGTACCTTGTAGCGCAGATCAAGACCCCATTGCTGTCCGTCGCCCAGCAGTTCTTCGAACAGCGGCGTATCGTGCGGCGTGGATATGATCAGGATATCCCTGATACCCGACAGCATCAGCGTGGTCAGCGGGTAATAAATCATGGGCTTGTCATAAATCGGCAGCAACTGCTTCGATACGACACGTGTCACCGGATACAGACGCGTGCCGGAACCGCCGGCCAGAATAATTCCCTTCATATCGTTCTCCGGGTGCCTGTCACTTCGAAACTATCCGGTTCACACTGCAGTTGCCGGCCATGAGTTCCGCGATGCCGTGTTAGCTTGACGAGATAATATTCGTGAGCGCATGCCCGACATGAAATATTCACACTATATATAATCCGCATCATCCAGGCGTTTCAGTTGTTACATAAATATCTGCAAAATCAGCTCGCACGCCTGAGTATGGCCGCATCGATCGATGCCTCGCACGCCCTTGGAAGATTCAGGATGATTGCATCCTGCCGCGTGCAACGACTGTCGAGTTCATCCTCGTGCACGTGAAATTCTTCGTAAAGCTGCTGAGCGACTTCGCGTGTGATCGTACCGACGATCGAGTTCCTGGTGCTGTCTGCAAGCTGCACTGCCGCCTCCGTTACTCGGCCGCGGCCTGTTTATTCCCGAGCGTGCCCAGCCTCTCGCGCCGGTACGAGCCGTCCTGCACACGCCGGCACCATTCGCCGTTGTCCAGGTACCACTGCACGGTCTTCCTGATGCCGCTGTCGAATGTCTCGTCAGGTGCCCAGCCCAGTTCCCGCTGGATCTTGCCGGCGTCGATCGCGTAGCGTACATCGTGACCGGGCCTGTCGATCACGAATGTGATCAGCGAAGCATGCGGCATTCCGGGCGATTCGGGCGCGAGCTCATCCAGCAGCGCACAGATGGTCTGCACGACTTCCAGATTGGTTTTCTCGTTATGACCGCCGATGTTGTAGGTTTCGCCGATCGCGCCTTTTTCCAGCACCAGCCGCAGCGCCCTGGCGTGGTCATCGACGTGCAGCCAGTCGCGCACCTGCTTGCCGTCGCCGTAAACCGGCAGCGGCCTGCCTTCCAGCGCGTTCAGCGTGACCAGCGGGATCAGTTTTTCGGGAAACTGGTAGCCGCCGTAATTGTTGGAGCAGTTCGTGATCACAACCGGCACACCGAAGGTGCGATGCCATGCGCGGACCAGATGGTCCGACGACGCCTTGCTAGCCGAATAGGGCGAGCTGGGTTCGTACGCGGTCTCTTCGGTGAAATAGCCGGTGGCGTCGAGGTCGCCGTAGACCTCGTCGGTCGAAACATGGTGGAAGCGGAAATTGTCTTTCTTTTCGCCCCGCAGCGTGTCGACATACCGCCTGGCCACATCCAGCAGGTTGTAGGTGCCGACGATATTGGTCATGATGAACTCGGCCGGGCCTTCGATGGAGCGGTCGACGTGTGATTCCGCTGCGAGATGCATGATCGCATCGGGCCGGTGCCGGTCGAACACATGCTGAACCGCCTCCCTGTCGCGAATATCGACGTGTTCAAAATGATACCTGGGGTCGGCTTCAACCGAGGCGAGCGACTCCAGATTGCCGGCATAGGTCAGCGCATCGAGATTGATGATGTCGTGGTCAGTTTCACTGATGTATTGCCGGATCACGGCCGAACCGATGAAACCTGCGCCGCCTGTGACAATAATTTTCATAATCGCGAATTGGTGGAGCTAGGCGGGATCGAACCGCCGACCTCAACACTGCCAGTGTTGCGCTCTCCCAGCTGAGCTATAGCCCCGTGTAACGTGGCGTGCACTATACTCGATTCACCCTGCATTGTAAATAAAGTCCAATAGTTTCATGACTTTATAGCTTTTCTATATATTCCAGTAACTTGTCGATCCTTTCGAGGGTTTTATCCCTGCCGAGCAGCTCCAGCGTGGCGTCGATCGACGGCGACGTCGTCGAACCCGTCGCCGCGATGCGCAGCGGTTGCGCGACTTTCGGGAAGCCCGCCGCGTGTTCGTTCACGGTTTCCTCGATTGCATGGTGAATGCCGTGCGCAACCCATTCTTTCAGCATGAGCAGCCGGCCGCGCACCGACACCAGCAGTGCGCCCGTCCCGGCCCTGATGTGTTTTTTCACCGCCTTTTCATCGTACCCGGCCACATCCTGGTAAAAAAACCGGCTGTTCTCGACCATCTCGACCAGGGTCTTGCAGCGCTCGCGCAGCAGCAGCACGATTTCGGTCAGCCCGGGACCCCCGTCGATGTCGATGCCGTGCTCCATCATGTAGAAAGCCAGCTGTTCGGCGATCCTGACCGGGTCCAGGCTCGTCAGATAGTGCTGGTTCAGCCACTGCAGTTTCTCGATGTTGAAGTTCGACGAGGATTTGTTGATGTCGCTAATATCGAATTTGTCGATCATCTCGTCGATCGAGAAGATTTCCTGGTCGCCGTGAGACCAGCCGAGCCGCACCAGGTAATTCAGCACGGCTTCGCGCAGATAGCCTTCCTCGTGGTACTGCATCACGCTCAGCGCGCCGTGGCGTTTGGACAATTTCCTGCCGTCCGGCCCGTTGATCATCGGCACGTGGGCGTATTCCGGAATCCTCGCGCCCAGCGCGTTCAGGATATTGATCTGGCGCGGCGTGTTGTTCAGATGATCATCGCCGCGGATCACGTGGCTGATATTCATGTCCCGGTCGTCCACCACGACCGTCAGGTTGTAGGTCGGCGTGCCGTCCGAACGCTCGATGATCAGGTCGTCGAGCTCGCGGTTGTTGATCACCACGGTGCCGCGCACGTGGTCGTTGATCACCACGTCACCGTCCAGCGGGTTCCTGAAACGCACCACGGTGTCGTCCGCCGCCGGCAGCCCGCGGTCCCGGCAGCAACCGTCATACTTTGGCTTTTCCCTGCGCGCCATCTGCTGTTCGCGAAGCGAATCCAGCCGCTCCCTGGAGCAGTTGCAGTAATACGCGTGGCCGCTTTCGATCAGCTGGCGGATGACTTCCCGGTAACGTTCGAAACGCTGCGTCTGGTAAAAAGGCCCCTCGTCGTGCTCCAGTCCCAGCCACTCCATGCCGTCCAGAATCGCATCGACGGCTTCCATCGTGGAACGCTCGCGGTCGGTGTCCTCGATACGCAGGATGAACCGGCCGCCCGTCTTGCGGGCGTACAGCCACGAAAACAGCGCGGTGCGGGCGCCGCCGATGTGAAGATAACCGGTTGGGCTGGGAGCGAATCGGGTGCGAACGGTCATGTCAGGTTCCAGAGGCAATCGCGTATTCTAGCCGCTTTCACCAGCGCTTCAAAATCACCGTGCCGCGCACCGGCCGCCTGATACGCAGTAGAATGTCGGCATGCCGCCGCATCGCGCCCCGCCCGATTACCCGCAACTGGCCCGTGACATCCGGGACTGGGCCGCGGCGCTCGGTTTTCAGCAGCTCGGCATCACCGACACCGATCTCGGCGAACACCGCGCGCACTTCCTGCGATGGCTGGACGACGGCTTCCACGGCGACATGGACTACATGCACGCGCACGGCGACAAACGCTACCGCCCCGAACGGCTGATTGAAGGCACGCTGCGCGTGATTTCGGTGCGCATGGACTATTTCCCGCCGGACGCCGCGAACGCGGAGCAGGTGCTGCGCGAACCGTCGCTGGGCTACATCTCGCGCTATGCGCTCGGGCGCGACTACCACCGGCTTATGCGCAAACGCCTGCAGCGGCTGGCGGACAGGATCAGGCAGCAGGCTGGCAAATTCGCCTGCCGCGTGTTCGTCGACAGCGCGCCGGTGCTGGAAAAGGCGCTGGCCGAAAAGGCCGGGCTGGGCTGGATCGGCAAGCACACGAATCTGATCAGCCGCGATGCCGGCTCCTGGTTTTTTCTCGGCGAAATCTACACCGACCTGCCGCTGCCGCTGGAGCCGGTCGAAACCGCGTCGCATTGCGGAACCTGCCGCGCCTGCATCGATATCTGCCCGACGCGCGCGATCGTCGCGCCGTGGCGGCTGGATGCGCGCCGCTGCATTTCCTACCTGACCATCGAGCTGCGCGGCGCGATCCCGCTCGAATTTCGCGCCGCGATCGGCAACCGCATCTACGGCTGCGACGACTGCCAGCTGGTGTGTCCGTGGAACCGGTTTTCACGGCCTGCGTCGGAAGCCGGTTTTTTCAGCCGCCACCCGCTGGATGCACCGGACCTCGTCGAGCTGTTCGGCTGGGACGAGGCGACATTCCTGCAGCGCACCGAAGGCTCGGCGATACGCCGCATCGGCTATCAGCGCTGGCTGCGAAATATCGCGCTCGCGCTGGGCAATGCAGGCGATGTACGCGCCCGGCAGGCGCTGGCCGCGCGGCGCGGCAGCAGCGGCGAACTGGTGGACGAGCACATCGAATGGGCGCTGCAGCAGCACGACAAACGGAATAGTAGTGTCAATCCGGACTGAACGCGGCGATGCCGCAGGCGCCGCCGGCGGCTGCCCGGTATCGAGCCGGGGCCGCTTCGGCTATAATTCGCGCCTTGTGTTGATGCCGGAAGCTGTATGACTGACCCGATTTCGCCGATAGCCGCAGAAACGGCGGGCATACGGCCGACGGCTGCGGTGCCAATGAGCGCCGGCCTGCTGAACACACGCGCCATCGACCGGCAGCTGCGTTCCCGGGTCAAGCTGCTCGGCCACCTGCTGGGCAATGTGCTGCTGACACACGCAGGGGCGAAAGTCTACGATTCGGTCGAGAAACTGCGCACCGGTTTCATCAGCCTGCACAAGCAGGAAAACCCGCGCAGGCGCGCGCAGCTGATGGCAATGATCGACACGCTCGATCCGCACACGCTGACCCTGGTCGTGCGCGCCTTCAGCACCTATTTCAGTCTGGTCAACATTGCCGAGGAAGCCTCGCAGCTGCAGCAGCGCAAGCGCCTGTTACGCCAGCACCAGGTGCTGTGGAAAGGTTCGTTCGAGTCCGCACTGGTCGATTTCAGGATGCTGGGCATGGATGCGGACCAGGTGCAGACCCTGCTGAACCGGATGGCCTACATCCCGGTGATCACCGCCCACCCGACCGAGGCCAAACGACGCAGCGTGCTGTACGCACTGCGCCGCGTGTTCCTGACCAATGAAAAGCTCAGCGACACGCGCCTCGGCAAGGAACAGCGCCAGGGCATCATCGATGAGCTCGAAACCCAGATCCAGATACTGTGGCGTACCGACGAGGTGCGCGAATCCCGCCCGCAGGTTCGCGACGAAATCAAGAACGGCCTGTACTATTTCCGCGAGAGCCTGTTCGAGGCGGTGCCGCAGATCTATCGCAACCTGGAGTGCCGTGTCCGCGAGCAATATTCGGAAGCGCAGATCACGGTGCCCAGTTTCCTGCACTTCGGTTCGTGGATCGGCGGCGACCGCGACGGCAATCCGAACGTCAAGCCCGAGACCACCGAACTGGCGCTGCGCCTGCAGCATGAAACCATCCTGGAGGAATATGTCCGCCGCCTCACCGAGGTGTTCAAGCAGCTGACGCATTCGAGCCAGCTGTTTACACCGAGCGCTGAATTCGTCAAAAGTCTGAACAGGGATGAATACCTGCGCTTCGAGGTGTTCACGACCAAGCCGACGGTCCACAGCCAGATGCCCTACCGGCGCAAGGTCGCGTTCATGCGCTACCGCCTGCAGCAGAACCTGAACCGGGTGCGCGCCCACCTGGACGGCAGCTGGCAGAATGACGAGCCTTATCGCAACGCCTACCCGTCCGAGAAGGAACTGCTCAACGACCTCTACCTGATCCGCGATTCGCTGTTCGGTCACGGTGACCACAACGTCGCCGACCTGGTGCTGAAGGACCTGATCCGCCTGGTGGAGTCTTTCGGCTTTTACCTGCTGCACCTCGACGTGCGCCAGGAATCCGTGCGCCATACCGAAGCGGTTGCCGAGATACTGAAACAGATCGATGAAAAATCGGACTACGCGGCGCTGTCCGAAAGCGCCCGCATGGCGAAGCTGTCGGACCTGCTGCGGCAGCCGGCGGCCGGTTTCAGCATCGACAAAAAAGCGCTCAGCGACCATGCCTGCGAAACCGTCGAGGTGTTCGAGACCATCGAACGCATGTACCATGAAATCAGCCCGGATGCGATCGGCAATTACGTGATCTCGATGACGCACCAGGCATCGCACATCATGGAAGTAATGTGGCTGGGCTCGCTGGTCGGCCTCGCCGGCGGCTGCGGCGAGGACGGGGAGTGCTTTTGCAAAATTCGCGTGTCGCCGCTGTTCGAGACCATCGAGGACCTGCAGCACATCGAGAACGTGCTCTACAGCCTGTTCGATGACCCTGTCTACCGGCAACTGCTGACCCGGTCGGGCAACATGCAGGAAGTCATGCTGGGTTATTCAGATTCGTGCAAGGACGGCGGCATACTGGCGTCATCGTGGATGCTGTTCGAGGCCCAGCGCAAGGTCATCGCGCTGGCCGATGCCTACGGCATCGAGTGCCGGCTGTTTCATGGCCGCGGCGGCACCATCGGCCGCGGCGGCGGCCCGACCTACGAGTCCATACTCGCCCAGCCGGAAGGCACCGTGCACGGCCAGATCAAGTTCACCGAACAGGGCGAAGTGCTGTCGAACAAGTACAGCAACGCCGAGACCGCGGTATACGAACTCACGATGGGCATCACCGGGCTGATGATGGCGACGCGCTACAGCGTGATCGAGGCGGAGCACACGACCACGCCGGATCGCATCGCGATCATGCGCGAACTGATGCGCACCGGCGAGCAGAGCTACCGCGAACTCACCGACCGCACCGAAGGCTTCCTCGACTATTTCTACGAAGCCACACCGGTGTCCGAAATCGCGCTGATGAACATCGGCTCGCGGCCGTCGCACCGCAAGAAAGGCGATCGTTCCAAGTCTTCGGTGCGGGCGATCGGCTGGGTGTTCGGCTGGGCGCAGTCGCGCCACACGCTGCCGGCCTGGTACGGCATCGGCTCGGCGCTGGAGAAATGGATCGGCGGCGACCCGAAGTGCCTGGCCAAGCTGCGCGAACTCCACCGCGAATGGCCCTACTTCCGCGCGCTGCTGAGCAACACCGAGATGGCGATGTACAAGGCCGATATCATCACCGCCGAAGAATACTCCGAACTGTGCCTGAACGAAGACACGCGCGCGCGCGTATTCAGCCTGGTGCGGGAGGAGTACAAACGCACGCTGGAACTCACGCTCGAAGTCGCCGAGATGAACTCCCTGCTGGATGACAACCCGGCGCTGTCGCTGTCGCTGATGCGCCGCGACCCCTATCTCGACCCGTTGAACCACATCCAGATCATGCTGCTGAAGCGCTATCGCGACGAATCGCTCAGCGAGGAAGAACGGGAAAGCTGGCTCGACCCGCTGTTGCGCAGCATCAATGCAATCGCAGCCGGCATGCGCAATACGGGGTAGGCTGCAGGCGGCAAAAAGATTCCGGCTGTCAGCCGTCAGTTGAGCGAAATTCTGGCGAATTTCCTTTTCCCCACCTGGAACACAGCCTGCGCGCCTTTCATGATTCGCAGTGATTTGTCGCTGACCCTGTCGCCGTCGATCCTGACCGCGCCCTGCGCGATCATGCGCATCGCATCCGTGGTGCTGCTGCACAGTCCGGCGTCCTTCAGCAGGTTGGCAATGGCGTAGCCTTCTTCGCTGGTTTCGAATACGTGTTCGGGGATGTCATCCGGGATCGCGCCTCTGGCGAACTGGTTGATGAATGCCTCGCGCGCGGCGCTGGCGGCCTCGTGCGAGTGAAAACGCGCGATGATTTCCTCGGCGAGCAGAAACTTGATGTCTCGCGGATTCTTGCCGGCTGCCATTTCCTGCCTGAACATCTCGATTTCCGCCATCGGGCGGAAGCTCAGCAGTTCGAAATAACGCCACATCAGATCGTCCGAAATCGACATGATCTTGCCGAACATGTCCCTGGGTTCGTCGGCGATGCCGATATAGTTGTTCAGCGACTTCGACATTTTCTGCACGCCGTCGAGACCTTCGAGTATCGGCATGGTCAGCACCACCTGCGGTTTCTGGCCGTGCTGTTCCTGCAGCTGGCGTCCCATCAGCAGGTTGAATTTCTGGTCTGTACCGCCGAGCTCGACGTCGGCCTGCAGCTCGACCGAATCGTAACCCTGGATCAGCGGGTACAGAAACTCGTGGATCGCGATCGCCTGGCCGCCGGCGTAACGCTTGCTGAAATCGTCGCGTTCCAGCATGCGCGCGACCGTACTGCTGGCGGCCAGCCTGATCATGTCGGCGCTGTTCTTGCGGCCCATCCATTCCGAGTTGAATACGACCCTGGTCTGGTCGCGGTCCAGTATCCTGAATATCTGCTGCTGATAGGTTTTCGCGTTTTCCCGGACTTCAGCCTGGGTCAGCGGTGGACGCGTCGCGCTCTTGCCCGTCGGGTCGCCGATCATGCCGGTGAAATCGCCGATCAGAAAAATGATCTCGTGCCCGAGCAGCTGGAACTGGCGCAGCTTGTTGATCAGCACGGTATGGCCGAGGTGCAGGTCAGGCGCGGTCGGATCGAAGCCGGCCTTGATGCGCAGCGGCCGCCCCTGCTTCAGTTTGTCGACGAGCTCTGCTTCGAGCAGAATTTCTTCCGCGCCGCGTTTGATCAGGTCGATTTGCTCGTCGATGGCAGTCATCGTGGTTTTTCTCTGGTTCAAGGATGAAAAGGCGTATAAGATACCCGCCGTACGAGGCTTTCTCAACTTTTACGCACAAACCGTGCTCCGCGACAATATCGGTCGACGGCCGGCACAAACAGGATAATAACAACAATAATAAATCAGGCTGTATTCCGTTGACCGCTGACAGTTTGCAGGCTACATTCCTGATGAAATACCTGACTTTTTCGCCGAATTAATGACCATCATCAATAAAGACTTTCGCATCGAACAACAGCGGGAACGCCACCCCCGTTTACGCTGGCTGGTTTTTGCCATCGGCTCGGTCGTGCTCGGTATCGTGCTCGCCAGCACCGGCGCTCGCAAGGATCCGGATGAACTGCCGTCGATC
>Ga0210123_1001484_pt1 | contig 11865 bp, 10 predicted proteins | sample Muzzi_PWB_D2_FD_185535 | JGI IMG/M metagenome (GOLD analysis project Ga0210123, IMG submission 185535) | Wetland microbial communities from San Francisco Bay, California, USA, that impact long-term carbon sequestration - Muzzi_PWB_D2 (SPAdes) | ecosystem: Environmental > Aquatic > Marine >... | reverse complement strand
AGGGCACCGGCTTCGACGCTGCCGACAACGGCATCTACCTCCGTCTCCCGGGGCAGTGGGACGACGGAACCTGGGCGGATGCCACCTCCGGGGCGGGGGTGTACTACAACGTGCACCGCTGGTACCAGCCTAGGGTGGGCTCGTACTCCAGGCCGGACCCGCTGGGAATCCTCCGTCCGGGGGGAGTGGCCCATCTGTTCCTGTATGCCAACTCGAATCCCGTTTCCCTTCTTGATCCGAGTGGGCTCGATGCACTAACTCAGAATCCGGATGCCCAGGACTGCTTCTATTGCTTACTGAAAGAGGTGGGCTTCGGCCGGTCCACGTTTGAGAGGGCAGCTTGGGTTCGATCCGGTGGTGACGGGCCGGTGTTCTGCGACCTACGACGATGGCTCTTTGATCGTGACCAGGCAGGGTGGCCGATTGGTGTTCCACCACCGGATGGCTCAATCGCACAGGTCCACACCCATCCGACGAGGGCTCCGACGAGTTCGGCTGGCGCTCGCAGGGGACCTCGTCCGAGCTCAGCCGACCAGGGCTTCGCTCAGCATTTCGGGAAGCCGGTCTACGTCGTATCTCCTGACGGAATCTGGAAGTACGATCCCGACACGGACCGCGTTACGCAGGAGGAGCCCTCCAACTGGGTGAAGGGACCAAAGCAACGCTGTAAGAGGCGCTGTGACGAGGTACTTGCGAACCGATGAAACACCTGGGGAGGTCCTTGTTCGTCACTGCTGCTTTGTCCGTCGTGCTTGTCTTGTTCGCTTCTTGTGCTTCCGGCAGCACTTCGCCGGAGGGACCTGGCGCTCGCAGTCCTACCTACTTTCCCCCTGGACTGTTGGGAAGCGAGGGCAATAGCGCCTTCGTCACTAGGTGGTACTCGTCCCACCTGGCCGCCATGGACGAGCCTTCTCTCTGGGAGGTATCCATGGCTGGAAAGGTCGAGGTCTACAGGTTCCTCTGGCTCCCGACCTTTGATCATCCGGTCGTGGTTCGGGTCGTCCTCTCGGGGGATGACGGATGCGAGATCGTCGTCAAGGTTCTGAGCGGTCAGGGCGGCTACGAACCCGGGCACCTCACTCGTGCGGATGTCCATCGCCTCTCTGCGAAAGAGCGTGCGGACGTTGCTGAGGTCATCGAGGTTACCGGCTTCTGGTCGTTGCCAGTCCAAGCCGAAGAGGGCTTCATTGGCGTCGACGGCGAGCAGTGGATCGTCGAGGGAGTGCGTTCCGCCGACTATCACGTGGTCGATCGGTGGTCACCGAAAGGAGGCCCCGTAAGGAAGATTGGCGAGCATCTCCTAGGGCTCGCCGGTCTAGCTCCTCGTCACTCCGATGAGGACTTGTGAGCTCGGCCCGTCGGCCCCGGACGGGGCTTCGAGCCCAGCGCACCGACTGGCAAGCCGGAACCGGCTTCGGCGCCACTGACAGCGGCATCGCCCAACGTTAGTCGTGGGGGTCCCTTTGGGTATCTACGCCGCAGCCTGGAGCTTGAGCATCCTGGTCGCCTGTCTCTGGAGAGCAAACGGCCGGTACTGGCGTCCGGCTTGAACAGCTTGTGGTCAGGTCCGATCAAGACGCCTTGGCCTGGACCTCTGCGAGCGCCTCTTCGGCGGTGGGCCGCTCGCTGCCGGCGAGTTGCCGAACTCTGCTCTTCAAGACCACCAGGTCCATGACGTCCTTGACGAGAGCGCGGTCGTGCTCGTCGAGGCGGTCGACCTTCTGCGCTTTCTCGAGGAGGTCGAGATCGGCGATCGCGCCCTGGGGCGAGGCGTGGGCGGAGAGCTGGGCGAGGTAGTCGAGGGAGACGCCGAAGGCCTCGGCCAGGGCGATGAATGTCTGGCCGGAAGGGATATTGGCTCCGCGCTCGTAGGAGGAAATCTGCTTCTGCTGGACGCCGACACGCTCGGCGAGCTGCTGCTGGGTCCAGCCGCGCTTGGTGCGGAGCTCGCGGATCCTCTCGCCGAGGGCCGCTTTCGTACCTGACATACCTCGTTGCTCAGTCATCGTCTGCCTATTCTAGGCGGTCCACCTCCTTTCGTCGAGGAATTCTAGCCCAAACAGGATTGACCGGCAGTAGAATGACGGCTAGAATATCCATCAAATGACTGCGACTGAGGCGCCAGCGATCGAGCCAATTCGGTGCCTCTCCATCTCGAAGAGGTCGGCACCGGCGGCGCCAACCCGGTCGATTTCGCCTGGGATGCCGAGGGCCGCCTGGCCTCGGCCGACCGCACCGCCGCCGGCCAAACGGCCATCTTCAGCTACGACGGCCGGAGCTTCCTGAGGCGCGCCGAGCAGACGGCCGGGGGCACCGCGTCGGTCTCCCCGGTCTACGACTCGAGCGGCCTCCTCCACGTGCTCGAGCGCCAGGCCTCGTCCAGCGAGCCCATCGAGCGCACCGTCCACCTCTACCTGGCTGGCCGTCCCGTGGCCCAGCTCAGGATCGACAGCACCGGGACCGAGACCTGGACCTACCTCACGACCGATCACCTCGGCACCCCCCTCCTCGCCACCGACGCAACCGGTGCGGTCGTCTGGGAAGGAGGGTTCGAGCCCTTCGGTAGGGACTACCAACAGGGCATGGCGCAAGGGGCGCTCCAGAACGGCATCTACCTGCGACTCCCCGGCCAGTGGGGACGACGGGACCTGAGCCGACGCCACCTCCGGGGCCGTCTTTTACTACAACGTGCACCGCTGGTACCAACCCGGCCTCGGGAGGTACTCCAGGGTCGATCCGATACAAGGTGAGCTGAGGGTTCCTGGGGGCGCAAGTGAGGGCATAGCTGGTCTCGGCTTCCTATCGATTCTGGCCGAGAATCCGTTTGCATATGCCCGAGCGAACCCTCTGATCGGAGTAGACGCATTTGGTCTTGTCAGTTGCGATGGGAACTGGACTGTGTACACGTGGTGGCGCCTCGGCGATCCGCCATCTGACGATCCGGCGCCCCTTTCCTCGGGGCGACGCTGCAGTCGGTTGCCTCTTGCGAGTCGGACTCCCAATGCACGAGGACCGAACCCGGTCCAGTCGCCGGTGCCGGCCTGATCGTGCCTCAGCTCCTGGACTTGCGGCGGTGGTAGAGGACGGTCCGGCGCCGCGGTCTCGCGCGTCGCACTCCAGTAAACTCCGCCTCACCCATGGATTGGCTCGAAATCGTCGCCGTCGTGTTCGGGCTGGCCTGCGTGTCGCTCACCGTGCGCCAGAATATCTGGTGCTGGCCGACCGGGCTGGTAATGGTCAGCCTCTACATCATCATCTTCTGGCGCGTGAAGCTCTACTCGGACATGGGGCTCCAGGTGATCTACGTGGTGCTCCAGCTCTACGGCTGGTGGCACTGGCTCCATGGAGACGGCGCGCCCAAGGAGGGCGAGCAGATCCCGGTGGAGCGGCTCACCCCGCAGGGCATGGCCACCTGGGTGCTGGTGTCGCTCGTCGGCACCTTCTCCCTCGGCTGGGTGATGGGCTCCTTCACCGACGCCGCCCTCCCCTACTGGGACGCCGCCACCACCGCCCTCAGCCTGGTCGCCCAGTACCTGATGGCCAGGAAGAGCCTCGAGAACTGGCTGTTCTGGATCGCCGTCGACGTCCTCGCCGTCGGCATCTACGCGATCAAGGGCCTGGCGCCGACCGCCGTCCTCTACGCCGTCTTCCTCGGCCTCTCCGTCGCCGGCTGGATCGCCTGGAAGCGCAGCTACGAGACGCGGACCGCGACCGAGGAAGCCGCCGCGGCGTAGCTCAGGGCTCGGTCGGCTTCTTGGGCAGCAGCCGGTTCTCCCTTGGTCGCTCCTGGCTGACGAGGAAGGCGAACCCCTCCTCCAGATCCTGCTGGCGGATGTCGTTGTGGCCCACGCCGGGGACGACCTCCACCTCCCAGGGGATCTGCCGGTGCTCGACCATGGCCGCGATGGCGTTCAGGTGACCACCCAGGAAGTTGGGGTCCTCCTGCCCGTACCAGAGGCGCAGGGGTGGCGTGTACTCCGGGTCGGCGACACCCAGGATGAACCGAAACGGCGCCGAAAACGAAAACACTCCCGAGAACCGGTCGCGGGTCTCGTAGGCCAGGAAGTAGGCGTACGCACCGCCGGCCGAGTGCCCCGCGAGGCCGATCCGCGCGCGATCGATCGGCAGCTCGGCTCCGAGGTGGTCCACCGCCTCGACCACCGTGGCGCTGTCGTCCGCGATCCCCCAGCCGAACGGGTCGGAGGGAGCGGGTGCCACCACCACCGCGCCGGCTGCATCGGCCGGCCCTTCGAGGAACGGCCGCCAGATCTCCGGGCTGGCGCCGGAGCCGTGGAGGAAGACGATCACCGGGTGACCGTCGGAGGGTGCGGCGCCGGCCAGGGCGGCGGGCAGGTAGCGCCACGCGTAGCTGCCCGTCTCCGGGAGATCCAGGCGCCGCCATCCCGGCTCCCCCGCTTTCGCCGCGGCCACCGGCTCGACGTCGGCGGCCTCCGGGGCGGCGGCGAGCACCGGCCGCGCCGGGCCCTCGAAGGGGCGACCGGGACCGCCGGACCGGCTCTCGGCCAGGGTCCCGGCAAACGGCGCCGGCAACGTGACGAGCACGAGGAGAGCCACCACTGAGAGCCAGCGTCGCATCGACCGTTCCAAGCCACCCCGGGTCGACCGAAATTCCGCGTCACCCCGCCGGTCTGAGCTGTTCATTTAGCGCACACGGGGTCCAAGAAGAGCGTCGAACTGTTCGTTTAGCGGATGGCTCGTCATTCGCGCCGCCTTTCCGTGCCAATCCATGGGCGAGCTGATCAGCTCAGGCCTGATTTCTCACATTTCATGGCCAAGATGGACAACGGCGGCCTCCCCGCCCAAGACCCGCGAAAGCTCGAATCGGAGTTTGCGTCATTCCTTGAGAGCAGAATGCAAGCGCTCCAACAAGACAACAACTTCCGTTTCGGGATATCGTGGCGAACCAGAAGCTACCTCGGGAGGAGCGACGCCGGGCTCCGAGAGAGCCCCTGGGCGAGACCGGCAAGCACTCCCCGAGAACTGAGAGGAACGGCTCGGCGGCTGCGCCGAGCTCGACCGGTGTCAAGAAAGCGAGGCTCACAATGAGCAATGAGTTGCTGCACGTGATGGACCTGTCGAATGCCGAGCTCGCGCCAGAGCTCGAGATCGAAGACCAGGATCTCGCCCTGCTGCGCTGCCGGGAGTGTGGCCTGGCCTGGACCGTCGAGCTCTTCGAAGAGCTCGACGGCTCCGGGAGGGGCAAGCACTGGCTCTCCTGCCCGCGCTGCTCCGACGACGGGCGGAGCACCCCGTTGGTGCCCATGGGTGGGGTGGAGCGGCGTCCCCTGGTCCGGGGTGGAACGGTTCGCAAGACCTACTTCTACAACCCGGAGACCCTAGAGCACCTCGGCCTCGAGGAGAAGGCGCCCGGCCACAGGACCCAGAGTCAGGAGCGCCGGCGCCACTCGCTGCGCAAGGCGATCCTCCGGACCCTCGGCCAGAAGTTGCCTCGGTAGCGAAGCCGAAGAGCGGGGAGGTGCCGGGGCCGTACGGCCGGGTCGGGACGGCCCGCACGCCGACGCGCGTCAACGGCCGGCGCCAGCCGGGATACGCGGACCGGGACAGGGCTCCAGGCGCACCCGGGCGTCCGGGTCCACGTGGATCAAGGTCCCGTCCGGGACCTCTCGCCAGGCTTCGGTATGGGTCACCGGCTCGCTGGCCAGGACCACGGCCCGGTAGTCGATCCCCGGCGCATGGTGAACGTGGGGGAACCCGCAGATCTCGCAGTCGGCGACACCGTCGCGTTCCACCAGGTGGAGGGTGCGGCCCCAGCGGTAGGCCACGAGCTCCCGGCCGTCGGTCCAGATCAGGTTGAGCCCGGGCCTGCCCCCGGCCGCCGCCTGCTCCATCCATTCCCCCACGCGCTCGAGCCCCCGGCGGAGCACCTCCGGGAGCGGCCACTCCGGGTGGGCCTCCCGCATGCTCAGCAGGAGGCGGAAGAGGTGCTCGCTGTCGGTCTCGCCGGCCAGCGCCCGGCGCTGCTCGTCGCTCATGGCGGCGAGGAAGCGCTCCTTGATGCCGGCGAAGCCGACGATCGTGCCGTTGTGGGCGAAAGCCCAGGGACCGTGGGAGAACGGGTGGGTGTTGTCGATCGCGACGCCGCCGACCGTCGCCTGGCGCACGTGGGCGACGACGGTGCGCGAGAAGGTGCGGGCCGCGGCGCGGGCGAAGTGCTCGCCCTGGTAGGCGGCCCAGGCCCGGCGCTCCACGTGGAGGCGGCCGTCGTCGTAGGTGGCCACCCCCCAGCCGTGACCGTGGCTCTCCCCCTCGGAGTCGCCCCGCGCCTGCACCATGAGGGCGTTCTGGGCGTAGACCAGGGTGCACTCGACCTTGGTCGGCTCGGTGGCGCGGAATCCGTAGAGGCGGCACATGGTGGTCTCGTTCGGCCGGTCCGGGCTGGTCGTCCGGCGATCGACAGTCTACTGCCAGAGGCCCCAGCAAACCGTCACCGTCTCGTCACGCCGACGTGACGGCGACTCCCCGGCGAGGCGCGACACTCGACCGATCGGGCACGAACACTCGCCGCAAGGAGGTGTTATCCTGACCGCTTCTGAGGAGATCACCATGGAACGACACTTCGAACAGGAGCTCGCCCGCGTCCGCCAAAAACTACTCGAGATGGGCGGGCGAGTGGAGGAGATGATCGGCAAGGCGAGCGACTCGCTGACCGAGCGCCGCCCGGGGCTCTGCCACGAGGTGCTGGACGCGGACCGGCACGTCGATCAGATGGAGCTGGAGATCGACGATGCCTGCTACTCGATCATGGTCCGCTTCCAACCGACGGCGGGCGACCTGCGCTTTCTCATCGCGGTAATGAAGATCGTCACCGACCTCGAGCGCATGGGCGACTCGACGGTCAACATCTGCCAGTCGGTGCAGCAGCTCTCCGAGGAGCCTCCGCTCAAGCCCTACATCGACCTTCCCCGGATGGCCAAGCTGGTCGCGACCATGACCCGCGAAGCGCTCGACGCGTTCGTCAAGAAGGACCCCCGGCAGGCCCAGCGGGTCACCGAGGCGGACGACGAGGTCGACGGCCTCTACCGGCAGCTCTTCCGCGAGCTCCTGACCTTCATGACCGAGGACCCCCAGGCGGTCACTCGGGCCCTCCACCTGCTGCTGATCGCCAGGAACCTCGAGCGCATCGCCGACCACGCGACCAACATCGCCGAGGACGTCATCTATTACGTCGAAGGCCGCGACGTGCGCCACCCCGGGCAGCAGGCAGCCAGGGCTCGGAAATAGAGCCCGTTCGATCCCTCCACTGACGAGCTGCGCCTGCTCCCCCCCAAGCCTGTCACACCCCTGTCACATCGGCTCCGGCCGGCTGTCATAAGCTCGTCACACACTGAGCTGGTGCCGCCCCTGCGCGGCGGCGAGGACCGCAATGTCCCGCCCCCGCGCGTCCGCACGCTGTCGCTTCGCCCCACCACCCGATGGCGCAGACTCCTTCCCAGACCTCGCCCCCCGAGCCGGAGTCCGGCCGGTCCAGGCTCCGCAGCACCCGGACGGCCCGAAGCCGCCTGGTGGCGGACCGCATCGCCCGCTGGATGGTCACCGGCGGCGGGATGGCGATCATCGCCAGCATCCTGGCCATCCTGCTGTTCATCCTGGTCGAGGTCTGGCCCCTGACCCGGGACGCCCGGGTCGAGCAGGTGGCCTCCCAGCCGGCGCCGGAGGCGACCGCGCCGGGGACGGAACCGCTCGCCGCCGGCACGGTCGACGAGCATCGCACCCACCTGGTGGGCCTGGGCACCGACGGCATCGCGCGCATCGTCCGTCTGGCCGACGGCGCGACCATCGGCTCCGTGGACGTGGTGGGCACCGCCCTCGCCCCGCGACCGGCCGGCCAGGATGAGGGAGACGACGAGCCCGCGACCAGCCCTCCCACCGCCCGGCGCCCGGCGGTCGTCGGCGTGGGGCAAGCCCCCGGGGGTGTCCTGACCGCGGCGCTCTCGGACGGCCACATCCTGGCGGTGCCGATCGACTTCCAGGTGCGCTTCGAAGGCCAGGAGCGCAAGACCGAGCCCGTGATCGGTGAGGCAGTGGTCTTCGACCTGTTCGCGGGCCACGACGGCTCCGGTGACGGCGACGCGCCGTCCAGGCCGGCCAGACCGGCCGACGCGACCAGCGGGCAGAGCCCACGGCTCGCCGCCATGACCGCCTGGACCGCGCGGCTCGACGACGACGGAGCCGGCGCCGCGGCGGCCCAGCTCGCCGACGGCCGCCTGGTCCTGGTCGAACGCACGGTGCGCCAGGGCTTCCTCTCCAGCAAGGTCGAGGAGACCGTCCGCCGGTTCGAGGCTCCGGTCTCCTACCGCTTGAGCGCCATGGAGCTCGACGAACGCCGTGCCAACCTCTACGCCGGCACGCCCGGCGGCGAGCTCCTCTGGTGGACGGTCGGCGCCAACGGCCCCGAGAACCTCCAGGTCGTCTCGGCCGGCGGCTCGGCGATCTCGGCGCTCTCGCTCCTGATCGGCGACCGCACGCTGGTGGTCGGCCAGCACGACGGCGAGCTCTCGGCCTGGTTCCCGGTGGAGCCGGAGTCGAGCGGCGGGGGCGACCGCCTGACCCGCATCCGGACCTTTCCGCCCCAGGCGGGCGGCGTGGTCGAGATCCGCTCCTCTCCCCGTTCGAAGGGCTTCCTGGCGATCGGCGACGGCGGACGCCTCGGCCTCTACCACTCGACCTCGGGCCGGCTGCTCTGGCGCGGGGCTCTCGAAGCCGACGCCGGGGCGAACGCGCCGCGGGTCCTGGACCTCGCCTTCGCGCCCAAGGCGAACGCCGCCTACGTGCTCACCCGCGACCGCGTCGCCGCGTTCGCCATCGACAACCCCCATCCCGAGACCACCTGGAAGACCCTCTTCGGCAAGGTCTGGTACGAGGGGTACGACGAGCCGACCTTCGTCTGGCAGTCGTCGAGCGGTACCGACGACTTCGAGCCCAAGCTCTCGCTCACGCCGCTCCTCGTCGGCACCCTCAAGGGCACCTTCTACTCGCTGCTGCTGGCGATTCCCCTCGGCATCCTCGGGGCGATGTACCTGTCCCACTTCATGCACCCGGCGTTCAAGCGCTACATCAAGCCGGTGATCGAGATCATGGCCGCCCTGCCGAGCGTGGTGCTCGGCTTCCTGGCCGGTCTCTGGCTCGCTCCCCGGCTCGAGCAGATCATGCCGGCGGTCTTCCTCATGCTGCTCGTGCTGCCGGCGCTGGTGCTTCTCACCGGCTGGCTCTGGAGCCTGCTACCCCGGACGTTCCGCAACCGGGTGCCCACCGGGGCGGAGATGTTCCTGTTCCTGGTCGCCCTGGCCGCGGGCATCTGGCTCGCGATCGAGCTCGAACCGGTGTTCGAGGCGGTGGTCTTCGGTGGTGACTTCCCCACCTGGCTGCGGGAGACGACCGGCCTGCCCTTCGACCAGAGGAACGCCATCGTCGTCGGCATCGCCATGGGCTTCGCGGTGATCCCGATCATCTTCGCCATCTCCGAGGACGCGTTCGCCAACGTGCCCTCGAACCTGGTGGCCGGCTCGCTCGCCCTGGGCGCCAACCGCTGGCAGACGGTCACCCGGGTCGTCCTGCCCACGGCGAGCCCGGGAATCTTCTCGGCGGTGATGGTCGGCTTCGGCCGCGCCGTGGGCGAAACGATGATCGTGCTCATGGCCACCGGCAACACGCCGATCATGGACTGGAACCCCTTCAACGGCTTCCGCACCCTGTCGGCCAACATCGCGGTCGAGATCCCGGAGGCACCCCTGGGCGGCACCCTCTACCGCACCCTGTTCCTCGCGGCCCTGCTGCTCTTCCTGGTCACGTTCGTCATCAACACCGTCTCGGAGCTGGTGCGCCACCGGCTGCGGGAGCGCTACTCGAAGCTGTGATGGCCGATCGCTCGCTCAAGGGAGGAAGGCTTCGCCGGGCCGACGTGCTCGGCCAATCGCTCACCTATCTGTGCGGCGGCGCGCTCGCCCTCAACCTGCTCTTCGTGGTGGGGATCATGGGGCTCCTCGCCTACCACGGGCTCGCCTACTTCTGGCAGAAGCCCCTGGTCCAGCTCGAGATGGCCGACGGCAGCCGCTACCTGGGCGAGCTCTGGGAAGTGGAGGACATCCCCGCGCCGAGCGACGAAACGGGGCCGACCGGCGTCTCCCCGGGCGAGCGGTACCGCGTGAAGGTGGGCAACCGGGACGTCGACGGCGTCGACTTCCGCTGGCTCCAGGGCCCTGAAGTCGCCCGGCGGAGCCACCCGGCGGACGCGGTGCTCCTCGAGCGGCTGGAGTGGGGCAACTTCTACGGCTTCGCCACGGCGCTCCGGCGCGGCGACACCGTCCTCGCCTCCGGCCCGGACGCCACCTGGAAGGCCCTCGGGCCGCTCCTCGACGAGAAGCGCGCCGAGCGCAAGGCGATCGCCGCGCTCGAGGACGGCGAGATCGACACCGTCAACTACCGGATCGAGCGCCTCCGGCTGGCGAAGAAGCGGATCGCCCTCGACAAGCTCCCGGAGGCGGAGGAGGCCCGGCGGATCTCCGAGATGGATGCCGAGATGCAGGACCTCGACCAGCGCTACCAGGTGTTGGCGGCGGAGCTCTTCGAGCGCCGGGAGGCTCTCCTGGCGGAAACGCTGGTGGTCGAGACCGCCGGCGGCAAGACCCGCGAGGTCGCGGTGGGCAACATCGTCCGGGCCGTCCGGCCGAACGCCATGGGGCTCTTCGGCACGACCGGCCTCTACCTCTCGCGGGCCTGGGAGTTCGTCTCCGCCGACCCTCGGGAGTCGAACACCGAGGGGGGCATCTTCCCGGCCATCTTCGGCACCGTGATGATGGTCTTCCTGATGAGCTTCGCGGTGGCGCCGTTGGGCGTGTTGGCGGCCCTCTACCTCCGGGAGTACGCCAAGCAGGGGCCGCTGGTGCGGGCGGTGCGGATCGCGGTCAACAACCTGGCGGGCGTACCGTCCATCGTCTTCGGCGTCTTCGGCCTCGGCTTCTTCGTCTACCTGGTGGGCGGCTCGATCGACCGGCTGTTCTTCGCCGAGGCGCTGCCCACGCCGACCTTCGGCACCGGCGGCATCCTGTGGGGCGCGTTGACGCTCGCGCTGCTCACTGTGCCGGTGGTGATCGTGGCCGCCGAGGAGGGGCTGGCGGCGGTGCCGCGGATCGTCCGCGAAGGCTCCCTCGCCCTGGGGGCGACCAAGTTCGAAACCCTCTGGCGGGTGGTGGTGCCGGCGGCGGCCCCCGGCATCCTGACCGGCATGATCCTCGCCATGGCCCGGGCCGCGGGCGAGGTGGCGCCGCTCATGATCGTCGGCATGGTCAAGCTGGCGCCCACGCTCCCCATCGACGGCAACTTCCCGTTCATCCACCCGGAGCGCAAGTTCATGCACCTGGGCTTCCACATCTACGACGTGGGCTTCCAGAGCCCCAACGTGGAAGCCACCAAGCCGCTGGTGTTCGCCACCGCCCTGCTGCTGATCGCCATCGTCACCCTGATGAACGTGGTGGCGATCGCGCTCCGCAACCACCTGCGCCGCAAGTACGCCGGCTCTTCGGTATGAGCGGGGCGTTCGACGGAGACGAGGACCCGAGATGCCCGAGACCGAGACCACAGTGACCGGCGGCACCGCCATCGCCCCCGGAGCAGAGCTCCCCGCCCCGCGGGAGCGCGACCCGGCCCTCCACCCCGCGATCGAGGACCCGATCCTCGACATCCGGGACCTGTCGCTCTGGTACGGGTCCAAGCAGGCGCTCCACGACATCTCGATCGAGATTCCGAAGAAACAGATCACCGCCTTCATCGGCCCCTCGGGCTGCGGCAAGTCGACGCTCTTGCGCTGCATCAACCGCCTCAACGACC
>Ga0210123_1001482_pt1 | contig 11882 bp, 14 predicted proteins | sample Muzzi_PWB_D2_FD_185535 | JGI IMG/M metagenome (GOLD analysis project Ga0210123, IMG submission 185535) | Wetland microbial communities from San Francisco Bay, California, USA, that impact long-term carbon sequestration - Muzzi_PWB_D2 (SPAdes) | ecosystem: Environmental > Aquatic > Marine >... | reverse complement strand
GGCGGCTGATAAAACTCGAAGCAGAATTTGAACACTCAGGCGGGCACGTATTCTCGACTCCCGGTGAGACCAGCGACAAGTCATGAATATAATTACCGGAGACTACCGTGAGTGAGATGTTGATAGAGGAAATCCGGCGCTTTCTGCCACACCGTTATCCGTTTCTTCTGGTCGATCGCGTACTCGAATGCACGCCGGGCGAATCCCTGACCGCAATCAAGAACGTGTCGGTGAACGAGCCTTTTTTCCAGGGACACTTTCCGGCGCAGGCGCTGATGCCCGGTGTGCTGATCATCGAGGCGCTGGCGCAGGCGACCGGGCTGCTGGGCTTTCGCACCATGAGCGAGGAACCCAGTAACGATGTGCTGTACATGCTGGTCGGTGTCGACAATGTGCGTCTCAAGCGCCAGGTTGTTCCGGGCGATCAGCTGTTGATGAAAGTCAGGGTGGAACGGCGCTCGCGCGTCGTGTGGAAATTCAGCTGCGTCGCAACGGTCGACGGCCAGCTGGTGACAACGGCCGATCTACTGTGCGCCGCGAAGTCCAGGGATGACTGACGGTGCCGGTTTCCCCGATTCATCCCAGCGTAATCATCAATGACAGCGCGGTCATAGCCGAAGGCGTCGAGATCGGCCCGTACAGCATCATCGGCGCCGATGTCGAGATCGCGTCGGGCACGGTCATCGGCCCGCACGTGGTTATCAACGGCCCGACGAAAATCGGCTGCGACAACCGCATATTCCAGTTCGCTTCGATCGGGGAATGCCCGCAGGACCTGAAGTACAACGGCGAGCGCACCGCGCTCGAAATCGGCGACCGCAACCGCATCCGCGAATTCGTCACGCTGCACCGGGGTACCGTCGGCGGCGGCGGCGTCACCCGCATCGGCAGCGACAACCTGCTGATGGCCTACGTGCACGTCGCGCACGACTGTATCGTCGGCGAACATACGATCCTCGCGAACAATGCCACCATCGCCGGGCACGTCGTGGTCGGCGATTATGCGATTCTCGGCGGCTTCACCACGGTACACCAGTTCACCCGCATCGGCGCGCACTGCTTCACCGGTTTCGCTACCGCGATCGACCGCGATGTGCTGCCGTACTTCACCGTTGCCGGCAACCGGGCGCGCGCGGTCGGCATCAACAAGGAAGGGCTCAACCGCCGCGGCTTCCAGGCAGACTCCATCCGCGCATTGCAGGAGGCGTTCAAGCTGCTGGTCAAATCCAAAGGCACGATGAAGGAGCGACTGGAAAAGGTCGAAGCCATCGCCGTCGATCACGGCGAAGTCGCGCAGATGCTCGCGTTCCTGCGCACCAGCGAACGCGGCTGGATTCGCTGACAGCTGTACCAGCGTCCGCGAAAAACGCGAACAACGCGAAGAAAAAATCGATTAAACCTGCTGTCACGGTGTTGATACGGCAGTCATCGACTGAAGGTGGCGGGTAGATGACCGCGCCGCCTGTTCGACGTTTCGACTTCAACATTCACTCAGTTCGCGTCCTTCGCGTTTTTCGCGGACAATGGAATTCGATTGCGATCACGGTATTCTTTCGGTGATCGCTGCACTCATGCCGGTGCGACCTGCACCGCGATATCGTCCAGCCTCCACACATCGAACGCCGGTTCCTCATACGGATGACTGTCCCTGAGCGCCGCGATCGCGTCCGCGATCAGCGCGTCTTCGCACACCATTTCCACCTTGAGTTCATCGACGGTTTCGATCTGTCCCTGTGTGCCGATGTGCGGATTGCTGTGCTGCAGGGGCCGGAACTGGCCGCTGCCCGGCGTCTGCCAGCAGCAGCAGTCGTAATTGCCGATGCGGCCGGCGCCGGCATCGAACAGTGCCTGCTTGACGGTTTCCGCGTTATCCACCGGCACATAGAAACAGATTTTATACATACACCCCTCGTGTGTATTCATTACCCGGATTCAGGTTAGAATCCAGAGCCTTGCAGCTTACGGGAATCATAGAATGAGTGCTGGCATCCAATTATCGTCGGAAATCATAACCGGCATCAAATCGCTTCTGGTCGAGCACGACGCCGCGGCCGGCAATGACCTCGTGTTCATGCAGTACCTGACCGCGATAACCGGCTACGTGCTGGCGCACCAGACCGACCCGGCGCTGGATAAACCGGGTCTGATGAACGACCTGGTAACATTTCTCGGTCAGGTTGTCGACCAGGTCGAGTCCGACCTGCGCCCGGCGCCGCCCGCCGCGAATGCCTTCGGTGTGTGGAAGCCGGGCCAGTCCTGAGGCCGGCGGCGCCCGAACGTGGAACTCGATTTCTGGCAGCAGCGCTGGTTGCACGGCGAAACCGGTTTCCATCAGCCGCATATCAATCCCTGGCTGGATTACTACTACGGCGCCAAAGGGCCGCCCGCGCACAGGCGCGGCGAACTGCGCATATTCGTGCCGCTGTGCGGCAAGACCGCCGACATGGCCTGGCTGGTGCAAAACGGTTTCGGCGTCGTCGGCGTCGAATGCAGCAGCATCGCTGTGAACGACTTTTTCCGCGAGCAGGGCCTGCGTTACCGTGTGCGCAAATCGGACCGCTTCGATCGCTACATCGGTGATAGAATCGAAATCCTGCATGGCGACTTTTTCGAGCTGCAACAGCACGATCTCGGCGAGGTCTCGGACGTATTCGATCGCGCCTCGCTGATTGCGCTGCCGCCGGCTATGCGGGTCGAATACGTGCGCAAGCTCGACACGCTGCTGACAGCCGGAACACGAACCCTGCTGGTCACGCTGAGCTATCCGCAGTCGCAGATGGACGGTCCGCCGTTTTCGGTGGATGAAGCAGAAGTGACGCGCCTGTACGGCGAGAATTATCGAATCGAAAAACTCGGCGAGAAAGACACGCTGTCGCAGGAACCCCGCTTCAGTCAGCGTGGTCTGACAGCATTGACCGAAACGGCGTACAGGCTGACACTTGAAAAGTCCGTCCGTGACCTCTAACCGACATCCCTGACCGGATAATACGACACCGACAACATGGCATCTACACGCGAACACATCGGCAAGCAAACCGCACGGCAGATCGGTCGCACCGAACCCGACCACGATCCGGCTTTCCGCTGGCAGCGCTCCGATCGCATCGACGCGCTGAATGTGACGATCGAGGCCTACGAGCATCTGAACACCGGCGCCTTGCACTACCACATCGACTCGGACAAGGACGAGAACGTATTTCTGGTGGCTTTCCGCACGGTGCCGATGGACTCGACCGGCGTCGCGCACATCCTCGAACATACCGCGCTGTGCGGCAGCAAAAACTACCCGGTGCGCGACCCGTTTTTCATGATGATCCGGCGTTCGCTGAACACGTTCATGAACGCCTTTACCAGCAGCGACTGGACCGCGTACCCGTTCGCCAGCCAGAACCGCAAGGACTTCGACAATCTGCTCAAGGTCTACCTGGACGCGGCGTTCTTCGCCCGCCTGCATGAACTCGACTTCATGCAGGAAGGTCACCGCGTCGAATTCGAGCAGCCGGACAACCCGGAAAGCAAACTGGTGTTCAAGGGCGTCGTGTTCAATGAAATGAAAGGCGCGATGAGTTCACCGGTCAGCGTGCTGTGGCAGGCGATCAGCGAAAAACTGTACCCGACTACGACCTATCACTACAACAGCGGCGGCGCGCCGGAAGACATTCCGAAGCTGAGCTACCAGCAGCTCAGGGATTTTTATCGCACGCATTATCATCCCAGCAACGCGGTGTTCATGACCTTCGGCAATATACCGGCGGCGCAGCACCAGGCCGCTTTCGAGGAGCTGGCGCTGTCGAAATTCGATCGACTGGACGTCAACATCCACGTTGATGACGAACGGCGCTTTGACGAGCCGGTGGTCGCCGAGGAAAGCTATGCCTTCGATGCGGCCGAAGGTGAGACTGTCGACAATAAAACCCAGCATGTGCTCGGCTGGCTGCTGGGCCGCTGCACCTCGCTGGACGAAATGATGCGGGCCAACCTGCTGTCGCAGGTGCTGCTGGACAACAGTTCCTCGCCGCTGCGCAAGGCGCTGGAGACCACCGATCTCGGCAGCGCGCCATCGCCGCTGTGCGGGCTGGAAGATTCGAACCATGAAATGTGTTTTCTGTGCGGGCTCGAAGGCAGCCGGCCCGAACACGCGCAGGCGTTCGAGGAGCTGGTGCTGAATGCGCTGCGCGATGTCGCTGAAAACGGCGTGCCGCAGGAGCAGGTCGAGGCCGTGCTGCACCAGCTCGAACTGGGCCAGCGCGAAATCGGTGGTGACGGTTATCCGTACGGCCTGCAGCTGATTCTCGGCTGCCTCTCGGCCGCGATTCACCGCAGCGATCCGGCGGCGCTGCTGGACCTCGACCCGGTGATCGCCTCGCTGCGCGAGCAGATCCGCGATCCCGACTTCATCAAAAGGCTGGTGCGGGAAAACCTGCTGGACAACAGGCATCGCGTCAGGCTGACGATGAAACCTGACACGGAGCTGAGCAAGCGCAAGGAGCAGGAAGAGCGCGATCGCCTCGATGAAATCCGGGCGTCGATGTCCGCAGAAAACGTCAGCGTGGTGATCAGGCAGTCGGTGGAGCTGGCGCGGCGCCAGAAACAGCAGGACGATCCGGAGATGCTGCCGAAAGTCGGTCTCGAAGACGTGCCCGCCGAGATCAGCATCCCGGTGGGCATCGACCGCGGCATCGCCGGCGCGGAATCGATCGTGTACGAGCAGGGCACGAACGGTCTGGTCTACCACGAAGTCGTGTTCGAACTGCCCGCGTACGATGCGGACCAGCTCGACCTGCTGCCCGATTATTCCAGCTGCCTGACCGAGCTCGGCGTCGGCGACAGGGACTACCTGCAGGTGCAGACCTGGCAGTCGTCCGTGTGCGGTGATGTTTTCGGCCAGACCAGTATCCGCGGCGATACCGGCGATGCGCAGACCGGCCGGGGTTTTTACCTGTTCGCCGGCAAGGCGCTGGACAGGAACAACCGCAAGCTCGCCGAGCTGATGTCGGCAACCGCGCACGCGGTGCGTTTCGATGAACACGACCGCATCCGCGAACTGATTTCACAAAAGCGCGCGCGCAAGCAGCAGAGCATCACCGGCAGCGGCCACACGCTGGCGATGACCGCGGCGTCCAGCGGCATGAGCCCGGTCGCGGCGCTGAGCCACCGGTTCAACGGCCTCGAAAGCATCCGCCAGCTGCAGGCGCTCGACGACGCCAACCTGCAGGGCGGTACGCCGATTCTGGCGGCGCAGTTCGAAGCCATGCACGCAAAACTGATGGCGGCGCCGCGCCACTACATGATCATCGCCGAGGCAGCCAAGATGGAAGCGCTGGTGGATGAATTCGAGAGCGTGTGGCAGCCGGCGACCGCGAGCCCCGAATTCGGATCGTTCGAGCTGAACAGGCTGAAGAAGACCGTCAAACAGATGTGGGTCACGAATACCCAGGTGAATTTCTGCGCGCGCGCGTACCCGACCGTGCCGATGGAACATCCGGACGCGGCCGCGCTGACCGTGCTCGGCGGTTTTCTGCGCAACGGTTTCCTGCATACCGCGATTCGCGAGCAGGGCGGCGCCTACGGCGGCGGCGCCGGTCACGATACCAATATCGCGGCCTTCCGCTTTTTCTCCTATCGCGATCCGCGCCTGACCGATACGCTGGCGGATTTCGACCATGCAATCGACTGGCTGCTCGAAAGCAGACACGAATGGCGCCAGGTCGAGGAAGCCATCCTCGGCATTATCGGCAGCATGGACAAACCGGCTTCGCCCGCCGGCGAGGCGCGCCTGGCCTATCACAACCGCCTGCACGGGCGTTCACCCGGGCAGATGCAGGCCTACCGCCAGGCGATACTGAAGGTCACGCTGGACGATCTGAAACGGGTCGCACAGACCTACCTGAACCCGGCCGCGGCGAGCACCGCGGTGATCACCAGCGCGGCGATGCTGGAACAGGTCGGCGACCTCGGGCTGGAGGTGATTCGTCTGTAGCAGCGCAGACGCATCACGGCTGTGCGCGAATGGGTGAACGTGTCCATACCCTGGTGCTCGCGATTGAATGCCGCATTCATCATGCACGGTCATTGAAGCAGAAGCGCGCCGCGATCAGGAGCCTGATCGGCCGGCTGCGCGCCAGGCTTAACGCTTCCGTCGCCGAAGTCGGCTACCTCGAAGAATGGCAGCATGCGCTGATCGGTGTCGGCATGGTCAGCAATAACCGGCGCTACCTGCAGCAACAGAGCGATCTGGTATCGCAGATACTGCTCGAAGCGGGCGATATCGAAGTCATCCAGGTCGAAAGCCACTGGCCCTGAAGTGCGCATGTCGGCGGCATATCCGCATACGCGATCGGGCTATTCTGCCGCTGTAACGCATTATGATGCTCACGCTGCTGCACGGCACAGAATAATGCGCCGTGTCAGTCGACCAACATAACGGAATTCCAGTATGAAAGTCGCTTATGTCATTTCGACCCAGTGCCACTCGGTTTCGTACAAACCCGGCAGAATGGTCCTGCCGCAACCCGAGGAAGATACGCACGGCGTCGGGGCCGTGGGCATGTTCTTTTTCGAACACAACGCCTGTGTGCTGCAACAGCGCAATCCGATCGGCGAGCGGCTGGCGGCCGTCGACTGTTTTCCGAAGCTGTACGGCGCGCTGTCGGGCAATACACCCGATCAGCTGATCACGCTGTAGAAACCGGCCCGGTGCGCCGGCGCAGGCAGGCTTGTCTGTGGCAGCGGGCCGCGTTAGCGTAACGTAATATGAGTCATCCGGATCCGCAAACTGCATGCTGACATGAACATCCTGTTTATCGGTTCCTCCGGTCCGCTGTCGCTGGCGCCGCTGCAGGTGCTGCTGGACTCGGAGCACGACCTGGTCGCGGTCGGCCTCGACGCGAACCGGGACAGCTTTCTCGCCGATCCGCGCGTATCCATTATTGCTGCCGAAAACGAGACGATCGACATACTCGCGCGCATGACCGGAACGCCGGTGATCAACCTGTACGCGCCGTTGCCGCAATGCGTGCGGGAAATCAGCCGGCTGCGACCGGATATCGTGATCGTCTCCTGCTTCGAACGCGTCCTGCCCGCCGAAATCCTGTCGTTACCGAAATACGGCTGCTTCAATCTGCACCCGTCGCTGTTGCCGGCTTACCGCGGCCCGGTACCGCTGTTCTGGCAGTTGCGCGACGGCAGCGAAAACACCGGTATCAGCCTGCACAGGATGACATCGAAAATCGATGCCGGTCCGGTGGTCGCGCAGGCCCCGGTGACACTGCCGGACGGCGTCTCCAACGTGCAGGCGCTGTCCCTGCTCGCGCAGCGGGGTTCCGAGCTGTTATTACGGTTTCTGGATCAGCTTGAAAACGGCGACGTGATCGAACGCATACAGGATGAACGCGCGGCGAGCTACATGGGATTCCCGCGGGACGCTGATTTCAGGGTATCCACCGACTGGCCGGCGCGGCGTATCTACAATTTCATCAACGCAACCGGTCACTGGGGCAAGGGTTATCCGTGCGAGCTCGACGGCAGGCAGTGCATGCTGGCGCAGGCGGAATCGTACACGGATTCGACGACCGCATCCGGGACAGCAGCGAAGGATGAAAATACCGTGGTGCTGCGCTGCAATCCGGGGATCCTGGTCGCGCGTCTGGCTGTTTAACCTTGCGCGTCCAGTGGGTTTAGCACGGGCCTAACCGATATAATTACGGTTTTGAACCAGGGCCAAAACATGGCAGCTCCGGAACAGTACCAGCTGGTTGAAACCCGGCTGCAGCAGAAGCTCGAAAACGGCACCACGCGCTGCAATCTGTGCCTGTGGCGCTGCCGCATCGGTCACGGCCAGCGCGGTTTCTGCCAGGCGCACGTGAACCGCAACGGCACGCTGTACAATCTGTCGTACGGCATCATTTCATCGATCGACATCGACGCGATCGAGGAAAAACCGGTAAGGCACTACCGGCCGGGCACGCGCGTGATGTCGGTCGGCAGCTACGGTTGCAGCTTCCGCTGCGGCGGCTGCCACAATCTGGAAATTTCCTGGGGCGTGACCGCGCTGGACGCGCTCGCGCGTGGCGAGTCCACCGAAGCCTGGGTGAAACCGGCCGAACTCATCGACACCGCGCTACGCGCCGGTGTACAGGGCATCGCGTTCACGTACTCGGAGCCGGCGGTGTGGCTGGAGTACGTGCTCGATGTCAGCGCGCTCGCGCACGAGGCCGGTCTGTACACGGTGTACGTGTCCAACAGCTTCGTCACCGATGAAGCGCTGGCGCTGATGGCGCCGCATATCGACGTGCTGTGCTCGGACATCAAGAGCCTGTCGGACGATTTCTATCATGAAATCTGCCGTCCGGCGGATGTCGCGCAGGTGCTGGGCTCGATCAAAAAGGCGCAGCAGCTGGGCATTCACGTCGAGACCCGCACCAACATCATCCCCGGCAAAAACGACGACCCGGACGAACACTACCGCATCGCCTGCTGGGTGCGTGACAACCTCGGCGCGGACAGTCCCTGGCACATCACCCGGTTTTTCCCGGCCTACAAACTCGCGCATCTGCCGCCGACGCCGGAATACGCGCTGTTCGAGGCCGAGGAGCAGGGCCGCCGCGCGGGGCTGACGAATGTTTACGTGTATAATGACAAGGGCTGCGACTGCGCCAAAGAGAACCGCCCGGTGGAGTTCTATCTGAACAGCACCGCCGAGGACGTGCACCAGGTCAAGAAATGCGCGGCCGGCTGCTGTGGCGATGAAGGCGTGCTGCTGAAAAAATTCGAACAAAAATCCGTCTGCGATTGACGGGTGAGATTGATGAGGCTGTTATGACAAGAATGGTGAACTGCGTTGTGCTGAAAACCGAAGCGGAAGGGCTGGACGCACCGCCGCATCCGGGTTCGCTGGGCGAACGCATCTACGAAAACGTTTCTAAAGAAGGCTGGAAGCAGTGGCTGGAGCGCCTGACGACCATCATCAATGAAAACGGCCTGAATACCGCCGACCCGAAAAACATCGAGCTGATCGAAAAACACATGCTGGGCTTTTTCTTCGGTGAGGGCGACTACGGCCAGGCACCCGCGGGTTTCCAGAAAGCCGCCGGCGGCAAGAAATAAGAACTGCTGGCGGTAATCCCGCACAGGCGCATCCCGGCATTCACACAGTCTGCAGATCAGCTGTACTATCTCCAGATCGGCGCGGTCACGAATTTCAGCATCGCATGGGCTGTTCTCAGCGACTGTACGACGGCTTCGGGTGATTCAGCCCTCGCGAAAATAAAACCGAGATACTGATTACCTTCCGGCAGCGGGACCAGTTCGTGGCCCTCCGGAATCGCGATATCGATTTTTTCCACGTACGGCACCCGGCCCGCCGCGAGCAGACCTTCGACGCGGCGCAGCAGGCCGGCCTTTCGTATCGGGATCATCATCACGCCGCGGCTGTCCGACGGTGTTTCGGGTTCGACCGCCTGCCCGATCGCGAGCCCGACGCTGAGTTCTTCCAGACTCAGCCGTGCGCCGCTGTCCAGCATCCGCGCGCAGTCGCCGCCGATGGTGCGCGCGGCGACTTCGAGTATCCACGCATCGCGCGAATTCACGCGCAGTTCCGCGTGCACAGGGCCGGTGACCAGGCCCAGCGCGGCGCAGGCGCGGGTGACGCTGTCGAATATCCGCTGCTGTGCCGATGCCGGCAGGCCGGACGGCGTGACGTAGATGCTTTCCTCGAAAAAAGGCCCGGTCAGCGGGTCGGGCTTGTCGAACAGCGCCAGCGGGTGGAGTTCGCCGTTGTGCAGATAAGCTTCGAATGCGACTTCGACGCCGTCGATGTAATCCTCGACCAGCAGGTGGTTTTGTTCGAACTCATCGGCCGATTCGGCGACGATCGGGCGGATGCGTTCGCACGCGGCGATGAAACCCGGTTCGTCGTCCGCGCGGATCACGCCGCGGCTGGCGGACATGTTCAGCGGTTTGATTACACAGGGCCAGGGCAGGCCGGCCGTCTGCCTGTCGAGCGGGCGTTGCAGGTCGACCAGGCAGTGGATCGGAACCGGGCAGCCCGCCAGCGCGAGCCGCGCGCGCGACAGGTCCTTGCGACGGCTGTGCCGCGCCGCCGCCGGCGGATTATGCGGCAGGCCGAGCCGGCTCGCGGCCCTGGCCGCGAGTTCGACGGTGCTGTCATCGCTGCCGATGATGCCGGCGAAAGCCTGCGAACGGGCCTCATCGAGGATCGCGGCCAGCGCCGCGTCGTGATCGTCGAGGTCGAGATGCAGCCCCTGGCTGACTTCGGTGGTCAGCGAGTGCTGCCCGCGGGAGCCGATCAGTACGCGCAAGCCCATCGCCTGCGCGGCCACAAGATAAGGCGCGATGCGGTAGCTGTTCGGCTGGGCCAGAAGCAGAAGCCGGCGAGAATCGCCGGCTTCGTGACTGGTCATTGAGTTGCGGTCAGGGTTCAGCCGCAACCGCCGCCCGACGCGCCGCAGGCGCCGCAGGTGCCGGAGCCGCCGGTGTTCGCGAACACGTTCTTGAACACGAAACTCGCGTTGGGGCCCTGCGTCTGGTAATCGATTTCGACGCCTTCGAGGTAGCTCAGCGCGACCGCGTCGACGTAGACCTTCAGACCATCCTGCTCCCAGCTGCAATCGTATTCGCTGGGCTGGTCGACGAAGGTCATGCCGTAGCTCATGCCGCCACAGCCGCCGCCGGAGACGAAAATGCGCACGCCGTTGACGCCGTCCTCGTTTTCGGTGAGCGCCAGCAACTGGCTGACAGCTTCGGGTGATACCTTTATCTGGTTGCTTAACTGACTGTTGAACTGGATTTCTGACATAACGACCTCGGCTGGGTATTCGTTGATTGAGCGATTCTAGCAAAGTATGACAACGAGAAAGACGGATAATTTCACGGGGCTTTCAACACCGGGTCCGGGTCGATTTACTGAACGGCGCGTGATGAATTCACCACGCTCGAACCTGACTCAGACCCCTGCGGCTGAATAGACGTATATAATACGGCTCTCTACCGCACACACATTGAACCTGTATGGCCGCACCCCGAATCCACCCCGGCGCCGTTGTTTCGCCACTGGCGAAGCTGGCTGATGATGTCGTGATCGACGCCTTTGCGATCGTGCACGACCACGTTGAAATCGGCGCCGGCACCACGGTCGGCCCGCATACCATCATTCACGACTATGTGCGCATCGGCGCCGGAAACCGGATTCATTCTTCGCTGGTGATCGGCGGCCTGCCGCAGGTCATCGGATTCGATCCCGGGCTCGTAACCTGGCTGGAAATCGGCGATAACAACACCTTGCGCGAAGCGGTGTCGATCCACCGTGCATCGAAACCGGAGACGTCCACGCGCATCGGCAACGGCTGCTTCATCATGGGTTATGCGCACATCGGCCATGACTGTCAGATCGGCGACGAATGCATTCTGTCGAACAATACCATCCTCGGCGGCCACGTCGAAGTCGGCAACAGGGTCGTGATAGGCGGTGGCGCGGCCGTGCACCAGTTCGTTCGTATCGGTGACTATGCGATGGTCGGCGGCTTCACCCCGGTCAGAAAGGACGTGATGCCGTTCACGCTGTTCACCAGTGTGTACGGCCGGCATTTCCGGCTCAACAGCGTTGGCCTGCGCCGTAACGGTATCAAGGGTGAACGATACCGTGTCGTTGAACAGGCGTTTCGCCAGGTGCGCGCGGGTAACCGGGATCTCGGCAATCTCGAGCAGACCGAGGAAGTCGTGATGTTGCAGCAGTGGCTTGCGGTCAGGTCGAAGCGGGGCCTTAGCGCGTTCCAGCTGCCCCGACACGGCGGCGGCGATGATGCCGACAGCGGATAAGCCCGGTTCGGTACGCCGATAGCGCCGCCTGACAGAGATTGCACGTG
>Ga0210123_1001478_pt1 | contig 11903 bp, 16 predicted proteins | sample Muzzi_PWB_D2_FD_185535 | JGI IMG/M metagenome (GOLD analysis project Ga0210123, IMG submission 185535) | Wetland microbial communities from San Francisco Bay, California, USA, that impact long-term carbon sequestration - Muzzi_PWB_D2 (SPAdes) | ecosystem: Environmental > Aquatic > Marine >... | reverse complement strand
ACACTGACTATCGCCTCAGCAAACCGGCGAAATCTTTGCTTGGACAAAGATTTCGTCACCCCTGGCTCGAAGCCGTGCCGAGCGGGGAATTTTTACTCCGACCTCCTCGAGGGCGATCCCCTTGAATCGATGCCGCAGAGGCAAGCCCGTTCTAGCGGGTTTGCCGAAGGCGCCGGTTTCCCGAATAGTCAAATTCGGGAAACCGGTTCAGTAAACTGAAGGTTCTTCGATTTACTTTAATTGGCACCCAAGCTGGCAAAGTCATACAAATTCGAAGGCCCTCCCAAAAAGCTTAAAGGATCAGCTTTGAACGACCTTGGGCCGCAATCGAGGAGTCATCGAAATGCTTCGCTCTTTTCGGAGGGGACAGAGCAAACGCCGGTTACATCCATCCCGATTTGACAGCCTGCCGGCGTTTGGTCTGTCCCCAGGCCTCCCAACGTTGGGACGACCGGGGACAGACCAGGTGTCGGAAACTTTATCCCGTCGGCTCGATTATTGCCGACACATGCTCTGCCCCCCGCGAAGAGAGCTAAGCATTATCAAGCCTACTCGGCTACGGCCAACGGTCATTCCGAGCCGATTCCGTCGATTTCCTGGAATGCTGAAACCAACCCGTTATCGTTCCCCAAAATGGAGAATCAGGAAGCGGGTTTGCGCTTGTGTCCGGCGGCTTCCAGGCGTTCGAGATAATGCTGCCACCGATCGCCATAGGTGACGCCGAGTTCGTGCAGGTACTCCCAGCTGTAGATGCCGGTATCGTGATTGTCGTCGAACACCAGCTTGACGGCGTAGTGCCCGATGGGCTCGATTTTGTCGATATTGACATCCTGCTTGCCGATCTGCAGGACTTCCTGACCCGGGCCGTGACCCTGTACTTCGGCCGATGGCGAGTAAACCCGCAGATACTCGACCGGCAGTTCGAAGCGGGAGCCGTCCTCGAAGCTGAGCTCGAGGACGCGGGAGATCTTGTGCAGGTTGATTTCGGTCGGCTTCATCAGAGTATGTATTGCGACAGGTCGTCGTCTTGTAAAAGTTCGCCGAGATGCTCGTTGACGTAATCGGCGTCGATGTTAACGGCTTGCCCCGACATGTCCGAGGCGTCGAAACTGACTTTTTCGAGCAGGCGCTCCATGACTGTATGCAGTCTGCGGGCGCCGATATTTTCCTGTTTTTCGTTGACGTTCCAGGCGACTTCGGCAATCCGTGCAAGACCGTCGTCGGTAAAACCGAGGGTAACGCCTTCGGTGGCCATCAAGGCGGTGTATTGCTCGGTCAGGCTCGCGCTGGGCTCGCTCAGGATGCGCACGAAATCGCCAACGGTCAGCGCCGCGAGTTCGACGCGGATCGGCAGGCGCCCCTGCAATTCCGGGATCAGATCGCTGGGCTTGGAAACGTGGAAGGCGCCCGAGGCGATGAACAGGATGTGATCGGTTTTGATCATCCCGGCCTTGGTAGACACGGTGCAGCCCTCGACCAACGGCAGCAGGTCGCGTTGCACGCCTTCGCGGGAAACATCGGCGCCGCTGGTTTCGTGGCGCCGCGCGACCTTGTCGATTTCGTCGATGAAAACGATACCGTTCTGTTCGGCGTTTTCGAGCGCCGCGAGTTTGAGCTCTTCCTCGTTGATCAGTTTGGCCGCCTCTTCGTCGGTCAGCATTCTGAGCGCGTCCTTGACGTGCAGCTTGCGGGTACGGGATTTCGCGTTACCGAGGTTCTGGAACAGGCCCTGCAACTGATTGGTCATTTCTTCCATGCCGGGCGGGGCCATGATTTCGACGCCGACCGCGGGCATTTGCAGATCGACCTCGATTTCCTTGTCGTCTAGCTTGCCCTCGCGCAGCATCTTGCGAAACTTCTGGCGCGTGTTGTCGCCGCTCTGCCCGGCTTCCTGCTGGAAGTCGCTGGGGCGCGGCAACAGGGCGTCGAGTATCCGCTCCTCGGCGGCGTCCTCGGCGCGGTGGCGCACGCGACCGACCTCGGTCTCGCGCATTTGCTTGATCGACACGTCGACGAGGTCGCGGACGATGGATTCCACATCGCGGCCGACGTATCCGACCTCGGTAAACTTGGTCGCCTCGACCTTGATGAAAGGCGCGTTCGCGAGCCGCGCCAGGCGTCGCGCGATTTCGGTTTTACCGACCCCGGTGGGGCCCATCATCAGGATGTTCTTGGGCGTGATTTCGTTGCGCAGGTCTTCGCCGACCTGCTGCCGGCGCCAGCGGTTGCGCAACGCGATGGCGACCGCGCGTTTGGCGTCCTGCTGGCCGACGATGTAATTGTCGAGTTCCTGCGAGATTTCGCGGGGCGTCATCGGGGACTGCACGATATATTTGGTATCCACGGCGGTTGCTAGTAGTCGATTGATTCGAAGCTATGGTTCTGGTTGGTATAAACGCAGATATCCCCGGCGATCTGCAAGCCCTTGGCAACGATCTCGCGAGCGCTAAGTTCGGTGGTCTCGAGCATCGCCCGGGCGGCCGCCTGCGCATAGGCGCCGCCGGAGCCGATCGCCATCAGGCTGTCTTCGGGCTCGATCACGTCGCCGTTGCCGGAAATGATCAGCGAGGCTTCCTCGTTGGCGACGCAGAGCAGCGCCTCCAGTCGTCGCAGGGCCCGGTCCGAGCGCCATTCCTTGGCCAGTTCGACCGCCGCGCGAACCATTTGCCCGCCGTGCTTGTCGAGCTTGCCCTCGAACAGTTCGAATAACAAAAAGGCGTCAGCGGTGCCGCCCGCGAAACCGGCGACCACGCGTTCCTTGTAGAGCCGCCGCACCTTGCGCGCATTGCCTTTCATGATCGTCTCGCCCAGGCTGACCTGGCCGTCGCCACCGATGACGACACTATTACCGCGGCGCACCGAAAGTATCGTGGTGCCTTCGAATTGTTTCAAGATCGGATCCTGGCGAAAATATCTGCAATCATTGTCATATATAGGCAGCCGAAAATAAAGCAAGGTCGAAGCAGCGGCGTTGCTTCGACCGCAGCCCCCGCGCAAGCGGGGGCCTCCCGACCCGAGGAACCAGATAAAACCGGGTCAGAGTAAAATTTCGACTTTTTACCGGTTATTTTTTACTCTGACCCGAATTTACGAGATCCCCCGCAAAAACGGGACCTCCCGAAGTTTCCGCCATCGTCAATAATCTGGCGATATGGGAATTGCAAACTCATGCGGACACATTCCGTTCCGGCATTGTGACCTCGATAACGATCTTTGCGACGACGTTACAAGATCCCCGCTTGCGCAAGGATGACGGAGAAGGCCGCGGGGATGACATCGGTATCGTCAGGTCTTGCGGCGCGCGCGGGGGTGGGCTTTGTCGTAAGCCCGGGCCAGGTGCTGAAAGTCGAGGTGGGTGTAAATCTGCGTAGTGGCGATGTTGACGTGGCCGAGCAGCTCCTGCACCGCGCGCAGATCCGAACTCGATTCGAGCAAGTGAGTGGCGAAGGAGTGTCGCAGCATGTGCGGCGAAAGCCGCTGCTCCATCGCCTGGCGGCGGATCAGCAGATCGAGCCGGCTCTGTACGTTGCGCCGGGATATACGCGTTCCCCGGCGGCTCACGAACAGCGCCGGCTGGCCGACGTCGCGACAGTATTCGCGACGTACCCCGAGCCAGCGTTCGACCGCCGCCGCCGCCTTGCTGCCGACCGGCAGCAGGCGAGACTTGCTGCCTTTCCCGGTTACCATCAGCTGGCGCTGCGCGAGATCGATATCGTCGATATCGATACCCACCAGCTCGGCGAGCCGCAGCCCCGAAGAGTAGATCAATTCGAAGATCGCATTGTCGCGCACCTGCAGGCCGTCGCTCGGATCGCGTAATTGCAGCAGCCGGTCGATGGCTTCCGCGTCGCAGGTTTTGGGCAGCGGTTTGTCGGCCCGCGGCGCGCGCACCTCGCGCGCGGGATTCTGTTGCGCGAGCCCCTGGCGGATCAAATACTGGTAAAAACTGCGTATCGACGAGAGTTCGCGCTGAATGGTTCTGCTCTTGCGGCCCTGGCGATGCCGTTCCGCGGCGAAGCCGCTGACCCGGTTGTAATCGACCCGGGTCCAGTCGTCGATGCCATGCTTGTCGAGATAAGCCCGAAAAAGAGTCAGGTCGCGGCGATAATTGCTGCAGGTGTGAGGGGAATAAAACTTTTCGCTGCGCAGGCTCTGGATGAACTGATCCGGATAGTCGGTCACCGGGCTCACGCCACCTGCAGCATGTTCTTCAGCCGGTTGCTGACCAGTTCGCCGAGCTGTTGCAGAAAAATCGTGCCCATGGTCAGCCCGAAACGATCGACGCTGATGCTGCCGAGGCACAGCAGACCGAGATTACGGGCGTGGTACAGCGGGATGAATGCGCTCGACCCGATATGCACGTCGGCGCCGAACAACTGGCGATTGAGCGCGTCGTCGTGCCGCCCGCAGACCGGCTTGCGCGCCTCGATCCACGGCATCACGCTGTCGACGACTCCGCTTTGCGGATCCAGGTACATGCCGCTGAGCACGTTGCCATCGTCGCTGACGCCGGGCAGAAAGCGGAAGCAGACGTAATCGGTGTAGAAGAAGGTCTGTACCTGGTCCTGAACCATCGACAGCACGTCGTGCAGCTGGTTGGTATTCATCAATTCCAGCGCCAGGCGGTGAAAACGCTGATTCAGCTCCTCGTTCTCGCGCGCGATTCCGACCAGCTCGTCGATCTTGGTCTTCAGGACCTTGTTATTCTCGCGCAGCAGCTTCAGCTGCCGCTCGACCAGCGAGGTCGCCCCGCCGGTGCGGTGCGGAATCGCCAGCGACGAAAAGATTTCCGGGTACCCCAGCAGGACTTCGGGATTTTCCTGCAGGAAACGGATGACCTTCGCCTCGTCTATGGGATCGGATTGCTGTTGTTCGGCCGATACTTCATTCATATTCGATCTCGCCCTGATAAACCATTGCCGTCTCGCCCGTCATCATAACGGGCTTTGTCTCGCCTTGCCATTCCAGATTGAGTTCTCCGCCCGCAAGCCGTGCGGTGGCGCTGTTGTCGAGCAGGTCGAGCTGCACGCCGCAGACCATCGCCGCGCAGGCGCCGCTACCGCAGGCCCGGGTTTCGCCGACACCGCGCTCGTAGACGCGTAGTCTGAAATGCCCCCGGTCGAGCACCTGCATGAAACCGATATTGGCGCGTTCCGGGAACATCATGTGGCGCTCGAAATAAGCCCCCTGGGTTTCGACCTCGGCCCGCTCGACCTCGGCTACCTGGATCACCATGTGCGGGTTGCCGACCGAAACCGCGCTGAAACTGATCTCGCCCCCGTCGAAGTCGGTTGTGTACAGGGATTCGCGGGCATCGGCGCGCAGCGGTATTTCGGCCGGCTCGAAGCGCGGCACGCCCATATCGACCCGATAGCGCGTGGCGTCGACGGCTTCGATCCGCAGCAGGCCCGTATTGGTCTCGACCGGGATCGAATCGAGGTCGGTCATTCCCTGTTCGCGCACGAAGCGCGCGAAGCAGCGCGCGCCATTGCCGCACTGCGCCACCTCGCCGCCGTCGGCATTGAAAATGCGATACCTGAACGCGGCGGCGTCGGTTTGCGGCGCTTCGACCACCAGCAACTGGTCGAAGCCGATGCCGTTGAATCGATCCGACCAGCGGCGCACCAGCTCCGGGTACGGCTCGAATTGCTGGCTGATCGCGTCGACCACCGCGAAATCGTTGCCCAGCCCGTGCATCTTGGCGAATTTCAGCTTCACGGCAGCATCGTCTCGCCGCGCAGCAGGTCGTCGTAATCCTCGCGCGCACGCACGCAGTAATGCTTGTCGCCGTCGACCATGACCTCGGCGGCGCGCCGGCGGCTGTTGTAATTCGACGCCATACCGAAACCGTAGGCGCCCGACGAGCGAATCGCGAGCAGGTCGCCCTGCTGCAGTCGCAACGCGCGTTCCTTGCCGAGGAAATCGCTCGACTCGCAGATTGCGCCGACCACGTCGTAGGTTTTTTCCGGCGCGTCGCTCGCCTCGACGACGGGGATGATTTCCTGCCAGGCGCCGTACAGCGACGGCCGGATCAGGTCGTTCATGGCCGCGTCGACGACCGCGAAATTCTTGTCGGCGCCGTGCTTCAGGTAATCCACGCGGGTCACCAGGATGCCGGCGTTGCCGGCGATCGCGCGGCCGGGCTCGATCACCACGGTGCCGTCGAAGCCGGCCAGGCGGTCGCGCAGCGCGCCCGCCCAGTCGGCGGGCAGGGGCGGCGCCTCGTTGCGATAACGGATGCCGAGACCGCCGCCGAGATCGAGATGCCGTATCGAGATGCCGGCCTCCCGCAGGCGCTCGATCAGGCCCAGCAGGCGGTCGAGCGCATCGATGTACGGCGACATCTCGGTCAGTTGCGAACCGATATGGCAATCCATGCCGATGATCTCGATGTGTTCGAGTTGCGCGGCCTTGCGGTAAACCGCCTCGGCCTCGCCGAAGGCGATGCCGAACTTGTTTTCCTTGAGCCCGGTGGAGATATAGGGGTGGGTTTTGGCGTCGACGTCCGGGTTGACGCGAAACGACACCCGCGCCGTCTGCCCCATGCGGGCGGCGATTTCCTGCAGGAGATCGAGTTCGGGCCCGGATTCGACGTTGAAGCACAGGATATCGGCGTCGAGCGCGGCCTCGATTTCCTCGACCTGCTTGCCGACACCGGAAAACACGATGCGCTCGGGATCGCCGCCGGCGGCCAGCACGCGCCGCAATTCGCCGCCCGATACGATATCGAAGCCGGATCCGAGGCGCGCCAGCAGGTTCAGCACCGCGAGATTGGAATTGGCCTTGACCGCGTAGCAGACCAGGTGATCGTGGTCGGCCAGCGCGCGGTCGAATGCGTGCCAGTGGCGTTCCAGCGTGGCGCGCGAATAAACGTACAGCGGCGTGCCGTACTCTTGCGCCAGGTCGGCAATCGGGACCGACTCGCAAAACAGCGCGCCCTGCTGGTACTCGAAGTAATCCACGCTAGTAGTCCCGGGTCTTTTGCCGCTTGGCGTCCTGGTCCTGTTGATCGGCCGGCACCAGCGGCCCCTTGTTGCCGCAGCCGGCAATCGACAGCAACAGGCAGCAGCACAGCAGGCCGGCGATCAGGCGTAGCCGTTTCATGACGAGGAAATTACCCGCCGGGCGGTAAGCGCCCAGATCCCGGCGCCGCAAAGCAGGCCGCCGCCGGTATAGCCGTAAATTTTTTGCGCGTTCGGGGTATGCAAAAAGCGGCGAATCGAGGACGCGAACAGGGCGTAGGCGGTAGCGCCGATCGCCGCCAGCGAGACGAAGGTCGCGCCGAGGATCCATAGCTGCGGCGTGACCGGGTGCCCGGCGGCGATGAACTGCGGCAGCAGGGCGATGAAGAACACGATGCTCTTGGGGTTCAGCGCGGTGACGATAAAAGCGGTGCCGAACAGCTTGCGCGGTGTCGATACCGGCGCGGCGCCCGGCGCGGGCGCAAGCGCACTGCGGGTATTGCGAAAAGATTTCACACCGAGGTAAATCAGATACAGGCCGCCGAGCCACTTGATGATCGTAAACCAGAACGCGGACGCGGCCAGCAACGTGCCCAGCCCGATCAACGATAGCGTGATCGCGACCGTATCGCCGAGCGTGACGCCCACCACCAGCGGCAGCGCGGCCGGCCGGCCATGGCTGATCGAATAGCTCAGGACCAGCAGCACGGTCGGCCCCGGAATCGCGAGGACGACCACGCTGGTGGCGGCATAGGCGAGCCAGAGTTCGAGCGGCATCCGGGACTACCTGAGATTCATCAAAGATCTCGTGAGCTTGTCATATTCGCCCAGTCGAGACAATGGCTTACGGCACAATTCGTCGCGCGCCGCGTGGATGAAATCGAGCAGGCCGCGATCGAGATCCGGCGGTAATTCGTCCTCGTCCAGGACCCGGCAGCGGCCGTCCGGCGAAATCAGGATATCGACGGCCAGGTCGCGCCATTCGATGGTTTGCTTGCCGATACGCGTGTGGTCGCTGATATTGAAGTAGAGCGCGACGGTACCACCGCGCGCGTCGATCCAGTGATAGGCGTTGTAAGGCCGGTCTTCCCAGAAATAACCGAGACTCAGGGTATTCTTGCGCAGCAGTATGTCCTCGAGCCACCGGTCGCGGGGCATGCGGTAAACAATCACTGTCTCGTTTTCGGTCTGTCGCAGCAACTCGCATTCGAAGCGTTTTTGCTCGCCCGCGAGCGTGGTCTTGACTTCGGTAATCCGCGAGGACGGCATGCTACTACTCGAAACGAATCGGTTTGGCGCCTTCCCACAGAGTCGCGACACCGATCTCACGCAGGCTGTCGAGATTGTTGACGATGGTCGCGATATGGTTGCCGGCGAGCGTGCCGGCCTTCGACGCGAAGTGCACACTGCCGTAAGCGATCAGGATTTCGGTTTCGCTCGCGGCCTTCGGGTAGAGCAGGATCTGTCCGGGTGCCGGATAAGCCGTGGCATCTTCGTAACCGAGCTCGAAGTCCATGTCACCGAGCGGTATCCATAAACCCTCACCGCTCCAGCGGACGTGCACGACCCGGCTTTCGAACGGCATCACGGCCTGAAACGCGGCACAGCTGGCTGGCGATTTCGAGATTTCGAAAAGCGCGTCGAAAGACTGCCCGGCGATGGTAATTTTCATCGCGGCTTATTCTACTAGCACACGGGTGCTGCCGGAAACGCGTATCGAACTGCCGGGCCGCGGCGGAATTTCGGCATACAGCCGGGACGGGGCACCCATGTCCTCGCCCTGCAGGATTTCGATCGCGCCGCCGTGCGGCCATTCCAGGTCGCGCAGATAGCCGGCGAAAGCCGCGCTTGCGGCGCCGGTAGCCGGGTCCTCGTAGACGCCGCCGGACGCGAAAGGATTACGCGTGTGGAAGCGGCGCGGCGTTTCGGACCAGGCCAGCAGGATGGTGATCAGACCCTCGCGGTTCATCAACTCGCGACCGGCGTCGAGATCGTAACGCATCGCCGCAAGCGCGGCTCGCGAACGCAGGCAAAGCGCCAGGTGATCGGCGCCGCCGTGGATGCGCGCGGGCGGGATTTCCGCGGCGAGATCCGCTTTGCGGTAAGCGAATAATTCCAGTAGCTCGCCGAGCAGGTCGGGCGGCATTGGCTCGCTGCGGGTCGGCGGCGATTGCAATGCGGCGAGGCTTTGCCCGCCCTCGCGCCAGCCCTCGACCGTGATCTCGGCCTGGTTCAGTTTCAGTCTGAAAACGCCCTCACCGAAGCGGTCGGCGAGTGCCGCGCCGAGCGCGATGGTGGCATGACCGCAAAACGGCACCTCGGATTCGGGTGAAAAATAGCGCACCCGCCAGGCGTCGCCGTCGGGCATCGCGAATGCGGTTTCGGAATACCCGAGCCCGGCCGCGATACGCCTCATTTCGGCGCTGTCGGGGTGGGACTCGGTGATCAGGACTCCTGCCGGGTTGCCACCACGATCGCCATCGGAAAACGCGGCGATGCGCAGCAGGCCGGGAGTCACGAAAGCAGGACCAGCAGCAGCGTGAAGGCCGCCGGCGCGGACTGGACGTAGGCGACTAAGTTTTGCTTCAGGCTATAAGCGCCGTAGGCGCCGGCAATGATGATGCAGCACAGAAAAAAAGTGCGGATATCGTTGGCAAACACCGACGGACCCAGGCTCCAGAACAGGCCGGCCGCGAGGAAACCGTTGTAGAGTCCCTGGTTGGCGGCGAGTACTTTCGTGGCCGCTGCCTGCGCTTCGCTGTGTTCGAATATCTGCCGGCCGACGGGCTTGTCCCAGAGGAACATTTCGAGTACCAGGAAACCGACATGCTCGAGCGCGACGAGTAGTACGAAAAGATCCGCGAGCAGACCGATCATTTTTGCCTCCGAGGTTTGCCGACTACCGACCTGCCCGGGCAGTTGCCCGTTACGGAATCGATGTCGAGTGGCGTCGATCGAGTATACTGTTTCAACATACTGCTAGTTTTAGCTTATCGCCGCCAAATTTCAATGCCGTCGCCGATTCCGGTCATCGATCTCGCCCCCTGGTTTACCGGGAATTCCCGCCACCGGCTTGCGCTGTGCAAGCGAATCGGGCAGGTCGGTCACGAGGTCGGCTTCTTTTACATCGTCAATCACGGTGTCCCGGAAACCGCGACCTGCGCCTATCTTGCCGCGTTGAAGGCTTTCTTCGCATTGCCGCCGGAAACGAAGCAGGCGATCGACAAACACAATTCACCGCAGTTTCGCGGCTGGGAGGGTACCGGCTCCGAGCTGACCAATAACCGGATCGACTACCGCGAACAGCTCGACATCGGCGTCGACCGCGAAGCCGTCGCGAATCCCGACCCCTACTATATGGCCCTGATCGGCCCCAATCAGTGGCCCTCGGCGGCAAGCCTGCCGGGCTTTCGGCAAGCCGTCGACGATTATTTCGCGCGCCTGTCGGCGCTCTCCCGGGAAATACTGCGCATCCTGTCGCTGGGGCTCGGCCTCGAAGAACGGCACATCGAACGCGTGTTCGGCGCCGATCCGGCCCCCTATCTGAAACTGATTCGTTACCCGCGCACCGGCGAGGGCGAACAAGGCGTCGGCGTACACAAGGATTCGGGGTTCCTGACGCTGTTGCTGCAGGACGAAACGCCGGGCCTCGAGGCGCAGGCCAACGACGACAGCTGGCACCGAGTCGATCCGCTGGCCGGCAGCCTGGTAGTCAATACCGGCGAACTGTTGCAGCTGGTGACTCACAATTACCTGATCGCGACTCCGCACCGGGTCATCAATCGCGGCGGCGAAGAGCGCTATTCATCGGCGTTCTTCTATAGCCCCGATCTGCGCACCCGGCTCGATCCCTTGCCGATCGACGCCGAGTTGATCGCCCGGGCGAAGCGCAGCCCTCGCCACAGCGGCGAGGGCCTGATGGCTTCGCGCGCGGAACTGCAGGCAGGACTCGGCGGCATGGAAAGTCGAGCGCGGCCGGTGGTGTTCGGCGAGCGATACTGGCAACGTTGGGTGCGTTCCTATCCGGAAATCGCGCGCAAATTCTATCCCGCGCTGGTGGATTGACTTTCCGGGACGGCGCCGTCGCGGCAGGGCTTACAGCAGCTTTGCGTAAGGCAGTAGCGACAGGTTGACCAGCGCGAGGCCGATCAGCGTCCAGAAGGTCAACTGCATGGCGCGCACCCGCAGGCGGAGGTTCTGTGCGATCATCGCCGCGGGCGCACCCAGAACCAGCTCGCCACGACCAGTGCGCCGAAAGCCGAGTAAAGCAGCACGAATACCCAGTCGGGCGCGCGAAAGTAGAGCAGGCGCTCGATCCAGTGAGCGACGAAAGCGCCGGGGTAGGTCGCATCGCCGGCCCGCGCCCGCAGGTTCATCTCCCAGCGGGTCAGCGGGCAGACGACGCCGAGCCAGGATTGCAGCACGACCACGGCGATCGCGCACAGGTGGGTCACCCGGAAGCCGAAATGGCGTATCCACCGCCAGCCCAGTGGCTTGCCGGCCAGCACCAGGGCAAGCCCGGCCACCACGAAAACCACGAACAGCGCGTGCAGCGACAGCACGGCATCGGCTGCGAGTCGGAAAAAAACGGCCTGTTCCACGAGCGATGACGCGCTAGAGCGCGTCGAAGGCGGGGTGGTAATGCATTTTCCCGGCGAGCCCCTCGAGTGCACCCGGCTCAAGCTCGAGCACCATGAAGGCTTCGTCGGGGACTTCGAAACGGGATTCGATACCGTAGCGCGAGGCGGCGACGAAGCCGAAACGGGGATAGTAATCCGGGTGTCCGAGCACGAATACCGCCTTGCAGCCGAGCCCGCGGCAGGCGTCCAGCCCGGCGCGCAGCATTGCGCCACCGATATCCCGGCGCTGCCGGTCCGGCAGCACCGCCATCGGCGCCAGTCCCATCGCAGGGAAACCGGAATCCGCGGCGAGGCATACCGG
>Ga0210123_1001476_pt1 | contig 11914 bp, 10 predicted proteins | sample Muzzi_PWB_D2_FD_185535 | JGI IMG/M metagenome (GOLD analysis project Ga0210123, IMG submission 185535) | Wetland microbial communities from San Francisco Bay, California, USA, that impact long-term carbon sequestration - Muzzi_PWB_D2 (SPAdes) | ecosystem: Environmental > Aquatic > Marine >... | reverse complement strand
ACAGACCGATCGAGAGCCCGAGTCAAGTGAACGCACGCTACCGCAATTAGGCGGCCGGTCCGACTTGGCATTTCTTGGCTGGGGTCCTAACGAACGGATTATTGTGACTGGAATTCGTTCGCCCCGAGCTCATGATCAGTGAGCGGCCTGCCGAGGCGGACGATCGTGCCGCTCCCGGGCATTGGGAGGGCGACCTGATCTTGGGCCTACGGAGGACGGCGATCGGAACGCTGGTTGAGCGGACTTCACGTTTTACCTTGCGCCACAAGTAGCAAGGTCGGGATCGGCCGACCGTTTCTCAGGTTCCATTGCCGACCTACGTCGGCCTACCGGCTTCGGCACAGCTCCCATACCTTCCCGGCAGCCCCCCTAGCATCTCGCACCTCGATGGGGAGCATCCGACTTCCCCTTCCTGCCGAGAGGGTTCATGGCATTCCATTCACTCCTTGAGCGCCAATGTGAAGGAGGTGGATGCTGGGGTTACCGCCCATGACCAGGCGAGCACAAGTTCCTGCTGTGCAGCATGATGGACAGTCCCTCATCCCCGAATCCAGCCTTTCGCCGCGACGCATCGGTTGGGTTTGGGCAGCTCTTGCGGTGGGAGCCTCGCTCCTCTTCGCAGCCTTTCACACACCCGTCGAATACACAGCGACCGGTGGTCGAACGCTCGAGGGTTGGTTCGTGGCCATTATCGGGCTTAGTGCCACCCTCGGGATCTTCACTTGGCCCACGGTCTGGCGCCGAGCAGGCCTCCTGACGTCGCTCTTCATTCTCGTGTCGTCCGCAGAGCTCGGGCTCACATTCCCCCACTGGGCAATGTCCCTTCGAGTCACGCCGGACCAGCTCGAGCGACCCGAGCACTATTTCGCGATCGCTGTCGTCGGCATCACATGGCTGGTCGCGATCGTGCTCACCGCACCGGTCGCCAGAGACACACTCCGCTTAGCGCGATCGGTGCTCACACCGATGCGGGCGCTGTTTCTTTCTGCCGTATTCCTGGTCACCGCAGCGAACGTCGCAGCATACTACCCGCAACTCTTCGAGGGCGGATACCAAGCCGAAAAATACGTCCGTTGGCTGGTCGCCGCCGGGTCGTTCCTCGCGCTCAATATTCTCGTGCTGTGGCACCTTGCACGCGCACTTCCCAGCGCACAATTGAAAGCACTTTCGGAGCGAATCACCAGGTGGATCAGCCTTCCTGGAGAAGAGGGGCCTACCAAACCGCTCGACGCGTGGGTCCCATGGGGTCTATCCATCTTCGTCCTCGCCGTCACCGTCTTCTTCGCGCGGGTCGTGCTGGCGGGCACCGCACAGTTCAGCGACGAAGTGGTTTATCAGTTCATGGCCGACGTGTACGCGAGCGGGGCCTTGCGCGCCCCGGCTCCCCCCGTGCCGGAAGCCTTTGAAATGTATATGGTCGAAGTCGGAGACGGTCTGCGCTATGGGGTCTTCATTCCTGGCTGGCCGCTCGTCTTGGCGATCGGAGCCTTCTTCGGGATACCGTGGCTCGTAAACCCTGTTCTCGGTGCGCTTTCCGTGCCTGCCGCCCACGCTCTCACTCGCCGTCTCACGGACCGTGGAACCGCGCACGTTGTGGCGCTGCTGATGGCCACGTCGCCATGGTTCGTCATCCTCTCCAGCGTCTATCAACCGCACGCGGTCACATTGCTGACCGCTCTGTTGACCTGGCTCGGCATGCACCACGCGAAGACGCACGGTGGCCACGCTTGGGCACTCATGGCGGGGCTGGCTGCGGGCGTCGCTTTCTCTGTGCGACCGCTGGATGGCTTGGTCATTGGAGGAGCAGCTGGACTCTTCGCGATACTCAAGGTTGGCGGGCGACGCGCACATCTCAAGTTATTTGCTATCTACCTCTTCGGTTGCCTTGCCACCGGATCCGTAAGCCTCTGGATTAACCATGCCCTGACCGGTGACGCCCTTACGTACGCGTCAAACGTATACTTCGACAGAGTGTGGGGCGTGGGAGCCAACCGCCTCGGTTTCGGCCCCGACGTGGGACGGGTCTGGGGGGGGCTGGACCCGATCCCGGGGCACGGAATCCCCGACGTGCTGTTCAACGTCAATCTCAACCTCTTCACACTCAACTATGAGATGCTGGGCTGGGGCATCGGCTCCCTCTTTCTTGCCGTCCTCCACCTGGCCTGGGGACGCCTGAGCAGAATCGATCGTGTTGCGATCGCTTTCATCGTCGGGGCGATCTCCATATACAGCCTCTACTGGTTCAACGGGGGACCCGATACGGTCCACGGTACTGGTACTCGACGCTCTTTCCACTGTTGTTGTTGTCCGCGAGGGGACTTAGCACCCTCGTCAATCTCATCCGAGCGAGAACGACCGCCTCTCTGCCCGGTGCACGCGTGGGGGTCTTGGTGGGCGTACTCGCCTTCTCCGGAATCGTCGTCTACGGCTCTTGGCGGGCTGTCGGCAAGTACGTTGACTACCGCACCAAGACGCCACTCTTTGCGGAACTCCTCGAGGGCGGAGCATTCGGTTCTAACGGGCTTGTCTTGGTCGCAAGCGAAGATGAAAGTTTCTACGCCGCTCTTGAGCTGAACGAGTTGGTCCCCGGGAGCAGCGACCGTCCAGTGTTCGCTCGCGACCTCGGGCCGGCCGTGACTGCGGCGCTGGTCGAGGCATTCCCCGGACGGCCGGTCTACCGAGCCAAGCTGACGATCACGCCTGAGGGAAAGCGGGTTACGGTCCAACCCCTGCAGCCCTAGAAGGGAGACCATCTCACCTGGTTCGCCGCGAGCTATGCTCGTGGGGTCAGCGACGGAAGCGGGGCTCAATTGGCCCGGAAGGTAGGACGCGGGCTGCGAGGCGAGCAGGCGACGCGGGAGCGAGGGTTCTGACGGGACGAATGGGGGCGACCGCCCCCTCGCCGACTCGGGCCCATGAAAAGAATGGGCCGCATGGCTACAAAACCATGCGGCCCTTCAGGTTACCCAATGGTCGCTGCTGGACTCGAACCAGCGACCCCCACGATGTGAGCGTGGTGCTCTACCGACTGAGCTAAGCGACCTGATACCCCCACGGGGAATCGAACCCCGGTCTTCTGGCTGAGAACCAGATATCCTAGGCCACTAGACGATGGGGGCGGAGAGGACGGGAAAGTTATCACGCACCTGGGGCCGGTCAACCCCGGAAAGCCCGTCGAAATGGGCCTCATGGTGGATTCTCATGGGGATCCCTCACCCCCGAACGGGGTTTACTGTGCGTCGACTCCAGGATCCCCAACCGGAGAGCCGGGATGCCCGAGAAGCTGAACGACGAATCGATTTCGGGTTGGCTGGACGCCCGCGAGGGGTGGAAGCGCAAGGGAGACGCCCTGGTGAAGAGCTTCCGGTTCCCATCCTTTCGGGACTCGGTCGTCTTCGTGAACCGCATGGCGACGCTCGCCGACGACCACAACCATCATCCCGACATCGACATACGCTACGATCAGGTCCGCGTGTCGCTCTCCACGCACGACTCGGGAGGCATCACGGAGAAGGACCTGCAGATGGCCGAGCAGATCGACTTTGCCACCTCGGCTCGCTAGCCGTAGGCCGCGAACTCCCCCTCGCGCACCTCGAGTCCCACGCGCGCCGCTGCTTGCCGCCCCTCGTTTGCCAACGCCGCGACGCCCCCGAGGTTGTGCTTCCTTCGTAACCGCAGCTCCGCGAGGAGCACCTTCATCCATGCGGGTACGATACGGTCGCGAAGGGACTCCGCGTACTGATGCAGGAGCGTCGCAGCCGCCTCCGGTGACCTCCGGACCTCCAATCTCCTGGCCCTGAAGAGCGCGACCGGAGTGGGGTCCACGGTCGGGTTTCCAAGGAAGAACCGGTCATCGGGAAGCGCTCGATCGAGCTCCTCGACGATCCCGAGGTCGCCCGTCTGCATGGACGCGAGGCCCAATCCCCCGGCGACCGCGCTCTTCGTCGCCCTCCGCGTGAGGGTGCCTTCCTCCCACGCCCGGCGGAAGTACCCCTTGGCGGTCAGGTAGTCGGCCCGGTACAGGTAGAGCTCACCCATGTTGCACATGAAGACCGCGTGCTCGGGAGAGTCCTCAAGGTTGCGAACGATCGCACCGGCCTCGAGGAGATACTCCTCCGCGGCCGCAAGGCGGCCCGTGTCGGCCAGCCAGACACCGAAGTTGATCAGGACGTCGAATAGGCCGCTCTGGTCCCCGGTCTGCCTGAATCCGACCTTCGCATTGCCGATGAGTCTCCGCCCCTCCTCCCCGTCGAGCAGCCCGCGGTAACCGAGAACGACGAGGAACCGCTTCACAGCCCGCCCGAACTCCGCGGACAAGCCGTGTTCCTCGGCGATCTGGAGGGCGGTCCGCGCCGCGACGACCGCCTCCTCGGGGCTCCCGTAACAGACGTGCCGCGTACGGATCGTCTCGCGCAGGCACCGCACGGTCGGCGGCTCGCCGCCCACATCCAAGCGGTCGACCTCGCCGAGGGCAGCTTGCGCCGCAGAGGAGTCGAAGCCGTAGTCGGCCACACGGATGGTCAGGTCCTTCGCGTCGAGATAGGTGGAGAGACGGCCGAGCCGGAGCGATTCCGCCGCCAACTCGTCCAGCTCTTCCCGGATGGACTCCCCGGTCTCTTCACCGATCTCTACGAGAGCGCCGAGCGCGCGGATGCGCGCATCGACCGCGGTGGCGACATCTCCGATCGCCGTCGCGCACCGGGCTGCACGCGCCAGATGCCTCGCCCCCGCCGTGGGATCCCCTTGGAGGAGGCACAATCGGCCGAGACGGCTCAGTGACCCGAGGCGGCGCGCCGGATCCGCAGCCGTGGAGGCCGCGAGCTCCAGCATCTGCCGGCACTCCTGGAACGCACCCTTCTTCGACGCTTCGTCCGCGGCGAGGGTCGCGTATCTGTGAGCCAGGAGGGGAGCTCGACCACGCTCGAAGTGAGTCGCGAGCTCTCCCGGCTCGGGGGGATGTCGACTTCCCAACAAGCAGTCCGCCACGGTCCAGTGGTACATGCGCCGACCGGCTGCGGGGAGGCCGCGGTATACGGCCCCGCGGATCAGGTCATGCCACGTGGTGATCCGGCCATCGTCGAGCACCGAGACGAAACGCTGGTGAACGAGCTCTGCGACGGCTCGCAGGAGTTCCTCCTCCGCCATGTTGGAGCCCGCGCGGAGCACGTCACGGTCGACGGGTCTCCCGAACACGGCCACGAGACGCAACAGGTGGTCGGCCGCGGGCGTCAGGGCCGCCTGCCGCCTTCGGAACAAGGCCTCGGTCGTCGAGTCCCTCTCTGGCCCGTCCGGCGACATGCGCGCCGCCCGGTCGGTCGCGAGCTCGATCGCGAAGAGAGGCACACCCCCGCTGAGGTTGGATATCTCCCGGATCTCGCCCTCCGAGAACGTGTCCGGGTGAATCTCGGCCACGAGCGAGGCGACCTCGGCCTCCGTCAACGCCTCGAGCGTGATCCAACGATCCTGACGCCCATCGAGCGTGCGAAGATAGGCGGATGCGGGATGATCGAGCTGCGCGACTTCCGTCGGGACGGTCAGAACGATGCGCACCGGGAGATCGGGCAAACGACGACGGAGGAAGCCCAACGCCGCGGCACTCCCCGGATCCGACCAGTGGAAGTCGTCGATGAGAAGAATCAACCCGTCCGGCGGCACCCCAGCCGAGAAGACACGCTCCATCGCATCGTAGACGCGACGGGGAGGAGAAAGGAACGGCTCGCCCTCCGCCGAGTCCGATCCCGGGAAGGGCCGTTCGGTCGCCCCTGGGAACGTCTCCTCGAGGATCTGGCCCCAGGGCCGAGGAAGCGAGCGCGCGGCCGACACGAGCGGGGAGATGGACAGCAGATCGCCCAGAAGGTTGAATGAGATGGGACGCTCTGCCTCGTGGCATCGGATCACGGTGGCCACGCGTCCGGCCCGGGCGAGAGCACCGCGAATCTCATCCAACAGACGACTCTTGCCGATCCCCGGCTCCCCGGACACCACGGTCGTCGTCCACCGATCGAGCTCCGAGGAGATCGAGGTCAGGGCCGAGCTCAGCTCCGCCCCCCTCCCGACCAGGGGCGGCGCGGCCGCAATACTCCGGGGCGCCTCGCGCGGAAGCAGCAGGGCAGGCGCCGAAGCGACCTCCCCTCGTTTGAGGTCGGACCCGGACCGGAGTCGGCTCTCCCGGCGTCGCTCCTGGGTCATCCGTAGCCCCTGGACCCACCCCTCGAGGTCCCGCGTCGGCAGCTCGGGCGGGAGCAGCGCGAGGAACTCCTCGTCGACGACGGGAGACGAAGTGCCTTCCGAACCCGCACCCAACAGGTCGCACTCGACCCTGGTGGCGAGCGGGAGGATCCGCTCCCCCCTGCGCTCGATCACCCCGCCCCGGCCCGCACGTCGGTTGACCGCGTGGACGAGCTGACTGAGGCGGTGCCGGGCCTTGCGGTCGAGCTCGGTCCCCCACAAGAGCCGAGCGGCCCGCGATCTCGAAAGACCCCGAGCCCCATGTCCGAAGACGAGGCTCAAGAGGAGTGACTGGTACGGTGAAAGAGGGATTTCCGCGCCATCCCCCAAGAGGATCGGGCCGCCGAACAGCACGACCCGAAACTCCGCAGGAGCATTCGCGGATCGGCCCGGCCACAGCGCGGCGGAGGTCCGACCGCTCATGGCTCAGTCGGGGGTTCGCTCCGCCGTGCGAGGTGCGGTGGTCGCGATCCGGGAGCGAGCCTCCGGGCGACGGGGAGGTGCCAGTGTCGAGGGGGGATCGCCCGACCCCCGACGCACGAGTCCCGCGGCGTTGGCGCCGTATGGGGCAAGAAGCACGGATTTGATGTCCCTCGAAACGCCACCGCCAAGAGCCTCCCTGAGAAGCCACTCCTCGAGCAGCCACTCCCAGCCCAGATGTTCACGAGCCACGACGGGCCTGACGCCGATCAGGCGCACCATCTGATTGCTCAGCGCGAAACCGTCCGGATACCCCAACCGGGTCGCTGCGGAAAGCAACGTATCGTCCGAGTCCTGGAGCCGCATCGCGGAGCGGAGAACCCGACCGAAGTGGAGCCAGTGGGATGGCACCGGCAGCCCTCGGCTCGTGAACCGCCTTCCGAGTGCGCGGCGTGAGACGTAGAGGGCCCTGGCGAGCCCGTTCACGGTGCTGAGCTCCGCGGACAGCTCGACCGTCTTCCGGATGAGGCGGCGGGTTTCGAGGTCGATGACGAGCCCGCGCCATCCCAGGTAGTCGGTCACCTCTCCGGGGAGATCGTCCGGTGACCGCGAGAGGACGGATCGGAGGTCCATTACGTTGGGCGTTCGGTGGTGCGGGAGGATGCTGTGGGGACGGCACAGCTCCACCGCGCGGAGCACGGAGTCCGGGGGTCCGATCTCGTCCGCGGGAGGGAGGATGATGATCAGGGCCACACCCGGAGGTCTCCCCTTCGCGAAGGCCAGCTCGTCGCGAGCCGGGGATACCTCGAGATGCCAGACGAGCGCGAACCCCCTCCGGGAGCCGGCCTCGGATGGCAGGATACACGGTTCGTCGACCGGGGAGAGAAACCGGTAGGGTGGAGTGAACAGGCGAAATCTGGACTCGGCGGGATGCATTCGGTCCTCCGCAGGTGGGGTGGTTTGGAGCGCCACCTGATCATCGTCCAGGCCGTCATCGTTCTGTCATCGGGGGGGCTACGTTGACCCTTCGTCCGGATCGCGTTATTTAGAATGACGTTCTCGTTATATGCTGCCTATCTCCACCGCCCACACACCGTGCACGAAGGTCAAAGCTTCCAGGCGCCCAGGCAGGAGCGGTCGCGCCAGACCCTGAACCGAATCATCCGCGCGGCGAAAGAGCTCGTGGCCGAGCAGGGAGCCGACGCCACTTCGATCCAGCAGATCGTAGAGCGAGCGGAGAGTTCGGTGGGCTCCTTCTACGCCAGGTTCGGGGGCAAGGACGACCTCTTCGACTACCTCGAGGAGGATGTATGGGCCGAGGCACGGGACCGCTGGGAACGTGCGCTGAGGGAGCGGGCATGGGAGACCCTCCCGCTTCAAGGTCTCGTCGCGGGTGTCGTGCGGATCTTGCTGGACATGGGTCGCCACGAGGCGAGGGTCCGTCGGGCCCTCCTGGTGCGTCGTTCGGTCTCTAACGGCCAAACCCCCGCGGAGGGTTTCCAGGCCGACGTCCGTCACGGACTGCGGAAGCTGCTGCTCTCACACGCTTCCGATCTCACCGCTCCCGATCCGGAGCGTGCGGTGGATCTGGGGCTCCGCGTGGTCGTCGGGGGGCTTCGCGAACTGGAGACGACCGCCGACCTATCCGACGAGGAGATCGTGAGTGAGGTGAGCCGCCTCCTACTCGCCTATCTCGGTTCCGCCCCGTCGCGGGAACCTCTCGAGTCCTCGGGCCCCATCGACTTCTTCGACGTCTGGGGCTGAGGCGCCCCGAGCGTCACCCGTCCTGTGACCCCGCCCCGTTGGACGCGACCACGACGGAGGACGCTCGCCCCAACAACCGGCTCGTGCCACTCCCCCGGGTCAGCTCGTCCTCGACCGAGCGGATGTATTCGTCGAGGTCGAAACGGAGAACACGGAGCTCCGCAAGAACGAGTTTTGGATCGGTGGCTTCTTCGAGGTAAAGGGCCTCGAGCGCCCGGCGGGCGTCTTCTCGCTTGATGTTGAAGAGGTAGGCGCCCAAGGGCAGGTCCGCTTCGCGCTCGAGGTCCGCCCCACAGGGGGCTCACGAGGCGGGCTGGCCCCCGCCTTCGTGGGGAACCAGAATGGTCCGTCAGAGGAAGCTTGGCAACCCGTACCGTCACGGGCCCAGAAGGGCCTCCACCGAGTCGACCGAGCCCCGGGGTCCCTACCGCACGCAGCACAGCAGGCGGAACTCGGCCGTGTCGTCGCGAGGGTCCCCCTTCACGGAGATCAGGACGCTGTCCGTCCCCACCATCTCCGGAACCACGAGCCCGACCGACCGGCTGAACGGGACCGGGACGGTGTGCATGTCGCCTCGGTCGAGCACGAACGTCGTCGATTCCGAGACCCGTCCGGGAATCGGGGGGTCGGCCGAGCTGTACGCGATCAGCGAACCGTCGCCGTTGAACCCGACCTTGCTCGTCGCGCGGCCGAAGTCGAACAGCTCCTCGCAGGCCTCGTCCTCTCGGAGCCGGAAGACCTTCGTCGTGCCCGTGGCCTCGTCCCTCGCCGCCACCTCCGTTCCATCCTTGGAGAGGATGGGTGTGGAGAGGTCCAGCTCGGGACACGCGGTCCTCTTCGGACCGACCGGTACTACCGCGGGTGAGCCCGTCTCCGTCCGGCTCACCTCGTAGTCGCGGAAGGCGAGCCCGGCGTACCAGCTCACGAGGACCCGGTACGTCTTCAAGGTCCCGCGGCCGCCCTCGCCGAGAATCCCCACGGAGGGATACTGGTCGGCCATCTCGGCGTCGGTGAATACCGGGTCGTACCGGCCGGCGGCATCCCTCAGGCCCCCGCGGAAGACGTCGCCGGCATCGTAGAACTCGAGCCCGCGGCTTCCCGGCGCCGGCGTTACGAAGAGAAGGCCATCGGGGGTCGGCACGAAGTCGATCCATCCCGGGCCCACGAACCGTTCCCCCGACGCGAGGTCGTGAAGGTAAACCCGTCGCTGCTGGTCGTAGCTGATGAACGTCGTGCCGGGAACGTGGCGGAAGAACGCCCCGGGGGCGGGGGAGAGCTCGTAGCTCCAGAGCACGCGAACGTCCTGCGCCGGAACAGTCGGGGACACCGGACGCCGCTCGGAACGCGGGCTCGGAGCTTCGGCGTCCGACGGAGCGCGGGCCGCGATCCGCTCCTCGAGCAGACCTCGGTACGCCGCGGCCCGCTTGAAACCCGCGAGGGCGGTCCCGCGTGCGCCTCCATCCGCGAGAATGACCAGGGTCGGGTAGTGGATCGTCGCCCCCGTGGAGATGAGCGAGCCACGCAGCCGCTCCGCCTCGGGGTCGTCCGAAGGCTCGAGCAACTCCGTGTCTCGTAGCACGCTCAGTGGCAAATCCATCGCACCCGTCGCGGCCCTGATCTCCTCGATCCCCACCTCCGAGAGCGGCATCGACGGAGACCACACGTAGGCGACCCGGACACAGCCGCGGGCCGGTGCGAGGCCCGGGTGCGGAGGCACATGGACACAGGGCGCGAGCTTCGCCGCGAGCTCTTCCAACGTCACGCTCTCCGGAGCCGCCGCGGTGCCCTGACTCCTCGAGTGGGCGTCCGAGACACATCCCGCGAGGGACGCTCCCGTGGTCAGCAGCAGGACGAGACCGGCTTCCGGACGTCGAAGGGACATCGGGCTCCGCGCGCTCGGAGAGCGCCTACCGGGGAAGGTACCCGTTCCGGCTCACGGCGAGGGGATCGGGTCCATACAAGTTCGGGCCCGGCGTCCCGCGCTGAAAGACGAGGACGAACCCAAAATAGAGATTGAAGAAGGGGATGAAGAGGAGCCACCAATGCCACCCGGGCCGCCCCAGGTCGTGCAACCGCCTCACGGTAACCGCGATCGCCGCCCACGAGCCACCCACGATGGCACTTAGCAACGGGGGGACCACCGCGAGGCCCCAGGGGAAGCCGAGGAGGCTGCCCATCACGGCCAGGACGAACACGAGCATCACGACCGCGAAGTCGTCCAGAAGAACGTGCCAGAAATACCACGCCCGGTTGGTACGACCTTCGAACGTGAACAGATCGACGAGCTTATCCATGAGCTCGCAGCTCAGTCTCCTTCGGTGATCCTCCGTCCGAACTCACGGTCGAGCATCAGGAGGGCCGCATCGTTGTCTCCGGCCCGACTGAGGAGATCCACGGCCCGTTGGGCGTTCTCCTCCTCCTCGACCTGCTCGGTCACGAACCAGTCCATCTCACGCTGGGTCGCGAGGTCCCGGTGCTCACCCGCCAACTGGAACAGGGAATGGATGGACGCCGTGACCTTCCGCTCGTGGTCGAGTGCCGTCTGGAACGCCTTGAGCGGACGGCCGAACTCGGTAGCCGGCGCGTCGATTCCCTCGAGTGTCACGCGTCCGCCCCTGCGATTGACGTAGTCGAACAACCGCATCGCGTGGGCCAGCTCCTCCTGAGCCTGAAGTCGCATCCAACGAGAAAAGCCCTCGAGCGACTCGGACTCGAACTGGGCGGACATGCTGAGATAGACGTATCCGGACGAAAGCTCCAATCGAATCTGGTCGTTCAGCGCGTCGAGCACAGCCTTCTCCATCGGAACTCCTCTGGGGATCGGAAGATGGGGATCTGGGTGGTCTTACCTACCCTCGTCGGGCTCGTGCGTGCCGGTTACCAGTCCGCCTCACAGCTGAGAAGAGCGATGGACCCTCGGCCGCCGAACGGCCCTCGCTCGCTGGTGAGGACGATCCTCCCTCCGGGCGCCAGCCCGACCCCTTCGCCCTGCGGCTCCCGGAGAGTCCTGAGGTCCACCGTCGAAGCCGGGATCGGCGAGAGTGAGTCCTCCACCACGTGGAAGAGGGTCAGGGTCTCGTAGGTCCGGACGACCACGATCCGACCATCCGGGGAGGCGTCCGCTCCGGTCACCTGTCTGGAGATGGGACGAGCTTCGTCCCCGAAGTGCTGGATGGCCTCCAGAACCACGGTGGAGTCGTCTCTCAGAGGACCCGGATACCGGTAAAGGGTCGGAGCGTGGTTGCGGCCCTTGCTCAGCAGGTGGAGCCTCTCACCCGGAAGCAGGTACGTCGCTTCCACGTCCCTCGGCCCGTCGGGAAGCCGGAACAGGAACACATCCGGTGGGAGGCTCACCCCGTCCGCCGGATCGGGCTCGGGAAGGCGGTACAGCGCAACCGAGGGCCGTCTCTCCTGGTTGTCGCCGACATCGGCGATATAGAGACAGTCCCTGGAGCCACACGGACCGAGAGACAGGTCCTCGCGGTCCGGTCCGAGGTCGGCA
>Ga0210123_1001475_pt1 | contig 11919 bp, 11 predicted proteins | sample Muzzi_PWB_D2_FD_185535 | JGI IMG/M metagenome (GOLD analysis project Ga0210123, IMG submission 185535) | Wetland microbial communities from San Francisco Bay, California, USA, that impact long-term carbon sequestration - Muzzi_PWB_D2 (SPAdes) | ecosystem: Environmental > Aquatic > Marine >... | reverse complement strand
CCGCGCTCTTCGCCTGGTCCTACGGCGACCTGATCGCTCTCCTCGGCACCTTCGCCTTCGGCACGTTCGCCGCGGGGCTCGCGCCGGCGCTGGCCGTCGGCCTCAACTGGCGGCGGGTGACGCCGGGGGCGGCGGTGGCGTCGATCGCCACCGGCACAGGATTGAACCTGGGGCTCGAGCTGGGCGGGCGCTGGGGCTGGCTGCCGGCGGGGCTCTTGCCGGAGGGCGTGCTGGTGAGCGCCGTGGCACTGGCCGCGTCGTTCTCGGTGCTCCTGGTCTGGAGCTGGTTCTTCGGGAGCGCGGACGGCGACGCCCTGGAGGAGGACGTGGCCGCGGTGATGGAGATGTGACGAGCCCGGGCCTTCTCAGAACAGGCTGCCCTGCTCCCCTCCGGGTGCCGCTTGCTCGGCCCGCTCTGCCCGCTCGGCGTCACCGATCGGCTCGATGACTTGGGGATCGTCGTTGGCGGGCGAGTTGACCCGGGTGGAGACGGGGTAGGCGATCATCTTCTCCGGGTCGAACGGACCGAGGATGGCCTCGAGGGGCTCCCGGTCGCCGAGATCCGGGTCGAGCCAGAGGTCATAGGCGTCGGGCGCGAGGATCACCGGCATCCGGTGGTGGACCTTGCCGACCAGCTCGTTGGCCTCGGTGGTGAGGATGGTGCAGGAGTCGATGGGCTGCTCACCGTTCGCATCGCGGGGCTTCCAGCGGGCCCAGAGGCCGGCGAACGCGAAGGGCTCGGCGCTCTCGAGACGGAAGTACCAGGGCTGCTTCGTGCCGCCTGCCAGCTTCTGCCACTCGTAGAATCCGTCCGCGAGGATCAGGCAGCGCTTGCGCTTGAAGCTCGTGCGGAAGGCGGGCTTCTCGGCCGCGGTCTCGGCGCGGGCGTTGATCATCCGGTTGCCGATCGACGGGTCGTCGGCCCAGTGGGGGACGAGGCCCCAGCGGAGCAGGGCGAGCTCGCGAGATCTTCCGGCCACCCGTTCACGCTCGGGGCCGTCGGCCCGACCGCCCTCGCCTGTTCCGCGCACGGTCGCCACCTCCTGGGTGGGGGCGATGTTGTAGCGGGCGATCGTTTCGGGTGGCTCGGCCAGCTCGAAGAGCTCGGCGATCAGGTCACCCGGAGTGGTCAGGGTATAGCGTCCGCACACGGCTCGGGCTCCTTTCAGGATACGACCGGCTCCGCGGCCCGGTCGTGGGCAGCATGGCCAGGATCGCCAGGATCGTCAGAATCGTCAGGACGGCCGAGGCCCAGGTACTCCTCGCGGCTGAGCTCGTCGACCTGGATCACTTCGCGGCGCAGAGCCGCGGCCCGGCGGACCATCTCCGCCTCGGCCTCGTCGAGCACCCCGGCGGCGACCGCGGCGGCGGCGATCTGCTCCGGCGCGCCCGCGTCGGCTCCGTCGCCCTGGTCCGGGACCTCGCCCGAGCGCACCGCCCGGCGCAGCCGCGCGAGGAGCGGCTCGGCCTCGGTGGCCAGCCGGAACGCCTCCTCGAGACGGGCCAACGAATCGTCTGGCACCTCGCTCAACGAATCGTCTGGCACCTCGCTCAGCACCTCGCTCACCTCGCTCAGGTCGGCCAGGTAGGTGCCCGCGGTCAGCCGGTCCCGCACGGGGCCGGGGCGGCGGATGGTCTCGGCCACCGCGGCGCCGAGGTGGTCGCCGGGGGGTGTGGCGATCGGGTTGAGCCGCGACCAGAGGGTGACCGGTCCCCGGAGCAGCCAGCGGAGCGGCGCCGGCCCCTCGAACTGGGTCAGGATCTCGTGGAGCGCCCGGTCGGCGCGGGAGAGGCACTCGGCGGCGGCCCACAGGACGAGGGGCAGGTCCTCGGGGCGACGGCCCTCGGCCTCGAACCGCCGGAGCGTACAGGTGGCGAAGACCATCCAGGAGAGGGCGTCGGCGAAACGTCCCGCCTGCTTGCCCCGGAACTTGAGCCGGGCGCCGTAGGCGATGAGGGCGAGGTCGGCCAGGGCGGCGAAGCTCGCCGAGGTCCGGGCCAGGCGCCGCCAGTATCGGGCGGTGGGGCCCGGCACCGGCGAGCGGACGAAGAGGCCGCGGGTCACCGAACGCCAGGGGGCGCGGAGGAGGTTCGCGGCGGCCGAGCGGGCGTGGCCGAGGAGCGCCCGCCGGAACGCCCGGGCGTCGTTCGCCTCGATGGCGCGGACGATCGGCAGCATCCAGGCGTGGCTCCGGAGCGTTCCCTGGCCGAAGACGATGAGCGTGCGGGTGAGGATGTTCGCCCCTTCGACGGTGATGCCGATCGGCGCCCCGATCCAGCCCCGCGCCATCAGGTTTCGGGGGCCCAGGGAGAGGCCGGCGCCGGCGGCCACGTCCATGGCGTCGGTGACCACCTGGCGGAGGAGCTCCGTCTGCTGGTACTTGACGATGCCGGAGATGACCGCCGGGCGCTCGCCGGCGTCGACCGCGCGGCAGGTGGCGACCCGCGCCGCCTCCATGAGGTAGGCGCGGCCGGCGATCCGGGCGAGCGGCTCCTCGATCCCTTCGAACCGCCCCACCGGTACGCCGAACTGGCGCCGGACCATGGCGTATGCGCCGACTCCGAAGGCCACCGCCTTGGCGCCGCCCACCGACTGGGCGGGGAGCGAGATCGACCGGCCCGCCGAGAGGGCCTCCATGAGCATCCGCCAGCCCTGGCCGGCGCGCTCGGGGCCGCCGACGATCCGGTCGGCCGGCAGCACCACGTCCCGCCCCCGGGTCGGGCCGTTGGGGAAGGGCACGCCCATGGGGTCGTGGAAGCGGCCCACCTCGACGCCGGGAAGGTCGGTCGGCACCAGCACCAGGGTGATCCCCGGCTTCGGGCCCCGTCCCAGGAGCTCTTCCGGGTCCTCGAGGCGGACCGCGAGCCCCAGGAGGGTCGCGACCGGTGCCAGCGTGATGTAGCGCTTCTCCCAGGTGAGGCGCATCATCGGCCGGCCGTCCTCGCCTCGGAAGACGACACCGCGGGAGGTGAGCGAGGCCGCGTCGGAGCCTGCCTCCGGCTCGGTCAGGGCGAAGCAGGGGATCTCGTCGCCCCGGGCGAGGCGGGGGAGGATCTCCCGCTTCTGCTCCTCGGTGCCGTACTCGAGGAGGAGCTCACCCGGCCCGACGGAGTTGGGAATGAGGACCACCGCCGAGAGCCCCAGGGAGCGGGAGGCGAGCTTGCCGAAGACGGTGCTCGCGGCCAGCGTCGAGAAGCCCCTGCCGCCGTGCTCGGTGGGGAGCGTCAGGCCGAAAAAACGCTCCCGTTTCAGGAGGTCCCAGACCTCGGGCGGCAGCTCGCGGCGCCGCTGGAGCTGCCAGTCGTCGACCAACCGGCAGACGTCGTTCACCGGGCCGTCGAGGAAGGCCTGCTCCTCGGCCGTGAGCTCGGCATCGGCCGAGTAGGGGATCGCTGCGAGGCGTGAGAGGTCGGGCCGTCCGGAGAAGAGCTCCCGGTCGATCCAGACCGACCCCGCCTCGAGCGCCTCGCGCTCGGTGTCCGACATCGTGGGCATGAGCCCCTTGGTGCGAATGGTCTTGAGCATCCAGGCGAACATGGAGACATTGTAGCTCCGGGTCTTGGGTGGTCAGGCAGGGTTCGAGTGATATACGTGCCTTCATGCGGTTGTGCTATTGTTATCGTGTTGAACGCGGCCGCAAGGCCGCAAGGAGGACGAATCGCATGAGCATCAAGACCATCGGACGAAGTGGACAGATCTCCCTCGGCAAGGAGTACGCCGGACGTACCGTTCAGGTGGAGGAGATCGACGACGGCGTCTGGATCGTCAAGACAGGCGAGTTCGTCCCCGACCGCGAGCGATGGCTTCACGCGGCCGAGGTGGCCGAGCCCCTGGACGAGGCGATCGCCTGGGCCGAAGACCATCCGCCCGCGGAGACCGATCTCGATGCTCTTGGGGGAGACGTGAATGGCAACGTCGAGCGGGATCGGTCTCGACCTCAATAACCCCACCTTCCAGCGCCAGCTCTTCGACCTGCCCAAGGGGGACCAGCGGGCGGTCCTCAACACCCTCCGCAAGCTCTCCCGGATGAGCTGGGAGCAGCTCTACCGGGACCGCGGTCTCAAGTGGGAGGCGATCCTCTCGAGGCAAGGGCCCCACGGCGGGCGTCTTTACACCTTTCGCTGCGGCAAGGGCTTCCGGGCCGTGGCGTACCGGGACGGTGACCTTCTCCGGCTCCTGACCCTCCACCCGGACCACGACTCGGCGTACCACTGACCTGGAACGTCCCGGGCCGCGCTCCTATCACCGGATGCCGTACTCCTTGAGCCGGTTGTAGAGGGTGCGGACGGAGATGCCGAGGAGCTGGGCGGCGCGTTCGCGATGGCCGCCGGTCTGCTCCAGGGCTTCGAGGATCGCCTGGCGTTCCCGTTCGGCGAGGGAGAGGGCGGGCTCGGCTCCGTCCGCCCTGCCTCGCTCCGCGCCGGTTCCCGGGGCGACCCCTGGGGTCGCGGTCGCCTCCCCGACCGCCGTCGGCACCACCAGCTCCGGCAGGTCGGACGGCTCGATGCGCTCCCCGGTGGCGGCGATGAGCGCGCGCTCGAGGGCGTTCCTGAGCTCGCGCACGTTGCCCGGCCAGGGGTGGTGCCGGAGGGCCTCCAGGGTCGCCGGCGCCAGGGGCTTCTCGGGCAGGTCGAGGCGTTCGGCGAGTCGCGCCCCCAGCCGCTCGGTGAGGAGCTCGAGATCCGCCGGCCGCTCGCGCAGAGGCGGCAGCCGGAGCGCCACCACGTTCAGCCGGTAGAAGAGGTCCTCCGGGAAGAGTCGCTCCCCGGGGCGCCGCGTCCCCGGGCTGCAGTCCGTGCAGTGGGGACTGCAAGGCGTGCAGGCCGTGCACGGGGCGTGCACCGGCGCGCGCCCCGGGAGGTCGCCTCAAAGTCGTTTGGTGTCAATCGTTTGCCGGCGATTCTCAGGGTGGCACCCGAGTTGCTCTTGGGGTCGGCAGGCGGTCGCATGGCGCGGCCGGCGACCGAACCAAGGAGATTCAGACAGTGAAACGCATCATCACCCTTTCGGCGATCGGCTTCATGGTGGTGACCGTGCTGGGCGCCCCGCTTTTGGCGCGGCGTGGCGGCGCGGGGATCGATCCCGCGAGCAGGGCCGAGCTGGAGGCGACGGTGGTCGAGCTCCAGGCGGAGCGCGGGGCCACCCAGCCGACCCTCGTGGTCAAGACCGACGACGGCCACGAGCTGGCGATCCGCGTGTCGCCCTATCGGCTGCTCGACGAAGGCGGCTTCACGGCCGCTCCCGGAGACCGGGTCCGTCTCGTGACCTACCAGTGTGCCGAGTGTGACGCCGACGCGGTCGCCGGCCGGATCGAGAACCTGAAGACCGGCGTGTCGGTGGAGCTCCGGGACGACGAGGGTCAGCCTCTCTGGCGTGGCTTCCGCGGCAAGTGCGGCAGGGGCCGTGGCGGCAGCGGGCGGAGAGGCCAAGGGACGGGTCCGCGGAGCGGTGGGGGACCGGGAGCGGGCCCGGGTGACGGCACCGGGCCCCGCTGCCAGCGCGGCTCGCTCTGGGCCGCTCTCAGATTGGAAATCTGATTGGACCGCGGAGGCACTCCTCGTGCCGACTGCGTCCGAGACACCCCGGGGCGACCCAGCCCAGGGGCTTTTTTCGTCCGGCCCCTCCGGGCTATACTTCGGTCCGTCGAAACTCGACAGAACGGAGCTATGGACCAGGCATCCGGGAGGGGCATGGCAGTGATGGAGGGGCCTCCGTCGTCCACCTATGAGCGGCTCGCCGAGCGGCTGGCGCCATACCTGGGAAGGTTCAACGCCCAGGTGTGGGTCAAGGTCGTCGCCGAGCGCGAGCTCGGTCTGCCCGCCGACAGTCTGAGCGGCGGCGACGTCCAGGCCGTCATCGAAGGCCTTCGGCCGGCGCTCAACACGTTCATGGGGCGTGAAGCGGCAAAGGAGCTGCTCGACCGGATCGGACGGGAGGTGACCTGATGCGCTTCCGCTCTCTGGCTCTCTTTCCCCTGGTCTATGCCGCGCTCTTCGCCGTCGTGGCGTGGACGATCGGTGGCGCGGAGGCGCTCGAGCCGTTCATCGACGGCCAGCTCCTGTTCGTGCGTGTGCTCGCAATCGGCGGCTGCCTGGCGGCGGTCTCCGCCTTCAGCTCCGGCGACCACCTGCGCCGGGCCTGGCTCTGGCTGGTGGTGGCGACGGCGGCGGTTCTGGTGCGGGACGTCCTTCGGCTGCCTCCGTGGACGCTCTCCGGTCTGTTCGGAGAGCACGGCACCACGGTCGTCGTCGGCCTCGGTGTGCTGAGCAACCTGGCCCTGCTCGGGGGCGTCTGGCTTCTGGCGCGGGCCTGGAAGGTGGCGGCGATCTCTCTGCCGGGCGGTCAGGGCGGCGTGACCATCGTCACCGTGGTCATCGCCTTGGCGGCTCTGGTGGTCGGGGGGCCGGGCGCGATTCACCAACTGCGCGAGCTGATGGCGGGGAACTGGAGCGCCCTGGTCTTCTTCCTGTCGGCGGTGGTGGACATCCTGTCGCTCTGTCTCCTGGCGCCGCTGCTGCTCACCACGATCGCGCTCCGGGGCGGGCTGCTGGCCTGGCCGTGGGCCCTGGTGACGGCGAGCATGGCCTCGTGGCTGTTCTACGACGCGGCGGCGGCGTTCGGCCCCCTACTGGGCCTGGGAGCCCTCCCCCTGACCGAGCTGTTCCGTGGTCTCGCGGAGACCTTCCTGTTCGCCGCCGGCACGGCTCAGCGCCTGGCGGTGGGGGAGGTCCGCGAGCCCTCCTCCTGAGCCGGCTCGCCCGGCGGTTGCGACGGCGCAGGCCCGTCTGTCGCGCAGGCTAGCGGGCAGGGTCGTCCATGCGGTTGAGGTCGTAGCGCATGATCGCCCCGTGGCGGCCTCCCGGGACGCGCTCGAGCTCGTAGACGTCGCCCTCGGGCCCCCGGGCCTCGGCGAGCACCCGGTCGATGGCCGCCCGGTCGTCGTCGCCGAGCGCGAGCGAGAACGCCGCCAGCGTCGCGGCCAGCCGTTCGGAGAAGCGCCGCGCGCCCGGCACGCCGACGATCACCGCCGCCACCCCGGGGCGGTCGAGCACCCAGCGCAGGGCCACCGTCGAGAGCGGGACGCCGTGGCGGCGACCGATCCGGCCGAGGGTCCGGAGGAGCTCCTGAAACAGCTCCCAGGGCCCCACCTCGTCGAGGATCAGCCGGTACTTGGTGAGCGAGCGGTTGGCGAGGGCGGTCGCCGGGCCCTCCGGTTCGGGCGCGCCGAGCCAGCGCTCCGAGAGGAACCCCCCCGCCAGCGTGCCGTAACAGAGGAGCCCCACGCCGTGCCGCCGGGCGAGCTCGACCATGCCGCGCTCCGGGCGCCGGTCGAGGAGCGAGTACTGCACCTGGTGGGAGACGAGCCCGATGCCGGCGTCGAGGATCTCCCCCAGCCGGGGGACGTCGAAGTTGGTGGCGCCCAGGTGGCGGATCTTGCCGGCGTGGCGGAGATCGTCCAGCCAGCCGGCCGCCTCGACGAAGCCGGGGACCGCGTAGTCCCACCAGTGGAGCTGGACCAGGTCGAGGCGCTCCACGCCGAGGCGAGAGAGCGACCGGTCGACGATCCGCTCGACCGACCGCCGCGAGAGGTGGGGCAGAGCCGCCAGGTCGGGCACGAGCTTGGTGTGGACCAGGAGCGGCTCGTCCGAGGCCCGGAGCGCTTCGCCCAGCAGCTCTTCGACCCCGGTGTAGATGTCGGCGCAGTCGAAGGTGGTGAGCCCCGCCCGGGCGAGGAGCAGCAGGCGCTCGACGGGGTCGGCCGATCGGTCGGAGGCCGCGGGCGCCTCCTCGCGGTGGCCGGCCGAGAGCTGCCAGGCGCCGTTGATCACCCGGGGGATCGTGACGCCTGGGGCGAGCTCCACGCGCTCGATGCCGCCCCGGGGCGACGCGGCCGACGCGGCCGGCGCGGCCGGTGGTGGGGCGGGGCGGCTCATCGGCCGGTCCCCGGCGGCTCCTCCGGATTCGCGACAAGGGGCACGACGGTCACGTCGCCGTGGCGGAAGGTGCGCCGGCCGATGCGGGTGATGCGGAAGCGCGCGCCGCAGTGGGGGTCCGGGCAGGCGACCTCGGTGTCCGTCGTCATCCAGTCGGCGGCGTCGGTGGTCCGCTGCTTGGCGGGCAGCAGCGGCAGCAGGGCGGCCAGCGGGTAGATCGGGAAGGTCTGGCCCGGCGGCAGCGACAGGTTCTCCCCCGAGAGCTCGAAGAAGTCCCCGACCTTGTGGTTGCAGACCATCTCGTCCGGCTCGCCGACCACCTCCACGCGCAGGTCGTAGAGGGTGAACTCGTCTCGGTGCTCGGTCATGGTACGAGGCAGAGTAACGTAGCCTGGACTATTCATGAGCCACCTACTGCGAGCCGCAATTGCATGCAATCTCAGGGCGTACTCGCTCTTTGCTCCTCGACGTACCGTACAGTACGCCTGCGTCGCGCATCGCTGTGTGCACCCTGATCTCACACGCACTTGCGGCTCTCGCTACGGCGCCTCATGAATAGTCCAGGCTAGGTCACCGCCGTGTTAGCCTGCCCGCCGACTCCGCTCTGGACCAGGTACCTCATGAGCCGCTCGGACGAGACGACACCGACCTCCCAGGCCGTTCCCCCGGCGCCGCTCCGCTTCCACGGCGGCCTCGCCGGGGCGCTCCTGCCGTTCGCCTTCTTCCTCGCCGGCGTCGCCTGGCTGGCGCTCGCCGGGGCCCCGGACGAACGGGGCTTCTGGCCGGTGCTCCTGGGCGCCCTCGCCGTCGGCCTCGCCCTGGCCCGGGACCGGTCGGCCTACGCCGAGGCGGTGATCCACGGCATGAGCCGACCGATCGTCATGGTGATGGTTCTGGCCTGGCTCCTCGCCGGGGTGCTCGCCGCGCTGATGAACGCCAGCGGCTTCGTCGAGGCGCTGGTCTGGCTCGCGCGCTCGGCCGGCGTGGCGGGGGGCGGTTTCGCGGCGGCGAGCTTCCTGCTGGCGGCCGTGGTCTCGACCGCCACCGGCACCAGCCTGGGAACCCTCCTTCTGTGCGCGCCGCTCCTCTACCCGGCCGGCGCGGCCCTCGGCACCGACCCGGTCTGGCTGATGGGGGCGATCCTGGGGGGCGCCACCTTCGGCGACAACGTCTCCCCGGTCTCGGACACCACAATCGCCTCGGCCACCACCCAGTGGGCCGACCTGGGCGGCGTGGTGCGGAGCCGTATGCGGTACGCGCTCCCCGCGGCGGCCGTGTCCATGACGCTCTTCGCCCTGGTGTCGGGGGCCGCAGAGGGGGCGGGTGCGGTCGGAGCCCGGGCCCTGCCGGAGCTGTCCGTTTCGCCCCGGGGTCTTCCCATGCTGGTGGCGCCGGCGGTGGTGATCGGTCTGCTCCTCGCCCGGCGGCACCTGCTCGAAGGGCTGCTCGGAGGCGCCGTCACCGCCCTCGGACTGGGGCTCGGTCTGGGGCTGTTTCCTCCCGAGGCCGTTCTCTACGTGGATCACGCCCGCTTCAGCGCCCGGGGCCTGATCGTCGAGGGCATGGAGCGGGGGATCGGGGTGACGGTCTTCACCATCCTGCTGATGGGGCTGGTGGGAGGGCTCGAGGCGACCGGGGTGCTGGAGCGTCTCGTCGATCTCGCCGAGCGGCGGACACGGACCGTGCGCGGCGCCGAGCTCTGGACCTTCGGCGCCGTCTCGGGGGCGGTGCTTCTCACCACCCACTCGGTGGTGGCGATCCTCACCGTCGGCGACTTCACCCGGCGGATGGGGGAGCGCTTCGGGGTCGGCCCCTACCGGCGGGCCAACCTGCTCGACGTCACCGTCTGCACCTGGCCGTTCCTCTTGCCCTACTGCATCCCCACCATCCTCGCGGCGAGCACCACGGTGAGCGGCGAGGCGTTCGGCATGCCGCGGATCTCACCGTTCGAGGTCGGCATGGCCAACCTCCACTCCTGGGCGCTCCTGGCGATGGTGCTGCTGGCGGTTCTGACCGGCTACGGCCGGCGCGGCGAGGGCTGAGGCGAAGGAAGGCGGGGGGCCGGAGCCCCCCGCCGCGGTGGTCAATTGTCACAGATGGCGAGGTCGTCGATCCCCGCCTCCACCAGATCCCCCGGTCCCGCGCCGTCCGACGCTTGCACCCGGAGCGCGACCGTCGAGCCGGCCGGGATCGGGTAGGTGACCTGAGTCCACGCCGCGTTCGAGGTCGAGTCCCCGTTCGAGGCGATGGCCGTCCAGGTGGCGCCGCCGTTGGTCGACACTTCGAGACGGAAGAAGTCTCCCGACGGGTCGTCGCCGGCGTCCCTCTGGCCGTGGAAGTACCAGACCGACAGCGTCGAGTCCGCCGCCACCGACCAGGTCGGCGAGGCGAGGATGCAGTTGCCGCCGTCCACGTCGTTGACGCCGGCGCTCGTGTTGACGGCAGTGAAGATGGCGAAGCCGCCGCCCGACGTGTGGTCGCCACCCACCTGGGTGGTGACGCCGCCGTTGGACACGAAGGTCGGCGTGTCGAGCACGTAGGCGCCGGTGGTGCAGGTGGAGGCGCCGTCGTTGAACCAGCCGGTGGCGCTGGTGTCGAAGTTGTCGTCCACCGTGCAGTTGCCCGGCGGTGGAGGTCCGCCGTCCGATTCGAACACCCGCACGCAGCGGAATCGGCCCTCGTTGCCCGAGCCCGCGTCGTTGTCGTTGGTGAACACCAGGCGCATGGAGCTGCCGGTGAAGAAGGCGCCCGGGTGCACCTGGAAGGTCTCGAAATCACCGCTGCCGCTGTACTGCTGGGCGGTGACCTCCGCCTTGCCGGTGCCGGTCCAGTTCTGGGTGCCCCAGAACTGGTGGTGACGCGGCGCGTCGTTGAGCGTCTGGTTCTCGTCGAAGCCGATGGCGTGGATCTCGCCCTGGGCGCCCGACGCGAACTGGAGCTCGATCATCGTGTTCGGTGTCACCGTGTAGGACTGGGTCGAGCGTAGCCAGGTGTTGTTGGTGAGCCGCAGGGTCGAGGCGTCCTCCACCTGGTACGTGTTCGAGAAGTTCTGGTCGGCGTAAGACTCGAGACCGTAGCTGGTGAAGTCGATCGAGCCCGCCGGGCAGTCCGGTGGCGGCGGTGGCGGCGGCGGCGGAGTGCTCGAGCTCAGCGTGTAGAGCAGCAGGTTGGGCGAGCCCGAGCCGATCGACGACAGCCGGCCGGCGGTGGCGTTGTCGGTCAGGAGCTGGGCCACCTGGGACGGGGTCAGGGACGGGTCCTCGTCGAGCAGCAGCACCGCGGCGCCCGCCACGTGGGGCGTGGCCATCGACGTGCCGCTGATGGTGGCGGTCGCCGTGTTGCTCGTGTACCAGGTCGAGGTGATCGACGAGCCCGGCCCAAAGATCTCGACGCAGGTGCCGTAGTTCGAGAACGAGGAGCGGACGTCGTTGATCGTCGTCGCTCCCACCGTGTAGACGTCGGCCGCCCGTGCCGGCGAGCGGGTGCAGGCGTCCGTGTTCTCGTTGCCCGCGGCGACCGCCATGAACACCCCGGAGGCGACCGCGTTGTTGACCGCTGAGTCGAGGGAGCTCGAGGCGCCGCCGCCCAGGCTCATGTTGCCCACCGCGGGGCTCACGTGGTTCGCAGCCACCCAGTCGACGCCCGCGATCACGCCGGAGTTGGTGCCCGAGCCGTTGCAGTCGAGCACCCGGACGGCGTGGATGCGCACGTTCTTGGCGATGCCGTAGGTGGCACTGCCGACGGTACCCGCGACGTGGGTGCCGTGGCCGTAGCAGTCGTTGCCGTTCTGGCCGTCGCCGACCGAGTCGAAATCGGCGCTCGCCCTGCCGCCGAAGTCGACGTGGGTGGCCCGGATTCCGGTGTCGATGACGTAGGCGTGGACACCGGTGCCGTCGAAGTCGTAGGTGTAGCTGTTGTCGAGGGGCAGGTCACGCTGGTCGACCCGGTCCAGACCCCACGACGGCGGGTTGGTCTGGGTGGCAG
>Ga0210123_1001474_pt1 | contig 11929 bp, 8 predicted proteins | sample Muzzi_PWB_D2_FD_185535 | JGI IMG/M metagenome (GOLD analysis project Ga0210123, IMG submission 185535) | Wetland microbial communities from San Francisco Bay, California, USA, that impact long-term carbon sequestration - Muzzi_PWB_D2 (SPAdes) | ecosystem: Environmental > Aquatic > Marine >... | reverse complement strand
GCGGCAGAGGCCCGTGAACTGACGGTCGGTGCCCACGGCCAGGACGACCCGCGAGCCGTCGCGGGTCGGGTACGAGCTGCCATACGGCACGATGTTGGGATGCCCCGAGCCGAGGCGCCCCGGGTTCACGCCACTCACGAGCCAGTTCGACGCCTGGTTGATCAGGGCGGCCAGCCCGGAGCGCACCAGGGAGACGCTCACGCACGCCCCCTGGCCAGTCCTCTCGCGCTCGAGCAGCGCCAGCAGGACGGCCTGCTTCAGTTGATGGCTCGCCAGCACGTCCATCAACGCCACCGGCAGCTTGAGCGGTTCGCCGTCCGGCTCGCCGTTCAGGTATGTGAAGCCGGTCTCTCCCTGGATAACCGCGTCGTACCCGACTCGATCGACGTCCGGTCCGTAGGCGGTGATCTCGCCATACACGACACCGGGATTGAGCGCGGCGACCGAGGCGTGGTCGAGCCCGAAACGTTCGGCGTCGCCCGGCTTGTAGCTGACGAGCACGACATCGGCGACCGCCGCCAGCCGCCGCGCGACCTGTAGATCCTCCGTCCGCCCGAGGTCGAGCGCTACGGATTCCTTGCCCCAGTTCACCGCGGCGAAGTACGGCGAAGGCGTGCCCGCGGCGGGACCCAGCGTCCACGAGCGGGTCACGTCGCCGCCGGTCGTGGGGTTCTCCACCTTGATCACCCGCGCCCCGAGCTCGGACAGGAACATCCCGACCCCGGGGCCGGCCAGTACGCCGGCGAGCTCGAGGACGAGAAGGTCGGAAAGGGGCATGTCTCCCAAACTACGAGGCCCCCCGATCGCCAGCGACCGGGAGGCCTCGTTCACCTCTTCACTCCGTATGATACGGCTCGCGCCGCGCCCGTCAGCTCACCGGGCCGCCCTCGTGCTTCTGGAGGAAGAACACGCCTTCGTTGCCGCTCGTGACGACGATCGTGCCGCTGTCGAAGAACGGGTAATTGCTCCACGATCCGTCGAACACGACGCTTTCGTTGTCCGGCACGGTGTCGAAGTAGCCCACCTCGACCGGATTTTCGGGATCGGAGATATCGAGGATGCGCAGACCGCTCACGTAGTTCGACTGATACATCAGGTTGCCCTTGATGTAGAGGTTGTGGTCGATCGTGAACGTCTCGCCCATGTGCTCCTTCACGAGGATCGGATCCTCCAGGTCGCTGACGTCCCAGATCAGCGTCCGGGTGGCCGTGAGACCGAACTCGGGATTGCTCTCGTCGCCCTCGTCGTCGAGATAGAAGTACCGCTGATCTTCGGTCAGCCAGCCCTGGTGGGCGTAGCCGACGGTCGGATACGTGGCGGTCGACACTGCGATGGGATTGTCCTTGTCCGTCACGTCGGCGATCGAGATCGCCGTCTCGTTGGAGCCGATGCAGATCTCGCGGCCCCGGTAGTCGGCGTCGGGCCCGCTGTACATGACGCACTGGGCGTCGTGCGAGTACCCGGTGCCGGCGTTCCCGGTGTTCGAGTCGGCGAAGCACCCGGCGAAGGTGGGCTGCTCGGGGTTCCTGATGTCGATCATGTGGAGCCCGCCGCCGCACGTCTCGCCCCCTCCGTTGGAGCCGACGCTGTAGGCGTATCCGGAGGCCTCGTTGATCACGATATTGTGGGCCGCCGAGATACCGTCGTAGTGCGCGGTCTCTTCGAATGTCGCCGGCATCGCCGACGGCGCGACGTCACGTAGACCGGTCAGATCGAACACCTGCACGCCGTGGCCGGTGGCCTCGGAGACGATATACGCGTGGTTCTGGTAGACCTTGATGTCCCGCCACGTGCTGCCGGCGATGCCTTCGGTTCGGTCGAGCTTGCCCACGAAGACCGGGTTCATCGCATCGGTAACGTCGACGAAAGAGGTACCGTCGGTCATCCCGACGAGGGCGTACTCGTGCCCCGTCTCCGGATCCGTCCAGCCCCAGACGTCGTTGGTCTGCACGCCGCGGCCGCCGCCGATGTCGGCTACGGGCAGGAACGACAGCATGTTGACGTCCTCGCAGGGGAAGGCGCTCGCCTCGCCCCCGCTGCAGTCGACCTCGCCGCCCGTGACGGGCTCGTAGGCGCTCCTGGCCTCGGTGTAGAGCTCCGCCTCGTGCTGCCAGCGGCCACCACGATCGGCGTATACGTGCACGGCACCGAGACCGTAGTCGGCATTGCCCGCCGTGACGATCGCCACGTCGCCGTCCACCGTGAGGAAGGTTCCCACGCCGTCGGTTCCGTCTACCATGTCCGTGTTCAGCGCCGAGATCCCGGTCACCGTGCCGCCGTCGGTGGCGAGCAGGTAGGTCGCGCCCCGGCCCTCGTGGGCGTTCTGAGAGCCGACCCAGATCACGCCGTCGTCGCTGACGTCGACGCTGGAGCCGAACCAGCTGCCGGGAGCGCCGTCGTAGGCCTGCAGCGCCTGGGCGACCTCCCATCCGTCGTCGCCCTCGGTCAGGCGGTAGAGGGTGCCCGTGAAGCCGCTCTCGCCGGGCGCGCCGGCCAGTACGTCACCATCCAGGAACCCGATCGACCACCCGAACAGGGCGTTCGCCTGGAGCCACGGAAGCTCGACCATGCCGGTCTGCTGCCAGGCCCCGGCCGCGTCCCGCTCGAAGATGTATACGGCGCCGACGTCGGCTTCGACGTCCGCGTCTCCATCGTCGGTTGCCGCGCCATCGGCATCGGCGTCCGCCTCGTCCGCCTCCTCACTCTCGTCCGCCGCCGCCGGGCGGCGGTCGCGCAGCGGCACGCCGACCGCGATGCGCTCACCGTCCGTCGCGAGGCCGTATCCAAAAAAGTCCTGCTCGGCCCCGTCGGCAGCCGTCAGCAGGGCGGTGCGATTCCAGGCGCCCGAGCCGTCCCGCTCGTACACCCACACGCCGCCGCGGCCGTCCGCGTGGCCCCAGGCGGCGAACACGGCCACGTCACCAGCCATGTCGGCCATCCGACCGAACGATTCGCCCTCGGCCACGTCGTCGGGCCGGAAGCGGTCCATTTCCGTCCACGAGCCGTCCGCCCCACGCTCGAAGCGGAACATGGCGCCGGTGCTGCTGTCCTTGACCGTGGCGCCGACGAACATCGTGTTGCCCTGGATCGCCAGGGAGCGCCCGAAGTAATCGCCCGGCTCGGCATCGCTGGCCAGCAGCTGTGCCTGCTGCGTCCACGCGCCGGAGCCATCGCGGCGATAGACGTAGACGGCCCCCGGCGTCGAGCTGTTCAGCGGCTCGGTGACGATCAGCTCGTCCCCCGCAACTGCCGAGCGATAGCCGTACGCCTGCGCGAGCGCCTCAGTCGGGCTGGTCAGCATGGCCGCGAAAGCGGCCAGCATGACGAACAGTGTGGCGAGCAGAGCGCTCACCGAACGGTGGTGCGTCTTCATCCTGAATTCTCCCGGTCGTCGTCCACGTGGCGGTCCCCCGTGGCGTGAGACGTATGTCGTCTCGGAAAGGTTGCGCACGGCTCGCGGCCATTGTCTCCCCGGCACTACCCGCGACCTCGGAAGAAGGTTTCGTGCACTACGAGGGGCCGGATGCACCGGACGCCGACGACGGAGATTCCCGCCGCCGGCGTCTGGAGGCCGACGATGTTCGCGTGTCGCGCCGCGAGAGGCGCGACCGGTCAACGAATCCGGTGTCGACTGCCGTCCGGATCGACCGCCTGGATCGGACCCCGCCACACGTCACCGGAGAGGTCGATGCTCGGGCTCTCGGTCTGCGGGCCGAACACGATCGAGAATGTCTGGTTGTACGTGTCCGCCGCGCCGTAATCGACCGCGTACCCCAGGTCCTCGAACGAGCCGATCGTCACGACGCTCAGAGGATTGCTCGGCACGTCGGCGGCCGGTGTCATGATCTCCTCGTCGAACTCGCTCTCGCGCCAGTGTCCGTCGAGGCTGCCGGTGCTGAACTGGATGGCGTCATTCTCGACCGGAACGATGGCCCCGCCGGTGTAGTTCGTTCCGCCGATCGCGTTGAACTGCGCGATAGCGTGCGCACCCGTGAAGTGGGTGTCGGTCATCGATGCGTCGTAGCTCGGATTCGATGGGTCAGATGGCTCCTCCAGGAAATCTACCGGCGATTCCCAGAAGATCCCGAAGCCGAGAACGTGCATCATCTCGTGCAGGATGATGTCGTCCATCAGGCCGAACGACTCGAGCGCCGCCAGGTCGTCCGTATCGAACCGCATGCCGCCGACCAGCGTGAGGGCGGTGCCGTTGCGGACCAGGCACGGCCCGGCGGAGCCGACGGTCCCGTTGGGTCCGTCGATCGGCACGAATTCCAGGTAGATGATCACGTCGTCGATCGATTCCTGCAGGTGAGGCACGGTCGCGCCGCCGCAGTTGCCGATGACCCCTAAGTCGGACGTCGGCAAGTTCGGGACGTCGCCGGTGATCACGGCTTGCAGCTTCGTGACCGCGTCGAACACGGCCGTGCGCTGAGCGGCGGTCAGCTCGACCCCTTCCGACCAGCGGATCTGGATCTGGTAGCCAGCGGCCGTGGGCGGCTTCACAATCACCAGCACGGTCGCCTTCGCCTCGTTCATATCGCTGTCCGTGGCGGTGAGCGTCACCGTGTGCATGCCGGTGCTCAGCCCGGTAGTGCTGAACGACGCGCCGGTGCCGATCTGGCCGTCGACGTTGGAGGTCCAGACGAGCGACCCGCCCGACAGCGCGCCGTCCTCGGCATCTGTCGCCGAGCCGGTGAACGTCACGGAGGCTCCCGTGAGGACCGTGGCCGGGGCGCCGCTGGCCTGCTCCGCCGGAGACGTGATCGCGATGCCCGTCACGAGCAGGTTGCGCGTGGCCGTACCGGAGCGACCATCCCCGTCCGTCGCGGTCAGCGTGACGACGTGATCGCCGGACGAGAGGTCGTTGCGCGTGAACGATGTCCCGGTACCCAGGGCGCCGTCGATGCTGGAGGTCCACACCAGCGCGGCGCCGCTCAGGGCGCCATCCTCCGGATCCGTGGCCGTGCCCGTGAACGTCACCGTCTGAAACTCGTCGACCGACGCGTTGGCCGCGGGGGAGGAAATGGTGACCGCAGGCGGCTGGTTCGGGCAGCTGTTGGTGACGGAGCAGTCCTTGTCGCCGCCGCAGGCGGCTGCGCCGAGCGCCAACACCAGCAGCGCGCCGAACAGGCGGACGCCGGAGCCGCCGGAGAGTATCGCCTCGAGACGTTGCACGGTTCCTCCAGAAATCGATGAATTCGCAGCGGTCGCAGCCTCCGCGGGCGCGACAGACTCGAACATGCCTCGCAAGCACCGGACCAGAGAGCCCGTTCTGGCGATCGACCCAATCTAGTGGGCCGTTTCGCCCGGGCACACGGTCCGGGTTCCACCTGCGTGTCTCGCGAAACGCGGCGACCGCATACATTCCCCGCGACGCGCCGTGAGTTCCCGCCACGAATCGAAGGATGAAGCTTGTCTAGAATCGGAACGGTGAAGACGCGGACGATCTGGACGCTGGCCGGGCTCGGCTGGGGACTGCTCGTCGGTCTAATCGTCGCCCTGCAGACCGCCGGATTCCTCGCCGGGGTCGGCTGGCTGTTCATCTTTGGCGACGATCGCTGGCCCGAGGCCGCCGGTTGGGTGCTGCTCGGTATCACGTCAGTCGCCGGCCTCGTGCCGCTCGTGGCGCTGACCTGGCTGGGTCGCCGGCTCGGGATCGCCTTCGAGAGCGAGAGCCGCCAGCGGCTGCGGACGCGCCGCCGGGGCTGGTTCGTGCTCGGCCTCGCGGCGGGCGGGCTGGCCCTGGGCGTCGCGATGGCCTGGGCCGGCGCGCTGACGGACCGGGCGCAGCGCGCCGATCGCGAAGCCGCGGAGCACCAGTACGTGCAACTCGTCGACGCGACCCACCGGATCGATAGCGTCACCGTCGGGGGCGGGGAGCCGCCGGCCGTCGACGTCGGCGTGACACTCGAGGGCACCCGGGCAGGGGAATATGTGCTGGATTGGCGCCTGCGCGATGTCGCGTACGACTCGACGCTCGCGGCCGGCAGCCGGATCCTGCGCCTGTCCGAGGGGCGGGTCCGCGAGACGGTGACGATCGATACCGCCGGCGTCCGTGCCGCCTACGCCCGCTCGGTGTTGTCGGGCAACGGCCGGGTACTGGTCCACGAGGATTTCGACCTGCAGCTGACTCTGCGCCCGATCCTCACCTCGGCCGAGACCGCGCGGTTGCCCGACGAGAAGGTGCGCGAGTTCGAGCGCGGTGACTCGGAGTTGATCTCCAGCACCACCGCGCCGTTCCCCGTGCACTTCGAGTTGCCCTAGCCAGCGGCCCGACCTCAGGCTACGTAAACGCTCTTCACGTTCACGAACTCCCGGATGCCGAACCGGGACAGCTCGCGGCCCATCCCGCTGTCCTTGATGCCTCCGAACGGCAGCCGCGGATCGGACCGCACGAACGCGTTGACGAAGCATGCTCCCGCCTCGAGACGTTCGGCGGCGATCCGGACGCCCCGCTCCTCGTCCGCGGTGAAGACGGCGGCGCCGAGTCCGAAGCTCGTTTCGTTGGCGACCTCGATCGCCTCCGCCTCGTCCGCGACGGGGATGATCGACGCCACCGGCCCGAACAATTCTTCCTCGCGTGCCGGATTGCCCGGGGCCGCGTCGGCCAGGACGGTCGGCGGATAGAACGCGCCGGGGCCGTCGGGCCGCTCGCCGCCGAGCCGCAGCGTCGCGCCGGCCGCGACGCTCCGCTTCACCTGGTCATGCAAGTCGTCGCGCAGGTCGGTTCGGGCGAGCGGGCCGATGTCGAAGTTGCCCTCCAGCGGTGCCCCCATCGTCGCCTCGGCCATCCTCGCGACGACGCGCCGCTCGAACTCGTCGCGTACCCGGTCGACAACAATGAAGCGCTTGGCGGCGATGCAGCTCTGGCCGCTGTTGATCAGCCGGCTCGAAACACAAGTTTCCACGGTAGCCTCGAGGTCCGCGTCCTCGAGCACGACGTACGGGTCGCTTCCACCCAGCTCGAGGACCGTCTTCTTGAGATGCCGGCCCGCCGCCTCGGCCACGGCGCGGCCCGCCGGCGTGCTGCCGGTCAGGGTGATGCCCCGCACGGCCGGATTCGCGATCAGACCTTCGACCCGGTCGCTACCGATCAGCAGCGCCCGAAACGCGCCGTCCGGCATCCCGGCCCGCGAGAAGATCTCTTCGATCGCCAGTGCGCATCCCGGGACGTTGGACGCGTGCTTCAGGAGCATCGTATTGCCGGCCATGAGCGCCGGGGCGGCGGCCCGGAGGACCTGCCAGAAGGGGAAGTTCCAGGGCATGACGGCGAGGACCGGGCCCAGCGGCCGAAAGGCGACGAAGCTGCGGGAGGCGTCGGTCTCGGCGGGTTCGGGCGCCAGAAAATCCTGGCCGTGCTCCGCGTAATAGCGGCATACCCAGGCGCACTTCTCGGCTTCCGACCGTCCCTGGCCGAGCGGCTTGCCCATCTCGGTCGCCATGAGCTCCGCCCAGCGATCGACGTCGGTTTCGAGAAGATCGGCGGCGGCCCGCAGCGGCGCGGCCCGCTCGGCGAACGGACGGTCGCGCCACGTCTCGAACTGCTCCGAGGCCGCGGCGACCGCCCCGGTCACCTCGGCGGGTGTGTGCTCGTCGTACTCAGCCACTACTTCGCCGGTAGCCGGATCGATGCTTCGCTGTGCCATGTTGTCATCCCTTTCGTCCTTGTATTCTAGCACCCATGCAAGATTTCCTTCTGCGGATCCGAGAGGTCCTGCACGTAGAGTTGTTCGAGATCGGGACGACGGAGGTCACTGTCTCGACGTTGCTGACCTCCGTACTCGTCCTCGTTTTGTCGTTCTGGCTGTCCCGCCTCATCCGCCGCGCCATGCTCCGGCGGGTGAAGGAGTCCAGCGTACCAGAACGCGGGTCGGTGGCCGTCACGGCCCGCCTGGTCCATTACACGATCGTCCTCGTCGGGATCGGCATCGCGCTGAGCACCCTGGGCATCCAACTCGGGGCGCTGTTCGCGGCCGGTGCCGTGTTCGCCGTCGCCATCGGTTTCGCGATGCAGACGATCTCGCAGAACTTCGTGGCCGGCGTGATCCTGCTGTTCGAGCGTTCGATCAAGCCTGGCGACGTCATCGAGGTCGAGGGCCGGATCATGTCGATCCGAGAGCTCGGCATTCGCGCGACGATCGCGCGTGGCCTGAACGAAGAGGACCTGATCATCCCGAACTCGATGCTCGTGCAGACCACCGTGAAAAACTACACGTTTCGCGACGCTCTGTATCGCATCGACGGAGAGGTGGGCGTCACGTACGGCTCCGACATGACCGAGGTTCGGCGGATCCTCGAAGAGATGGCAGAGGGCCTCGACTGGCGGACGCGGAACCACGACCCGGTGATTCTCATGAAAGAGTTCGGGGCCTCGTCGGTGAACTTCGTCGTCTCGGTGTTCACCGAGAACCCATGGAATCTCCGTCAGCAGCGCTCGGCGCTCAACGAGGCGATCTGGTGGGCCCTGAAGGACGCGGGGATCACGATCGCCTTCCCGCAGCTCGACCTGCACCTGGACGACGAGATCGTGCGGGCCATCGCGGCGGGCGGTCAGCCGGAGTCGTAGGAAAGGACGCGTCAGCCGCCGGAGATCTTCGCCCAGGTGTCGCGCATGGTGACGATGCGGTTGAACACCAGATCGTCGGCGCTCGAATCCTCGGGGTCGGTGGCGAAGTAGCCGGTTCGCTCGAATTGGTAGCGGGTACTCGGTGGATCCTCGCGAACCGACGGCTCCACCCAGGCCCGCTCGATGCGCACCATCGATTTCGGATTCAGGTGGTCGAGGAAGGACTCGCCGGCCTCTTCATCTATGTCGTCCGGGTTGGCAACCGCGAACAGGCGGTCGTAGAGGCGCACTTCGCACGGAAGGCCGTGCTCGGCGGACACCCAGTGAAGCGTGCCGGTCACCTTGCGGCCGTCCGACGGCCAGGCGTCCAGCGTCTCGGGATCGTGGGAGCAGCGCAGCTCGGTCACGTCCCCCGTATCCGGGTCTTTCACCACCTCGTCGCAGCGGATGATGTAGGCGTTGCGGAGCCGCACTTCCTCTCCGGGTGACAGGCGGCGGAACCGACGCACGGGCTCCTCCATGAAGTCGGAGCGGTCGATCCACAGCTCGCGGGTGAGCGGCATGCGGCGCGTGCCCCCCGCCTCGGCGCCCCGAGCCTCCTTCACGTCGCGCGGGAACTCGTCCGCCTCGATCCACTCGAGCTCGTCCTCGGCGTACGTCGTGATGACGATCTTCAGCGGATTCAGCACGCAGAGCCGCCGCGGCGCGACCCAGTTCAGGTGATCGCGCACGACGTACTCGAATTTGCCGACGTCGATGCGACTCTCCGTGTCCGCCACGCCGATCTCGTCACAGAACTTCCGGATCGCCTCGGGAGGCACGCCGCGACGGCGGAGGCCGGCGATCGTGGGCATGCGCGGATCGTCCCATCCCTCCACGTGGCGGCCCTGGACGAGCTTGATCAGCTTGCGCTTGCTGAGCACCGTGAAATCCAGCTCCAGCCGGGCGAACTCCGTCTGTTCCGGGCGCGGCTTCTCGATGCCCACCGCGTCCAGCACCCACTCGTAGACCTCGTTGTTGTTCTTGAACTCGAGGGTGCAGAGCGAATGCGTGATGTCCTCGATCGCGTCCTCGAGGCAGTGGGCGTAGTCGTACATCGGGTAGATGCACCAATCGTCGCCCGTCCGATAGTGCTCGAGATGACGGATCCGGTAGAGCAGGGGATCGCGCATCAGCATGTTCGGGTGGGCCATGTCGACTTTGCCGCGCAGCACGTGCTCGCCGTCCGGGAACTCGCCCGCCTTCATGCGCCGCAGCAGGTCGAGGTTCTCCTCGGGCGACCGATCGCGGTACGGGCTGTCCGCGCCCGGGGTCGTGACCGAGCCGCGGTTCGCGCGGATCGCGTCCAGGTCCTGGCTGTCGACGTATGCCTTGCCTTCGCGCACCAGCTTCTCGGCCCACTCGTAGAGCTGCGCGAAGTAGTCGGAGGCGTAGAGCTTCTCGTCCCACTCGTACCCCAGCCATCGGATGTCGTCCGCGATGGCCTCGGCGTAGCTGACGTCTTCGGTCTCCGGGTTCGTGTCGTCGTAGCGCAGATTACAGGTTCCGCCGTATTCCTCTGCGATTCCGAAGTTCAGCACGATTGACTTCGCGTGGCCGATGTGCAGCCACCCGTTCGGCTCCGGCGGAAACCGCGTCGCTATGCGGCCTCCGTATTTTCCGCTCTCCACGTCCTCGGACACCATGGTCCGTATAAAATCCTTGCTCGTCATGGGGATACAACCTGCCGGGAAGGTGCCCTCCTGCCAAGCCCGGACCGCTGGCGAGCGGAGGGGCGCATGCGTACAGTCGAAGTATGAACAATCACTGGATGCTAACCGCCTGCCTGGCGGTCGCCTGCGGCCCTCCGGCCCGGGCCGACCAGGACTCGACGGCCAACGTGCGACCCGCCGCGACGGAGGCCTCCGCAGACACCACCCTGCCGTCCGCCATCCTCGGCACGGCGCCGCCCCCGCGCGGTGAGCCGGTCGCCTATCTCGACGACGACCCCGCCACGGTGGGCTACGTGTCGGTTCCGGAGGGCGAGGGACCGTTCCCCTCGATCATCCTGATCCACGAGTGGAACGGGCTGGTCGACCGGGTCCGGCAAATGGCCGACGCCCTGGCCGACCAGGGCTACGTCGCCTTCGCGGCCGACCTGTATCACGGGCAGACGGGGGCCAGCCGCGACGAGAACATGGCGCTCATGCAGGCTGCTCAGGCGAACCAGGCGGGGATGATCGAGAACCTCGACGCCGCCGTGGCCTGGCTGAAGGCGCGCTCCGACGTCACCGGCCGAATCGGTGCCGTGGGCTGGTGTTTCGGTGGCGGTGTGGCGCTGAGCTTCGGTCTCGACGGCGCCGAGCACCAGGCGACCGCGATCTTCTACGGTCGCCTGATCGACGACCCGGCTCGTCTCGCGAGGCTGAGCCACGAAGTGTACGGGACGTTCGGCGAGCTCGACGGCGGAATTCCGCCCGAGCGGGTCGAGGCGTTCGCGGAGGCGCTCGAAGCCGCAGGCATCGAAAACGACATCCACGTGTATGACGGAGTCGGGCACGGCTTCTGGCTGCGGGTCGACGAGGACCCGGAGGCCCGTACGGAACCGGCGCGCGACGCGTGGCGTCGATTGCGCGCATACTTCACTCGAACGCTCGGCAGTTAGAGACCTCTCGAGGAGGACAGCAGCATGGCGGCACCCGGAGGTGCGGCGCAGCGCCAGGAGAAGGCACGACGTGGCGGAGTGGCCGGGTTCCTGTTCGGCCTGGTGTTCGGAGGGCTCGGTGCGATCTTTCTGCCACGTCTCGCGGACCCCTACATGCCCGCCGCCCTGCGCGGCGAGGAGGTGCAGGTGTCCGGGGTCGTGCAGTCCAAGAGCGCCGAGCCCGAAAGGCTCCTCCTGACCGTGGCCAGCGACGCCGGCGCCATGCTCGTGACCTTCAAGAAGAAGGTGGCCGAGATCGACCAGTTGGTCTCCGTCGGTGACAGCGTGCAGCTCATGGTCGACGAGTATGCACCGTTCGTCGAGAACGCGCGGATCAGTCGCGTGATGAAGCGCGGTGAGTGGCCTCCCGCGGCGGAGACCACCCCGCCGCCGGACGCCGGCAAGGCGCCGCCCGGCGACGTGAGGAGTGGAGATGCCGATACGATAGCCCCGGGAACCCCGGAGGGTGCGATGGACACCAATGACACGATGAACGTGAACGAGCCGGATGCGATGGAGGCGGGGGACTCGTTGCCCTCGACCCCGGCGCCATGAGTGGGACCAGCCTCCCGCAGGCGGGCCGCAACGGTGGCGGCCCCGGGCGAGAGCGGCTCGACGCCGTTGTCGTCCGGTTCGCCGGTGACTCCGGCGACGGTATGCAGACGGCGGGCTCGCAGTTC
>Ga0210123_1001473_pt1 | contig 11943 bp, 10 predicted proteins | sample Muzzi_PWB_D2_FD_185535 | JGI IMG/M metagenome (GOLD analysis project Ga0210123, IMG submission 185535) | Wetland microbial communities from San Francisco Bay, California, USA, that impact long-term carbon sequestration - Muzzi_PWB_D2 (SPAdes) | ecosystem: Environmental > Aquatic > Marine >... | reverse complement strand
AACGCATCTCACACTGATCGCCGGGCTTGGTAACCCCGAAGAACGCTACGAACGGACATTGCACAATGCCGGCTTCTGGTTTGTGGATGAACTGGCGCGGCGCGCCGGCGTATCGTTCAAATACGAGAAACGTTTCGATGCCGAGATCTGCAAGATCGACATCGGCGGCAACGACATATGGCTGGCCAAGCCGCAGTGTTTCATGAACCTCAGCGGTGGCCCGATCCGCGCCATGCTCGACTACTATCGATTGTCTGTTGGTCATCTGCTGGTCGCCCACGATGAGATCGACCTGGAACCCGGAACAGTGCGCCTGAAGCTGGGCGGCGGGCACGGTGGTCACAACGGGATGAGAGACGTCATCCGGCATTGTGGGCCCGACTTCATGCGACTGCGGCTTGGTGTCGGGCATCCGGGTCACAAAGACCAGGTGACCGGCTATGTCCTGAAGAAAGCATCGGGCGATGTCGAGGCGGAGATTCTCAGGAATATTGATGAAGCTGCCGACGTGATCCCGTTGCTTGTGGAGGGCGGGCTCAACGCGGCAATGAAGAAACTGCACACAAAAGAATAAATTCTATGGCAATCAAATGTGGCATCGTCGGCTTGCCGAACGTTGGCAAATCCACGCTGTTCAATGCGCTGACAGCGGCCGAAATCCCGGCGGAGAACTATCCGTTCTGCACTATCGAGCCGAATGTCGGTGTCGTACCCGTGCCGGACCCGCGCCTGGCCGTATTGACGGATATCGTCAGCCCGCAGAAGACCATACCCACGACGATGGAATTCGTCGATATCGCCGGCCTCGTGAAAGGTGCCTCCAAGGGAGAGGGGCTGGGCAACCAGTTTCTTGCCAACATCCGGGAAACGAATGCCATTGCACATGTCGTTCGCTGCTTCGAAGATGACGACGTCGCTCACGTATCCGGAGCGATAGATCCGGTTGGCGACATCGAAACGATCAACACGGAGCTTGCGCTGGCTGACCTGGAGTCGGTCGAGAAACAGCTGTACAAGGCTGAGAAAAATGCCAAGACCAACGAGAAAGACGCTATCGCCCTCGTCAATCTGCTGAAACGGATCAGCGATCATCTCGATCAGGGGCTGCCGATGCGGTCGATGGGGCTCGACGAGAACGATCTCTTGCGCATTCGCGATCTGCACCTGATCACGCAAAAGCCGGTTATGTATATTGCGAACGTTGACGAAGGTGGCTTTGACGACAACCCGCATCTCGATGCCGTAACGAAACTCGCGAAAAAGGAGGGCGCGGAAGTCGTCGCGATCTGCGCGGCTATCGAGTCGGAAATCGCGTTGCTCGAGGATAACGACAAGACGGAGTTTCTAGCGGACCTGGGACTGGACGAGCCCGGGCTGAATCGGGTCATTCGTTGCGGCTACAAGTTACTGGGTTTGCAGACCTTTTTTACTGCCGGCGAGAAGGAGGTCCGGGCCTGGACGACCAAAGTTGGCGCGACGGCCCCAAAGGCCGCCGCCGAAATTCACACGGATTTCGAAAAAGGATTTATTCGGGCCGAAGTCATTTCTTATGGCGATTTCGTCGCAGGCAACGGCGAGCACGGCGCAAAGGAGGCGGGCCGCTTACGGCTCGAGGGCAAGGAATACATCGTTCAGGAAGGCGATGTGATGCACTTCAGGTTCAATGTTTAGGCGCCCGGTGCTGGTAAATCACAACGCCTGACAAAATGACGACACCAAGCAAATGAATAGCGATGCCGAATGGCATCCACAGCAGGCAGGCAGCACTGAGCAGCAATAGCGCGCCCGTCAGGACGTTGAGTTTCGATTCCAGGTGCCACTGCAGAATGCCGGCGAGCGCATAGAGAGCAAAGCAGGCGAACACGAAAACCGTCAGCCGCTCCGTCCAGTCTCCGGTGATCAATGGCGTAAAGGCGAAGAGGGCCGGGACGAGGTAGAGACCCTTGGCGATCTTCCATGCGGTCAGACCCGTGCGCATCGGCGGCGTGCCGGCGATCGCGGCGGCGGTGAACGCGACCAGGCAGACGGGCGGCGTCACATTGCTGTCCTGCGACAGCCAGAAAATGATGAGATGTGCGCTCAGCAGCATCCCGGTCAGCAACGCGGGGTCAAGCAGTTCGCCGCGGACCAGATGCCGCATCTCGGGGGGCATTTCAACGAATGCGCGGGCAGGATCGCCTCCGAACAGGTCGACTACCGCCTGCACATTCGACGGCAGGTCGGTCGCGCTCAAGGCGTCGAGCATGACGGACTGGCTCATCAGGTCGTAAAGAGCAGGCGCCGCCAGCGTCGCCAGCACGATGTAGGAAGCCGTGACCGGCAGGCCCATTCCCAGTATCAAGGAAGCAAGCGCCACAAGCACGAGCGTGAGCAGCAGGCTGCCGTCCGCCCACTCGACGATCATGATCGAGAACGCGTTGCCGAGGCCCGTGGTCGTGACGGCATTGACGACCAGGCCGACCGCGACCAGCAGGATTGCCGTGGGGACCATGATGCGAACCGCATCGAGAATCGCGTCAACGCAGCTACTCAATGTCATCGGCGTATCTGAAATCCAGGACGCCGCGACCACGGCGACGATCGCGAGAGCGGCGGCCCTCACCGGCGTGTAACCGATAATGAGCGCAGCCACGAGTACAATGAGCGGTATGACAAAATGCCAGCCGTTCTTGAGTGTCTCGAGTGCAGGGGGTTGATCTGCATCGCTTTCTACCGAGACACCAATTCGTCGCGCTTCGATCCGCACAAAAAACGCGACCGTCAAAAAGTAAAGCAGAGCCGGAAGAACGGAAACCGCAATGATCTGCAGGTAGGGAATCTGGGTGTAACTGGACATCACGAACGCACCGGCACCCATCACCGGGGGCATCAGTTGTCCGCCCGTCGACGCAGCGGCTTCCACGCCGGCCGCAAAACGAGGCGTGAAGCCGGAGCGTGTCATCATGGGAATGGTGATGACGCCTGTAGACACCGTTGTCGCAACCGCAGATCCGGAGACTGAGCCCATCAGTCCGGAACCGATCACCGCAATATGTCCCGCGCCACCCTGATAGCGCCCCGCGAAACTCCGTGCGACGTCGACAATGAAGTCGCCTGCGCCGGACTTCAGCAAAAAGGCGCCAAACAGGATGAACATGAATACGAACGTGGACGAAATATTGGCGACCATGCCAAACATGCCATCGCCACTGAAGTAGCTACGGTAAAGCACCGTTTCGATGCTCAAGCCCGGAAACGAGAACAGGCCGGGAACGTAGCGGCCAAGAAACAAGACATAGGACATGCTCACGGCGATGAGCATCGGCATAAACCAGCCGCTCGTTCTGCGCGTGAACTCCATTGCCAGGAGTATCGATGCCCCCGCAAAAAAATAATCCGCGAAAATGAATTCGGATTCACGCGCATAGAGCGCGTTCTCGAAGAGAATCAGGTAAACGGCAACGCTGATTGAAAGGAGCGCCAGCAGCATGTTGCCCGTGTTTCGTGCACCGGACTGGTGCGGCTCGTCTTCCGGACGGTGAAAACTCAGCGCGCACAGCGCACCGAAGCCGGCAAAATGAATCGCGGAAAACCACAGTTCCGAAACAGCGGTGAAGAGATTGTTATAGACATGGAACAGCGCGAACAGGACCGCTGCCCATTTGAGAAGTGACTTGCTCACGGTGGCATTAATTCCGCGGGAATCGTCATGCCCTGTTCCCGATAGTACCGGGCAGCCCCCGGATGTAATGGTGCGCCAAGCCCCCGCAGCGCGCGCTCAAGCGTGACTTCCCGTGTTGCCTTATGTATTTCGTGGAGCGCTGCAAGGTTTTCCCACATGGTCTTCGTTACCTGGTAGACCACTTCGTCGGAAATATCGGCACGAACCGCGAGAATGTTCGGATGTGCGATTGATTGCACGTCTTCCGTCTGGTTGGGGTAGGTGTTCGCGGCGATTACGTAGCGACTCCAGAGAGGATACGTCCGGTTGATTGCCTCGATATCGGCATCACTGAAACTCAGCAATGTCAGGTCATCGCCCATCATGGCGAAAGCACGGGTGATGCCCGTGGCGGGTGGACCTGCCGGTATGTTCATGCCGACTATTGTGCCGTCCTGTATGGCATTTGCGGTGGCACCATAACCCATGTAAGCAAGCGTCATCTTGCGCTCGTAATCAATACCCAGGCTTTTCAGTATGTGGTCACCGCTTTTCTCGGCGCCCGAGTTTCTCGCGCCCAGTACAAAGCGCTGACCGGTCAGCTTGTCAAGATCCCAGATCGTGCCGCCGACCGTCAGATCCGTCAGCAAGATGAAATGATCAGCGTTTTGCCATAGCGCACCGATGCTCCGTAACCAGGTCTGCGGTTTCCCGATCGGGCCATCACCGTTCCAGGCCCATGCTGCAAATATGCCCTGGAGCATCGCAAACTGGGCCTGGTTGTCACGCATCAATTTGATATTTTCAAGCGAGCCGGCGGAACTGATGGCGGACAGGCTGATACCTTCGGTTTGATAGAGTTTTGATTTCGTGATCGTTGCAATCGCAACGCCGACCGGATAATAGGTTCCACCTGTCGTCGCCGTTGTCAGGATATAGGGACGATTCGTCGACACGTTCTCCGTGCATGCGCCTGTTGCAAGAAGTATCGCGAGAATCAGCAGATTTCGAATCGAAAAGATCATGTCAGTGCCATGCGCGCCGGCTGGTCTCGACTTTATACAAGATGTAGTCGCGCAAGTCCTTCGCCATCTGATTATCGACGTAGGGCAGCCTGAGCGAGCCGGAAGCAAGGAAAAATCGAATCGTCGCCAGCCCTTTTCTTTTCTGCCGCGGCGTCTGCGTGACGCTGATGCGCTGTACCTTGCGAAACAGAAACGCCGTCGTCTGGTAGCCGATAAATCCTTTGCGGAGAACCATACCGTTTGCACCGATTGCGAATCCGTATTTGCGATAGTAGACCCAGGCGGCAAATGCGCTCACCGGTATCCAGATGAGGAAAAACAGCGCTGCCTTGCCTAGCAGAAAGAAGTAGAGCAACACCGCGAGCAGCGAGGGCAGCAGGCCGAACAGAAGGAACCGGGAACGTACAAAGTTCATCGCAATTGGCCTGAATGAGGGCGATTTCGGCTGCAGATCGACGCCGGCGAATTCGTCGCCAAATACTTCGCTGCCCAATGACCGCAATTGAGCCGGCTCGCAAATCGGGATGATGAACAGCTTGCCTTTGCTGCGTCTTCCGCTCGACGCCTGCTTCGCCCGTAACCGAAACCGGCGAAACAGTCGTAACACGGGATTCTGTATCGCACGCAGGGACTGGATTTTGGCGATATTCACGGAGTGCTCATGCCGGGTGAGCAGGCCACCGATCGATCGCAGCACGTTGTTTTCAGCTCGAAGTTCAAAACGGTGGTATCTCAAAAAGGCGCCGATGATCGACGCGATGGCGAGAACCAGTATGAACAATATGGATACTGACAAGACCAGCCCGATGCCGCTCGCGATCGACAGCCCCGCACCATCAAGTGCCGCCAGCATGGCACTATCGTCAATCGCAGCCTCGATTCGGTTTTCCATGTTGTCGAGGACCGGGCCGAGCAGGACGAGGAAAACCAGTGCCCGATTGCTGGACAATCCGATACGGACCATGTCTTTGATGCCCAACTGAAGAAGCGAGCGAGATTCAATTTCACTTTCGGTCTGGTCGTCGCTGTCCGCAGCGTTGGCTGGCCGTCTGTCCCTGATCCGCTCCTTGAGGGAATCGGCGAATGCCGACCTGATGGCCGGCAGGTGGCCTTCCTGCTTTGCGGAACCGGCCGTATCGAACTGCACGGTTACCAGGTCGAACAGGCGGAAAACGATATTCTGCTGCGTGTTGATGGCCTGGATGCGATTGAACCTGATGTCCAGCTGAGTTTTCTTCAGCACGCCTTCGCGAATCAGGATTGAATCGTCTCCGATTCGATAGCGGAAGAACCAGTAGCGAATGAACGCGACGATGATGGTGCTGGCCACGAACACGGCAACGCCGAAGGTCATTCTTCCCACCAGGTCGCCTTTCGAGGCAAACAACAGCGCAGCCAGCGGTGCGAGAGACTGTACCGCATTTTGCGCGATTGCCTTGTAGATCCTTCCCAGGTAGAAGATCGCGGCGAGTGGCGATGTGTGGTGCCATCGCTTCTGTTCAGTCGTCTTCAACACTCGATCCGACTTTGTTGAGAATAAAAGTGCGAAGCTTTTCAGCAGTCTTAGCCGAAAGGCCATGGATCTTCAGATCGCCGCCAGCTCCGCCCGCGGTGAAAAGTTGCAGCGTGGCGAGATGATAGTGTCGATCCAGTGGTGTGCTGCTCTTTTCAACGTGCTGAATCCTGTTGAAGGGGATCGCAGTAACGGTTCGCCAGAAGACACCGGACTTGTAAATGATGTCCTTGTCCCGGACCGCGTAGCCTTTCTTTGGAACGCTGACAAAAGGCCAGGTAAAGCCCGCGACGCCCACGACAAGTGGCACCAGCCACAGCCAGCCGAGACCGATGGCCGGATTATCGGCAAAGGCGATTCTGAATACCGTCTGCAGCAATGCAACCGCGACCAGGACAATGGCGAAAGCGATTGCACTTGCCGTCAGCTTGTGATGCGTAAACTTCGGGTCCATGCCGTGCCAATCGACAGTGTCTACCCGCGGCAGTGCGTCGAGAGATATTTCGGGATTCTCAAACATGCAGCGTGTCCTTGCGATCGTTCAGATCATTATACGGAAGCGGCCCCGATCAGCCCGCCTTGCGGACAATTCTTTCGGTGCAGCCTGCGGTCTGCTAGATTCCCCGGAGCAGCTGCCATGGATTAAAAGGGGGAAACGTCATGAAGAACGTCCCAAAAGCCACGATGCTCAGCATCTTCCTGACTTGTCTTTCGCTGCCTGTATCGGCCCAGTCGCCGTTGAAAGACCTGGCAACAGATGATCTTGCCGACGGTGAACGGCTGTTTCACGTACATTGCGCGCGCTGCCACGGCATCGATGGCGCCGGCGGCGAAGGTTCGAACCTTGCCCGGTCCCGGCTGAAGTACGCGCCGGACGACGAAGCGCTGATCGCTGTCATCAACGACGGAATACCGGGTACCGGCATGCCGGCGATCTGGTCACTCGATGATACCCAGGCAAAGCATGTGGCCGGCTACGTGCGCACATTGGGACAGATCCAGGATGAGCCGATGCCAGGAGATCCGGAGCGAGGTGCCGTGATTTATCAGACCAGCGGAGGCTGCCCGGCATGCCACATTATTGCGGGGCACGGCAAAGGCGTTGGACCGGAGCTGACCGAAGTCGGCGACAGTCGAGGCATCGCCTATCTCAGAAATTCGTTAACGGACCCTGCGGAGGCGCAGTCGCAAACCATGGGTTACCAGGACTACCTGACTGTGCGGATCAGGACCTCGGAAGGCAGCATGGAAGGATTGCGCGTAAACGAAGACGCATTTTCCATCCAGGTTCGTGACGTCAATGGAACCCTGCATTCGTTCAGGAAAGAAGACCTTCTCGAATTCGAAAAGGTTTTCGCACACAGCCTGATGCCCGAATACGGGGCGGCCCTGAAAGGGCAAGATATGGACGACCTGATCTCGTACCTGATGAGCCTGAGGAGAGAGCGATGAGAACGTTAATGCTGTTAGTCACTCTCCTGGTCGCAATTCCGGCAACTGCGGATGTGAGTTTCGAGCGGCTGGTCAATGCCAGCAATGACAAGGACAGCTGGCTCACTTATTCCGGCACTTATCGCTCCGAACGGTTCTCTCCCCTGGCCGATATCAATCGCGACAATGTCAACGAGCTGAAAGTCATCTGGGCCTACCAGATGCAGCCATCCGGCGACACGGGTGCCGGTCTTGTCGAAACAACGCCGCTGGTTGCGGATGGCATCATGTATATCACTGAACCACCGAGCACCGTTACGGCACTGGATGCACGAACCGGCAAACGGTTGTGGAGCTGGTCGCCGGACATTCCTGAGGAAACATTGAACATCGGTTTTCCGAAGGTCAATCGCGGTGTGGCGTTGCTCGGTGATGCGGTGTATGTCGGCACACTCGATGCGCATCTTGTTTCTCTCGATGCTGCCACCGGTGCTCTCAGGTGGGATGTCGAAGTCGCGGATAACGCGGTCGGTTATTCGTTGACACTCGCTCCGCTCGCGCTCGAAGGCGAGGTCATCGTCGGCGTCAGCGGCGCAGAGGCCGGCGTCCGCGGCTTTGTAGATGCCTACGACTCGGCAACCGGCGAGCGAATATGGCGCTTCAACACCATCCCCGCGCCGGGCGAGCCCGGTAGTGAAACCTGGCAGGGAGAAGCGTGGCAAACGGGCGGCGGTTCGACCTGGCTGACCGGTTCTTACGATCCGGAACTGGACCTGTTGTACTGGACAGTCGGCAATCCCGCGCCGGACTGGAATGGCGACGTGCGGCCGGGCGACAACCTTTATTCGTGTTCGTTACTCGCGTTGAACCCGCGAAGCGGCGAACTCGAGTGGTATTTCCAGTTCACGCCGCATGATACCCATGATTGGGACGCGAACCAGATTCCCGTGTTATTGGATGCCGAATTCGACGGCAGGGATCGAAAGATCGTCGCACTCGCCAATCGCAACGCGTTTTTCTATCTCCTCGATCGGGAAACCGGTGAATTTCTGCACGGCAATGCCTATTCGAAGCAAACCTGGGCAGCAGGACTGGACGAAGCGGGGCGGCCGATTGCTTTGCCGGGCAAGGATCCGACCTACGAGGGCAACCTGGTCTGGCCCAGCCTTCAGGGCGCCACGAACTGGTTCAGTCCCTCCTACAATCCGCAGACGGAGCAGTTCTTCGTTTCAACCCGGCTGATGGGTTCCGTCTATTACAAAGCCGATATCGAATATGAGGCCGGACAACCGTTTCTCGGCGGCGGTGAGCAGGCGATGTCGGGAGACGACGCGGCCGGTGCGATTCGCGCCCTGGACGCCCTGACAGGCAAGCAGCAATGGGAATTCATGCTGCATTCGCCGCCGTGGGCCGGGGTCATGGCGACGGCCGGTGGCCTCGTATTCAGTGGCAGCAATGAGGGCAATGTCTTTGCGCTGGACGGCGAGTCCGGGAAGCCGCTGTGGGACTTTCAGACGGGTGGGGCAGTACGGACCAACCCGATGTCCTTTGCAGTGGATGGCAAGCAGCGCGTGGTTTTGACCGGCGGCGGCACGATGTACGTATTCGGCCTCGAGTGATGCACTGGGGGCAGAGCCTGCTCGGACCCACTGTTCGCGAACATTGAATGCCAATCAACGGCTGGCACCTTGACACGGAAATGCGTCAACCGGACAATCTGCACCCCCATTTCGCCAGCTGGCGGTGGCGGAATATGGTGATGTAGCTCAGATGGTTAGAGCGGTGGACTCATAACCCGCAGGTCGGTGGTTCAATTCCACCCATCACCACCAGGCAACAAGAAATGGGCCCCCTCGCGGGGCCCATTTTTGTTGCATCGTGGGGAGGTGAATGATGACCAGCGAAGGTGGTTCACAAAATCGCCGGGAGCGATTTTGGACGCGCGGAGCGCGCCCGCAGGGTGGCGGCCAGGACGGCCGCCGCCAATTCCACCCATCACCACCAGATACGAACCGGCCCCTCTTCGAGGGGCCGGTTCGTATTTGGAGCCAATCGGGGAATTCCCACAGTTTTTCGCTCAATGGTGCTCAGGTTGACGGACTAAAGATCAATTTGCACCGCTCGGAAATGCACTTCTTTTCTCTCCAGGCATATTGCGGTGACTGATAATTTTCGAAGAAACTGTTGCCTCCAAATGCCCCTATCAGCAGATGCTGCAAATTATGCTAATCCCGCCCCAGGAAACGCGGAAAAGATTGGACGACCTTCGCCTCCCTTCGAAGTCTCACTTAAGGGTGGTATGTGGTGGAGATATTTTCAAAAAAACATTTCGGATTGGCATCAATTCGGCGGGCGCTGGGCGATGAGGTGACCAGACTATTCGTCGAGCATCATCAAGACAGTCGATTCTCTCCCTTCACTTCGGTCATCAAGCAGTTTGAACTTGCTCCAACCAATTGAGATTACGTCGTTCGGTTTCAAAATACAGCGGTGAATTCGCTCTTCGTTTACATACGTACCGTTCCTGCTCTGCAAATCTTCAATGACGATATCATCGTAACCATCAAGTAAAGGATTAGGCACCACAAGTATGGCCGCGTGACAGCTACTCACACTCGTATCATCGATATATATATCGCAAGTCGTTACTCGACCGATCAGAAACTTCGACTTGGTTAGTGGGTATAACTGGCTAACCACATCGTCAACCAGCAAAGCCAAATTGGGCACAACGAATGCTCCCTTCGTGTAACTGTTCTACGAAACCCAGGTTGAGGTGCAGTACGATTCAACTGTTAGACAACTATGCAAAATGCGACTCGTTGTCATTGCCGGATATGTCGGTGACCGACATTAGTCGGTAGCTGCCGCAATCGGAGAGGCGTTTCCAATAATTCACGTTTGCCATTTTTGCGAGTCTGCTCTCGATGAAGTCAACCAGGACCTTAACTTTAGTCGCAGCGTTTCGATGCGGATAAAGCGCATATATTCCATAGGAGTCCGGATCGACAAGACTATGGATGATTTGCAGTTGGTTGCGAGCCAACTCCCCGGCAATGCATATCTCTGGAATACAAATAATGCCGGAATCGAGGCAAGCCGCGAGTATAAGGGCGAGGTTATTGTTCGTTGATAGCGAGAAAGTCGTCTCTGCCTCACCAACTCTGTCGCCATTTTGAAGCCGCCAGTTCGTGCCAGTTCTTACTGCACTACCCAGGCCGAGACAACGGTGATTTGCCAAATCCGCAATGGTTTTGGGCGTTCCATTCTGCTCCAGATAGCCTGGAGACGCGGCATAGACTTTCTTTGTTGAAGTCAGCCGTCTTGAAATGAGGCTTGAATCGGTCAGTCGCTTGGAAATGCGGATCGCAAGATCCAAATTATGGGCGATCATATCCTGCGGTTTGTCGTTGAATTGTATATTCAATCGGAGTTCCGGCCAGCGTTCCTGAAACTGAGTAGTGAGTGCCGGCATCAGTGCCGCACCTAACCCTGTCGGGAGCGTAAATGAGACTGTGCCCAAAGGACTCAGGTCGGCGCCACGAACAAGATTGGCGGCGTGATCGATCGTCGTATCGATTTCCGCCGTGTTGGCGTCAAACAGTCGACCAGCTTCCGTTAAGCTAACACTCCGCGTCGAACGGTTGACGAGGACGACACCGAGGTCCTGCTCCAGTCGACGCAGCTGCTTGCTGACCGCCGAACGACTCACCCCGATCTGTCGAGCTGCTTTGGTAAAGCTAAGTGTGCTGGCAACCTTCTTGAAGACATAGACGTCCGACACATTCATATACCGCTCCGGCGCGAGGTAAAGTTAAATCGCTTCCATAATTCTGGTTGACAATTCTGTTCCAAAAATGATCAATATCGAACTCAACCCGTTGATAGTACTGAATATGGGAAAGATTTACTTCATTTTTCAGCAATAGGTTTCGAAACACTGTGTTTCCTCACGCAAGCAGATAGAGGTCGGCGGCTTATTTCATTATGTTCAATCGGGCAGACCGGATTGCGCTGCGCACTGGCCGTCGCTGGCAAATGCCCGCTCAGTCCGGTCGACAAACGCTGCCTGCAAATAGTTGGGGTGGTTCGACGCGGCAAAGACCTCGACTTGCATGAACAATATTTGGCCATTCCTGGCGGTGATGCTGTTTTCCTGGTGCAGCATGGCACGGGTGTCGCCTGCCACCTGAGGCCATGCAACCCAATCATTTCGATCAAAAAGCAAGTCGTGCACGACATTTCGCCCAAGCAAATCTCGCCCAGAGACGTACCCAAGGATTACAGCCAGGGCCACGTTGCAGTCCACAATCAAGCCGCTGATGTCGCAGATT
>Ga0210123_1001470_pt1 | contig 11952 bp, 9 predicted proteins | sample Muzzi_PWB_D2_FD_185535 | JGI IMG/M metagenome (GOLD analysis project Ga0210123, IMG submission 185535) | Wetland microbial communities from San Francisco Bay, California, USA, that impact long-term carbon sequestration - Muzzi_PWB_D2 (SPAdes) | ecosystem: Environmental > Aquatic > Marine >... | reverse complement strand
GGGTCCCGCCGCGACCGTCACGCGCTGATCGCGGAGGGGACGTTGGGACCGGAGCCCTTCCGCCGTGTCATGACCGACCCGAGATTCGTCCAAGTGATGAAGATCCTCGAGACCCCGAAGGGGCCCGACGAAGTGACCACCGACCGGCGGATGCTCCGCCGGCTCCGCGCCTACGCCCGCGGCTCCCGGCGCCGTTGACCCCCATTCCCCCACGAGGGCATCTTCCAGCGATGCGCATCCTCCTCCTCGTGTGCCTATGCCTGCCGGGCACGCTCGCTGCCCAGGAAGGGCCCGACTACTACGCCCGCCTCGGCGCCGTGTGGAGCTCTCACCTGTCTCAGGACGACATCGCCGGCGACCGGATCGAAACGACCCCCGCGATCGCGCCGATGCTGGTAGTCGGCGTCGCGTTTCCCGCCTTCCCCCGGTACCGGGCGGGGTTGGAGGCCGCCCTCACGAGCGGGTCGTACTCCGCCGGCGGCGACGTCCCCGAGACCAACCTCGGCACGATCCGCACACTCTCGGCGACGCTGGGGATCGACGGGCCGGTCCACGGCCGGGAGCTTCGCTGGCGCGCCAGCCTGGGCGTGCTCAAATACCTCCCGGCGGCCGATCAGAGTGTGTTCCTCCGCGGCGGCCCCCTCGATTTCCTCGTCGGCGCGGGACTCGACTACCGCCGGCCCGTGAGCGGGACATGGGATGTGATCGCCGCGCTTCGCTACGACTTCCACCGTTTTACCACCGACGAGCTCGAGGCGCGGGGTTTTGCCCAGGCCCAACCGGTCCACCGCGTGTCTCTTTCCGTCGGCATCGCCCGGGGAGGCCGATAATGCTCCGCCGACTCCTCCTTCCGGTGCTGGCCGTGGCCGCGTGTGCCGCCTGCGCCGATCCCAGCTCGCCATCGCGCGCCGACTTCTACGACTGGCGCCTGGGCGGGACACAGCTGACGTTCCACTGGCCGCACGATCGGCTCCCCGTGCGCATCTGGGTGCAAGACGCCTTTGGACTCCCTGGGCACGTTGCCGACGGCATCCAACTCTGGAAAGACCAGTTCCTCTACGGGGAGTGGGACGCCGTGGTCGTGGCCGACTCGTCCACCGCGGACATCAAGGTATTCTCGACCGTCGTGCCCATTCCCAAACCGATCCGGGCGTTTGTGCTGCACAGCAGCGCGCCGGAGTGCGGGGGCGACACCGGAGCGGAGGATCTCGTCGGCTCGACCCTCGTCCTCCCGATCATCATCTACGTGACCCCGCTCGTGGCGGACCCCACGACGCCCGCCGCCCAACGCTGCCTGGGCCTGACGGTGGCCCACGAGCTGGGACACGCGATGGGGCTCCTGCAGCACTCCCCCGACCCTGATGACCTCATGTACGCCCAGCCGGACGTCGAGGCCCCGTCGCTCCGGGACCGGAACACGGTCGAAAACCTGTACCACTTCCCGTCCGACCTCGTCCCCAGCACCCGCTGACGCCGCTCTTCTCCGCTGGACGTTCGCATCAGGAGCGACTAAACTCGTCTCCCCGGCCGCGCCGCCTCTCTCGGCCGGGTTGGAGCAGCCATTCATGTCCGACAAGCAGAGCGACGCCCTCCGCTATCACGAGGGAGCCCGACCCGGGAAGATCCAGGTCGTGGCCACCAAGCCGACGGAAAACCAGCGCGACCTCTCACTGGCCTACACCCCCGGGGTGGCGGAGCCGTGCTTGGCGATCAAGGCGAACCCGGAAGACGCCTACCGCTACACCGACAAGGGGAACTTGGTAGCGGTCGTGTCCAACGGCTCGGCCGTCCTGGGGCTTGGGAACATCGGCCCTCTGGCCGGGAAGCCGGTCATGGAGGGGAAGGGCGTCCTGTTCAAGGCCTTTGCCGACCTGGACGTGTTCGACCTTGAGATCAATGCGCCCACGGCAAAGCACATCATCGAATTCTGCGTCATGTTGGAGCCTACGGTCGGGGGGATCAACCTCGAAGACATCAAGTCGCCCGAGGCCTTCGAGGTGGAGGAGGCCCTCCGCGAGCGCCTCTCGATCCCGGTGTTTCACGACGACCAGCATGGCACCGCCATCATCTCCGGCGCTGCCCTCCTCAACGCCCTGGCGCTCAACGGCAAGCGAATCGAGGACGTCCGGGTCTTCTTCCTTGGCGCAGGCGCCGCGGGCATCGCCACCGCCAATCACTACATCCGTCTCGGAGTCCGCCGCGAGAACGTCATGATGGCCGACAGCAAGGGCGTTCTTCATACGGGACGAACCGACCTCGACCGCTATAAGGCGCAGTTTGCCGTGGACCGAGCCGGCCTCTCGGTGCCCGATGCCTTCGCGGGGACCGATGTCTTCGTGGGGCTGTCCAAGGCCGGAGCGGTCTCGCCGGCGATGGTGCAGGCGATGGCGCCCGACCCCATCGTCTTTGCCCTCGCCAATCCGGATCCGGAGATCCTCCCGGACGCCGTGCGCGCGGTGCGGCCCGACGCGATCATCGCCACCGGGCGGTCCGACTTCCCCAACCAGGTCAACAACGTGCTCGGCTTCCCCTTCATCTTCCGTGGCGCGCTGGACGTACGGGCCCGCGCCATCAATGAGGAAATGAAGATGGCGGCCACCCAGGCCTTGGCGAACCTGGCTCGAGAGGACGTCCCGGAGGTGGTGCTCAAGGCCTACGGGCTCGAATCGATGCGCTTTGGCCGCGAATACCTGATCCCCAAGCCGTTCGACCCGCGCGTCCTCCTCTGGGTTGCCCCGGCGGTCGCCCAAGCCGCGATCGACAGCGGGGCGGCGCGGGGCCCCCTCGACCTCGAGGCCTACGAGGGGAAGCTCGAGTCGCGCCAGGGCCGTGCCCGCGCCGTCATGCGTGGCCTCACCGACCGCGCCGCCGCAGCACCGAAGCGGGTGGCGCTCACCGACGCCACCGACAGCCGGGTCCTCCGGGCCGCGCGCATCCTGGCCGACGAGGGGACCGTCGTCCCTATCCTCCTCGGCGACGCCGAGGACATTCGCCGGGCGGCCGAGGAACTCGAGGTGGAATTGGACGGCATCCGGGTGATCGATCCCGCCACGGCGCCCGATCGGGACCAGTACGCCGAGCGCTTTTGGCAGGACCGCCAACGCAAGGGAATCACTCGGGAGAGCGCGCGGCGCCTTCTCCGGCGGCCGGAGTATTTCGGAGGGATGATGGTGAATGTCGGCATGGCCGACGCCATGGTCTTGGGACAGCATTTCTATTACCCCGACGCCATCAAGCCGGTCCTGGCCGTCGCGGGGCGTTCGCCGGACGCCGCGCTGGCGGGGATCTACATGATGATCCTGCGTGACGAGACGTATTTCTTTGCCGATTGCACCGTCAACATCGAGCCCGATGCCGCCCGGCTCGAGGAGATTGCCCTGGCAACGGCGGAATTCGTGCGGCGGCTGGGCATCTTCCCCCGCATCGCCATGTTGTCGTTTTCGAACTTCGGCTCCGGGCGGCACCCGACGCAGGCCAAGGTGGCGGAGGCGGTCCGCTCGTTGCACAAGCGGTTTCCCGACTTGGCGGTGGACGGCGAAATGCAGGCGGATACCGCGGTGGTGGCTTCGATCCTCCGGAACGTCTACCCCTTCAGCAGGTTGCACGGCGCGGCCAACGTATTGATCTTTCCGGATCTGAACGCGGCCAACATCTGCTATAAGTTGCTGAGCCGCCTGGGCGGGGCCCGCGCCATCGGGCCGATCCTGGTGGGGCTGGCCAAGCCGATCCACATCTTGCAACACGGCTCGGATGTGGACGATATCGTCAACCTGGCGGTGATCGCCGCTGTGGATGCCCAGGAACGGGCCCGCGAGGCCCGCTGAAGCCGGTGCACCCGTCGAGACTCAGACCCGCGCCACACGGCGCCTTTGGACGCTTATGCCACGCGAGAACGTCGCCGTTCCTCCGGAGACCGGGGCCCTCACCGAACACGGGATCACTCCCGCCGGGATTCACGCCAACCTCACCCCGCCGGCGCTCGTCGAGGAGGCCCTCAAGCGGAACGAGGGGCTGCTGACCGCGGACGGCGCCTTCGTCTCCGTCACGACCCCGCACACGGGTCGGTCCCCCAAGGACAAGTTCGTCGTTCGGGATGATGCCAGCGAGCCGGAGGTCTGGTGGGACACCAACGGTGCGTTCGATCCCGAGCGCTTCGAGCGGCTCCACCAGGACGTGCAGGCCTATCTCAACCGCCATGAAGTCTTCGTCCAGGACGTGTTTGCCGGAGCGGACGCGCGGTACCGCGTTCCGGTTCGCTTCATCACGCCCAACGCCTGGCACGCGCTCTTCGTCCGCAACATGTTTCTCCGTCCCGCTCCCACCGCGCTGGCGGAGTTTCGGCCGCAGTATACCGTCCTCCACGCCCCCGAGTTCGAAGCGGACCCCGCCCGCCATGGCACGGCTTCCAGCACCTTCATCATCCTCAACTTCAGCGCCCGCCTCATTCTGATCGGCGGGACCCGCTACGCCGGGGAGATGAAGAAGTCGATCTTCACCGTCCTCAATTACCTCTACCCGGCCCAGCAGGTCCTCCCGATGCACTGCTCTGCCAACGTCGGCGGAGACGGGGACACGGCGATCTTCTTTGGTCTGTCCGGGACCGGGAAGACGACGCTCTCCGCGGACCCGCATCGCCACCTGATCGGGGACGACGAGCACGGCTGGAGCGACGAGGGAGTCTTCAACTTCGAGGGCGGGTGTTACGCCAAGGTCATCCGCTTGAGCGTGGAGGGTGAACCGGAGATCTACGCGGCCAGTCGACACTTCGGCACCGTGCTCGAAAACGTCGTCGTGGACCCCGCCACGCGGCAGGCGGATTTCAACTCCGACGCCATCACCGAAAACACCCGGGCCTGCTATCAGATCGACTCGATCCCCAATCACCTCCCCGCAGGCCAGGCCGGCCATCCGAACCACATCGTCTTCCTCACGGCCGACGCCTTCGGCGTGCTTCCGCCGATCGCAAGACTGACCCCCGAGCAGGCGATGTACCACTTCCTCTCGGGCTACACGGCCAAGGTCGCCGGCACCGAGCGCGGAGTCACCGAGCCCGCTGCCACGTTCTCCTCCTGCTTCGGCGCGCCGTTCCTCCCGCGGCCCCCCGGGGTCTACGCTACGATGCTGGGCGAGCGCATCCGCCGCCACGGCGCCTCGGTGTGGCTGGTCAACACCGGGTGGACCGGCGGCCCCTACGGCGTCGGAAGCCGGATGCGGCTGGGACACACCCGCGCGATGGTGCGGGCGGCCCTCGCGGGCCAATTGGACGGCGCCGAGTACGTCACCGACCCGGTCTTCGGCCTGGACATGCCCGACACTGTCCCCGGCTGCCCGGGGGAGATCCTGCACCCCCGCAACACCTGGGCGGACGGCGCCGCATACGATGCTCAGGCCGCCAAGCTCGCTGCGATGTTCACCAAGAACTTCGCCGCGTTTGCGGACCAGGTCTCCGAGGGCGTGCGGCAGGCCGGGCCCCGATAGCGACCGCGGAACGGCCGACGGCGTGACGGAGCCCGGGGGCGGGCCGGCGCGGTTCGAGGTCATCCGCGATCCTCTGTGGGACAACATCCGCCTCGACGAGGCTGCGGTGGCGGTGTTGGACGCGCCGGCGGTACAGCGGCTCCGCTATGTGCGCCAGTTGGGCCATGCCTTCCTCGTGTACCCCGGCGCGACCCACTCCCGCTTCGAACACGCCCTCGGCACCTACCATCTGGCCAAGCAGGCCCTCGCCGTCCTGCGGGAGCGCGGCGAGTTAGCGGGCCTCCCGGAGGAGGCCCTCCTCGCCGTCCGGCTGGCGGCCCTCCTCCACGACATCGGTCACTACCCGTTTAGCCACGGACTCGAAGAGGCGGGGTTCCCCCATCATGAGCGGTTGGGCGTCGCCTCGCTCCGGTCGGGCGACCTCCGCAGCCGGGTGGACGCGCTGGGCGGCCCCGCCCTCGTCGAGGCGGTGGGCGCGCTGATTCTGGGCCAGAGCGCGAGTCCGCTCGCGGGGCTCATTTCCGGGTCGCTCGACCTCGATAAGATCGAATACCTCCGCCGAGACGCGTGGATGTGTGGGGTCCCGTACGGGGCGGTCGACGTCGACCGGCTCCTGGCTTCGATCACCCTGTGCGCCATCGACGGCCGCCTGGTGATGGGGATCCATGAGAAGGGGATCAGCGCCCTCGAATCCCTCTTGTTCGCCAAATACCAGATGTATCGAAACGTGTATTGGCACCACGCGGTCCGGGCGGCCACCTGCATGTTCAAGCGGGCGGTCCGTGGGGCGGTGGCCCGTGGCATTCTGAGTCAGGAGACGATCGCCCAGGCGAGCGACGGCGCCCTCATGGAGCGGCTCCTCGCCTCCGACCCCGACGGGCTGGCCGCGGCCGTCTACCGGCGACGGCTTTACAAGCGCGCCCTCGACCTCCCTGGGAGCCACCTCCCCGCAGAGACCCAGCCGTGGCTCTGGGAAGACGCCGGCCTAGTGGAGCGGGTGGAGGACCATCTCGCCCGGCGGGTGGGGCTGGCCCCTGGGCAGCTCTTTGTGGACCTCCCCGCGCGGCAGTCGATGCTGGACGTGCGCCTCCCGCTCCGAACCCGTGACGGGACCATCGAATGGCTTACGGGAGAGGGGCGCGCGGGAGAGCTTGGACTCCCCCACGTGGCAACGGAGCTATACCAGAGCGCGCAGCGCCTCCGCGTGTTCGTGGCGGCCCCGGCGCGCATGCCCGTGGCGGATATCTTGGAGGTGGTGACGATGCCGGCGGCGGATCTGGCGCAGCGGCTGGAACGGACCGTCTAGCGCTCCGCGGCACCCGACGGGACGGTGGGATGCTCACCAGTGGCGGCATCGACCGATTCGATCCGGACGATCAGGGCGGTGATGTTGTCCAGCCCGCCGCGGCGGTTGGCCTCCGTGATCATACGATCCACCCAGACCTGCGGGCTCCCCGTCTCGGTGAGAATCTCCAGCAGCCGCTCGTCCTCGAGCATCCCTGTCAGTCCGTCCGACGCCAGGAGGATGAGGTCGGCGGGGCGGAGATTGCCGAAGTAGATGTCCGGCATGACCTCACTGCCGGCGCCGACGCAGCGCGTGATCACGTTGCTATAAGGATGGACGCGCGCCTGCTCCGGCGTCAGGAGGCCGGCGTCCACCTGCTCTTGGACGTACGAATGGTCCTTGGTGAGCTGGAGGAGATGGCTGCCGCGGAGGAGATAGGCTCGGCTGTCGCCGACTTGGCCGATGATGTACCGGCCGGGGAGGAGGGTGAGGAGGGTGGCGGTGGTGCCCATCCCGCGTTTGTCCTGTTCCGCCAGGGTCCGCTCGAAGATCGCCGCGTTGGCCGCGAGGACCGCCCGTTGGACCCGCGCCGCGGCCTCCTCATCGGAGAGCCCGCGGAGGCTCCCCAACTCGCGGGAGATGATGTGCACCGCCATCTCGCTGGCCACTTCACCCGCCGCGTGCCCGCCCATCCCATCGGCCACCACGAACACCCCGCGGTCCGCCAGCATGAGGTAGTTGTCTTCGTTGTCGGAGCGGACGACGCCGACGTCCGTGCGAGCCGCGCAGGTGAACCGCACGGCGGCTACTGGCCCCTCAGGAGCACGAAGGCCGCCACGGCCGCCGCGAGGACCAGGAGCACCGGCACCAGCCAGATCGCAGGCGACCGGCGGCGGCGCGGCGCGGCCACGATCGGCCGGGGTGCCCGGCGCGGGGCGGGGGCGGGGGCGGGGGCAGGCGGTGTGGCGGCCGCGGGAGGCTCAGCGAGCGCAGGGGTGTCCGGGACGACGAGGGCCTGAATCACCTTGGTGCCCCCGGCTTCCTCGGCGTCGGGGGCGTCCGCCGGATCGAAGAGCACCGAGAGCTCGCCAAAGCGGAGAGTCGTCCCCGGAGCAATCGCGGCTTCGGCGGTCACCCGCTCGCCCTCCACGAAGGTCCCGTTGGTGGACCCGACGTCGACGACCACCCAGATATCGTCCCGGCGGAGCAGCTTGGCGTGCGTCGAGCTCACGCTCTCGTCTGCCAGGACGATATCGTTGTACTCCGCCCGGCCGATGTTCACGACCGGCACGCGGATCGGGATGCGGTCGCCCTTCTGCGGTCCGTTGCGAATCAGCAGCGAGGCCAGCGGCTCGACCGCGGCATCCGGCCGGGGCGGCGTTGGAGCAGGTGGCGTGTACGCCGGGAGGCCCATCATCGTGTCGCTGAGGCGCTGTTGCGCACCGGCGGGCGTATCGTACACGGGTGGAGGTGGGGGTGCGGTCTCGGGATAGAAGCGGAAGTCGTCGGTGCCGATGCGAATGACGTCCGCCCGTGCCAACGCGCGGGGACCCTCGATCCGATCACCATTGACGAACGTGCCGTTGGTACTGCTATCGTGGATGACGTAGCCTTCGGCGCCCCGCACGATCTGGGCGTGCCGCCGCGAAACGTCCTTCCCCGTCACCACCACATCGCACCCCGCCTCACGGCCGAACACGAGCTCGGCCTCCACGCGATACTCGCGACCGTCGGTCAGGGAGACCAGCCGCCCGCGGAGCGCCGAGCCCCCGGCGGGCGTGGGCGCCGCAGGGCGCCGACGGGGGGCGCCGGCCAGGCCCTCCACCGACATGAACTGGGTACTCCCGACGGCGTCGGCCTCGACGACGAGGATCTCCTCGCCGGCGACGGTGATCTTGTCGCCATGAAGGACGGGCGTGGGGTCGGTCCCGAGGCGGATCCCATTGACGGCCACCACAGCCTCGGGGACGGCCGGTTGGACCGCCACGGCGCCGTCCGGAGTGGCCCGAATCAGGACATGCCGCGGGAGGACCCCGGGTCCCTCGAGGCGCACGGCGGCCCCGGGCTCGGATCCGACCACCATCTCGGCCGACGTAACAGGGATGTGCCGGCCAGCGACTTCGAGTCGGATCATCAAATGGGTCCGCGGCTCTCGGGTAAAAGGGCCCCTTAACGTATTCGGGGCCAAAAACCGGCGCAAGCGAGCGGGCTACGCAGATCGGGCCGCGGGGAAGCCCGCCAGCTGTAGCTGATAGAGACGGCGATACAGGCCGTCGCGTGCCAGGAGGTCCCGGTGGGTCCCCCGCTCGCGGATCTCTCCCTGGTGGAGGACGAGGATGGTATCGGCATGGAGGATGGTGCTCAGGCGATGGGCCACGACGACACTGGTCCGTCCCGCCATGATCTCGGCGATGGCGCGCTGAATCAGCGCCTCGGACTCCGTGTCCACCGAGCTCGTCGCCTCGTCGAGGACCAGGATGCACGGATCCATCGCCAGGGCGCGGGCAAAGCTCAGCAGCTGGCGTTCACCCACGCTCAGGTTGCGCCCGCGCTCAGCCAGCACCTGGCCGTACCCGGCGGGAAGCCGCCGAATGAAACGATTGGCACCGATGCGTTCGGCGGCGGCGCGGGCGCGGGCCCCGTCCCTCGCTTCCGTCGGGTCTGCCGACGTCCCCACGAGGAGATTGTGCTCGATGTCTCCAGTAAAGAGAAAGAGGTCCTGCTGCACGAACCCGATGAGGCTGCGCAGATCGGCCGTGGTTAGCCGGCGAATGTCCACCCCGTCTACCGTGATGACGCCGCGGTCGGGCTCGTAGAAACGGAGCAGGAGGTTGATGATGGTGGTCTTCCCCGCGCCGGTGTGCCCCACCAGCGCGACCGTCCGCCCGGGGCTCGCCACGAAGGAGACATCGCGGAGGATCCATTCTTGGTCGTGCCGGTACCGAAACCACACGTGCGTGAAGCGAATTTCCCCCCGCGTCGGCGTAGGGAGGGGAACCGGGGTGGTCGGCTCCGTCACTGCAATCGGTTCGTCGAGGAGGGTGAAGACGCGTTCCGAGGAAGCCATCGCGCCCTGGAGGATGTTGTACTTCTCCGACAGATCCTGGAGCGGCTCGAAGAACCGTCGGGTCAGCTGGATGAACGCCGCCAGGGTCCCGACGGTCAGAGTGGCGTCGAGCGTTCGGAGCCCTCCATAGAGGAGCAAGAGGGCCAGCGCCACCGAGGCCAGCACTTCGATGACGGGGAAGAACACCGCGTAGAGCCGGATCGACGCCAGGTGCGCCGCGAGGTGGTCCCGATTGAGTGCATCGAACCGCGACGCGGCCGCGGCCTCTCGGCCGAACAGCTGGACGACCCGCATCCCCGAGAGGTGCTCTTGGAGGAAGGCGTTGAGGCGCGCCAGGCGGAGGCGGATGTTGCGAAAGGCCTCCCGCATGTTCCGGCGGAAGATCACGGCCGTTCCCCAGACCACCGGGATCACGGCAAAGGAGACCAACGCCAGGCGCCAGTCCATCACGACCATGGCGATCATGATGGCGAGGAGGGTGAAGACGTCCCCGAAGACCGCCACCAGCCCCGATGAGAAGAGGTCGTTCAGCGTCTCGACGTCGGAGGTGACCCGGGTCATGAGTCGCCCGACCGGATGGCGGTCGAAGAAAGGAACGCTCAGGCGCTGGAGGTGGCGGAACAGATCCGCCCGGAGATCGTACATCACCCGCTGGCCGATCCAGGTCGTGACGATGACCTCCCCGTAGGACTGGACGAAATTCACGACCAGCACCAGGAGATAGGCGCCGGCGAGGAGCGCCAACAGGCCCCGATCGCCGGCGGGGATGGCCCGATCGATGGCGACCTTGGTGAGGAACGGGCCGGCGAGGGCGAAGAGGCCGTTGAGGATCAGCAGGCCGACCGCAATCCCGACCACGTTGCGGTAGGGCATGGCATACCGCAACAGACGCCTGACGAGGGCGCCGTCGTATCGCGGGGCGTGGGCTTCGTCGGGCTCTTCGGCGAGGGGTGAGGCCATCAGCCTCCGCCTTCCGGCATCGCGTGCTCCAGGCCCTTGATGCCCCTCCGCAGCCAGTTGTGGAACACGACGAAGCCGAAGGCCAACGTGAAGTACGCGAGGATGGAGCGCCAGATCAGGGTGTAGAGCGGGGTCAGGGGGGCCGGGACGTACACCGACATGACCAAGGCGGACGTCACCTCGGCCACACCGGAGGCTCCGGGCGTCGGCGCGAAGTACAGGAGGAACATCACCAGCGTCTGCACCAGGAGGACATCGACAAACTGGGCATGGATGCCGATGGCCCGGAGGGCAACGTAGCCCGCCAGGAGCTTGTTGGCGTGGGATGGGGCCGACAGGACGACGCACCAGAGCAGCGCCAACCAGCCCCGTGGCGAGTTGAACCGCTCCACGCTGAGGTGCGCCTGGTCGATCCCCTCCTGGAGCTTCTCGAGGCGGGCGGCGACCCGCCGGCTCTTCCGGCCGATGAAGCCGGCCACGCGATGGAGGAGATTCCGTGCCATCCGGGGGAACACGATGACGACGACCAGGAGGACCCCGAGCCCGGCGAAGACGGTGAGACTCCCCAAGAACAGGTCGTACAGCGATAGGCCCAGGAGATTCCCCTTCTCTCCTAGGGACCGGCCGGCGCCGAAGAGCACCGCCAGGGGGCCGGCGATGGCGAAGAACGCCACGGTGGCGATGAAGGTCATGAGGGTGGAGGTCATCGCCACCGGGACGGGGATACCATAGCGCTTCATGGTGTAGATCATCATCGGGCCGGCGCCGGACTGGAGCGGGGTCAGATAGGCTGCCCAGGCGCTCATCCCGCCGGCCAGGATCATCCCGCCCACCGGGGGGTGGGGGTGGACCTCCCGGGCCACGACCCAGAGGCGAAGGCCGCCCCCGATCCAGTCGAGGGAAGCCAGCCCCAATCCCACCACGATCCATCCCCACCGGATCCCGGAGAGGGAGGAGAGGAAGGCCCCCAAGTTGTTGCCGTAGATGAGGACTGCGATGTAGCCGACGAGCGAGATCCCGACGAAGATCTCGAAGCCGCGCAACAGCAACCGGGGCGAAAGAATGTTGGGTCGGGACATAGAAAGCGTGAAACGTACCGGCCCGGTTGGGCGAGTACAAGATGCCCACCTGCCGGCGGGGCCGGCTGTTATACTTCCTCGGG
>Ga0210123_1001469_pt1 | contig 11953 bp, 11 predicted proteins | sample Muzzi_PWB_D2_FD_185535 | JGI IMG/M metagenome (GOLD analysis project Ga0210123, IMG submission 185535) | Wetland microbial communities from San Francisco Bay, California, USA, that impact long-term carbon sequestration - Muzzi_PWB_D2 (SPAdes) | ecosystem: Environmental > Aquatic > Marine >... | reverse complement strand
GCGTTGGCGTGTCGGTTAGAGTTACAGCCGCAGACAATTCAGTTTATGGTGTCAGTGGGCTCATTGCTTTGGGCAAACAACTCAAATTAATAATGAGTGAACCAGATACCTGGATCTGGCGCCATGGGACAGAATATACCATTAGATGGGAGCAAATCTGTGACCTCCCGGCACCATTGGATATAGAGTTGCTTGATATTAATCACCAGCATGCATTGACTATAGCAAGTGGACTGACACCCCAGGCAAATTCATTTACTGTTGTAAAAATCAAACAGCGCAGGTGGACAGTACCATCAACCCTTACCCCGGGGTCTTATTACATGCGCCTGTCTGCAGGTTCTGTATCCCATGAAAGACCTTTAAATATAGATGTACCCTTTGTAGTACCGACTAGTCCGGAGATTACACTCAAACGGCCGACACAAAATGAGGGGTGGTGTTCTGATGAACCCCATACCATAGAGTGGGAATCCACCCTGCCGCCAGGCACACGCGTGAAGATTGATCTGATGCAGCCCACTTCCGGTGGTGGATTTGCCGTGTGGCGGAATGTTACCCCAGATGCACCAGATACGGGATTTTTCACATTTAGTGATCCATATCCAGGCGCAATTGGCGTGCGTCCAAGGGTCAGTACACTGGACGATTCCATTGCATCTATTGGGGATGTGTTCCTGTTTGGCATGCCTTTATCAATTGTAAAACCCAATGGAATGTTCACCTGGCGGAAGGGATCAAGTTATTTCATTATTTGGAAACAGGTGTGTGATCTGTCCGGATCAGTTACTTTGGATCTCCTCGATGCAAACCAGCAGCATGTCATGACAATTGCCAGCGGGCTTTCCGGGGTAACAAAATCTGATTTACCGAAGCAAAAAGGATATTCATGGACAATTCCAATGAATTTAACACCTGGCAGCTATTTTATCAGGGTAACAGGTGGAACGAAGTCAATACTAAAATCTTTTAACATCGGTGAAAAACTGAACTAACAGCGGCGATGCCTTTGAAATAAATTATTTCAAAACACTTCACAAAGAGCAATCCAGAGTTGCGTAAGCACAGCATTGCTTGATGTACCAAGGAAACTCTTCACTTTAAGATTCTGCTTGATCCATTTAAAGAACAGCTCAATTTGCCAGCGTTCTTTGTAAAGGGCTGCAACTTCGGTAGCTTTTAGCGACATTGAGTTGGTGAGGAATTGATACATTTTGCCAGTTTCAGGGTCCTGAAACTCAACGAGGCGGTAGTCTGCAGTAAAGCCTTTCAGTTTAACTTTTTGATCTGATTTTATGGTATCAGAGTCGGTTCGTCGTCGATTGCCAATTCTGAAATAGCTGGCATTACGCTTCAATCGGGTAACAAAGGTGATATTCCTGTCGGTCAATTTTTGGTACCAGGAATAATCTGTGAATCCTCGATCAAAAACGACACAGGCACCGGGGTGTAAAGTGAGGGCTTTGGCCCAGTCGGATTCATGTTTTTTGCCGTTAGTCATGTTCATGAAGACCGGCAGGTAGCCATCTGCATCGATGCCAAAATGAAGCTTGATAGCACCTTTTGCCTTCCTGAAAGTGGCCCAGAGAAAGACAGAAAGGCATAGGTCAATTGTTGTAATGTCGAGAAGATAGACTTTTCCTTTGAACTTAAACTTGTGCCCTGGAGAGTGCCGACGATACCGATTTAGCAGCTTGTAAAACATATCTCGATAGAGCTGGTAGGGCTGTTGTTCATTGACGCGCGCCAAGGTTGTTCTCTTTGTCGATCTCATACCGAGGTGATAAATCCGCTGCCTTTGTGCATCAATGTTACTCACGACATCACGAAGGCTCTTTCTGGATGATATTTGGGCAATTGCCATGGCTAGAAATTGGCTCCATCTGTTAAAAGAGCGAAATTTTTGACCGACGTGATACATTTTTGCCAGAACCTCAAATTCATGTCTCGGAAAAAGAGAAACAATTTGACAAAGAATTGTGTTAGAATGTGCCATGGCTCAGATCTCCTTGTATTTAATTGATTTTTCGCAATTTCATTATAACACAAGCAGCTCTCTGAGCCTTTATTTATCCGTTATTCCATCATTATTTATGGGACAGCAGTGATATGCAACAACACTTTGGCCACTCATGGCCACATTTTTAAGCATCTCTGAAGGTGGAAATAAAACAGATAAAAGCTACCCAATAATAGAATTAGCTGAGCGAAACGTGATTAGGGCTATTGGCTACGAAAATGTTAAAGTAACCGGCAGCATTGAAACAAGAGACTTAAATGTTTCATTCAGGTTATAATTAATATTGAGCAACAAGCTAATAAACTCGAACCCGCAAACAGCGCGCGGGCCGGTTGTGTGGAGTTAATAATGGGCTACATTTATAAAACGAAACAGATTATCCATTTCATACATTTTATTTGCACCTTAATGTCATTCATATTACTCATTGGATGCGTTTCATGGCCACCTCGTAGTATATCCAGTTCTTATTACCTCTCCGAATATTTTGATGAAAATATTGATAATGAAATAATTGTTGTAAATGTCATAGATGCCAGACCGAACCATGAAATCGAATTTAAAGACATCAAAGGATATCAAAAGAGATTTACACAGCACATACTAAATTTACTTAGTGAAAAGAAAAACTATAGTCTAAAAATTCTAGATATTGATACCTCTTCTTGTTCATCAATAGAGCTAATGCAGGATTTGAATTGCATCTCGGATTTAACCATATTGGATGATAATATTGACCAAATTTTATTGCTCTCTATTGATGATTATACTCCACCTAAGGTTTTAGTTTCTGCACCTAAATCGAAGGTCTCAGGAGGCTTATATTCCAAAAAATTGCGCTCTTTTTTGTGGAAAGATACAAGAATAGATACTAGCGGAGATCGAAATGAAGCTATCATCCCTGGCGCACCTATTATTAATGATATCAGAAATGTAACTGTATCTGGTGATATAGTAAGCCGTGATTTTGTTATTATACAAATGGAAATAATGCTGTGGGATTTCCCGCCTTTTATTGAAGGAAACAAGTATGAAGAACAAATTAAGGCTCTTAGGAGGAGAGATTGGTAATTAGAGCTAAAAAACACAACCACATGCTTTACGCGGATTGAGGCTACGCTTGCGCTCCGCCACATCCGGTAAGCATGGCCGTTCTCGGCGACTGCGTCGCCGAGAATCGCGGTGCTGGTCAGCTCCGCGATTATGTGTACAAATAGCATCGGAGATAAACATATGAAATATAAACTTAATATCACTCACATGCGTTTTCAAAAAAGATTTAGGACACTTCAGTTATGTTTTTCATTTTTTTGTATACTTGTTCTAAATTCCTTTCTAATCATCTACACCCCAACCTTGTCACTAGCCAAGCAAGCTTGCAGTAGAGAATTACAAGCCTACAAAAGTTTAACAAACCAATTAAAAAGCCAGAAAAAGAAATTAGCTGAAGCTGAGACGGAATACGAAAACTTCGTTAAAAAACAAAAGAAACGAAATCGTAAAATAGCAAGGAGAAACAGAAAAATTTATAAGGGACTAAGTCAAGGAATCCCAAGCACTATACAAGTTGGAAAAATTGAGTACGGTGATGAGGCACAGAGATATAAAAGCTTATTGAATAGCTACAATTCCAATGTAAACAAGCAAAAGACACTATATAACATTTATAGAAAGTGTGTGAATGATTATCCTTCCAAGGTTTCTAAAAAATATAAGGGTAAAGGAATTAATAAACAAAATGAATTTGAAAAGAGAAGGTTAGAAGAGTTGGACGCAAAAATTGCAGAAAAACTTGCAGAGCAAAATCAAAAAGCAGATGAACAAAAACAACTAAATTACAGGAACTCTACTATAAAGAAGAACAATAATGGAGTGTGGACTAATTGAGATTATGATATAAAGATCGAAATTGGAACATTAAATCACATAACCCGGCACTCCACTAGGACCGCCTAAGGTCGCAGCTATTGAAAATGAATCGGCATTTAGTAAACTCAATCTTTAACCATACTTCACTGGTTCCGACTCTAGGCGGCCTGTGAGTTTAACGTTCATGGCGACTGCGCCGCCATGAATCGCGGTGCTGGCTACATCCCCCAAAATGAACTGATTTAGGTTTTCATTGCTTTTAAAAGGAGAAGATTGTGAAAACAGATTATAGATTTTTACCAGTACCTTTTTTGATCGTTTTTATTTTTTTTAGCGCACTGAGTGCACAAGCAGATCCTTTTGAGGTTGTATCCCTCCGTGTCGAAAAGACTCCGGAGGATTGCCAGAGCTCGCTGTTTGTAACCATAAAAAAACAATACTGGCCAGCTGTCCGATTCAGGTCTCTTTGTGTATGCCGCGCAATTTAGGCCAATTCAGAACAATCAAAAACTTTCCACTGCCATCGGTTCGGTTCGTCTCGATAACCTGCCGGCGGGCCAGTCAAGGGAAATCAGTTATCGTTTTTTCAGACAGCACCGTAAAACCGAGGCCTCGTTTCGGTTCAAGGTTGTAGCCGAGACGATTGCCTATACGGAAAAATCCCTGCCGCCCGTTTCCGAAACATACAGCGGGCAATTGTCCAATGTTCAGCTCGATGCAGCAAACAACAGAATAACCGGCCTCATTACAAATCAGGGCAGTGTGTCGATTCCAAAGCCAGTTGTCCAAATCTCTATTGCTTCCAAAGATGCGCCGGACGACTTTCACGCAGGAGGTGGGGCGGTTTTCCAGCAGTGTCTGGCAACCGGGGCAAGCCTGAATTTTGTGCGACCGATTTCGTCAACTGCGTTTGACAGCATTTTCAAGGTTGCTCTGTATGCGGATGAAATCAATCTCAGTGAAAAGATTCTTGGAGGTACAACAAAAACGGAGATTAAGGCTTTCAGACCTGTTATTCGGACACCGCTGAAATACAAGCCTCGACGTCAGTGACATTCGTGAGTTTGGGTCGCCACTTTTTCCGAATCGATGACAAAATTGTCTGAAATAGTTGAACCGCTAATCTTTGCTTTCGCAGCGACGGCAAAAAACGCCGCGGCTGATTAGCATCGTTAGACACGGGCGGGGTCAGGCTTGACCCCGCCCCCTGTGTGTTGACAATCGGACGGCGCGTGATGGAGATTCATGCTTGGCTGTTATTTTGCATGCTTGGGTGATATAGTCTTTGCAATCAGAATTCCTTAAACGTAGAGGTAAGCAAATGTTCCGCATCATTACTATTTTGATTCTAAGTTGTATCATTGGTATTCCCAGTAGCTTTGCAGAAGAAACAATATCACCCTCTCTTCAAACTCAGCGGGTGGCTAAGGTAAAAACAGCACCTGCTAAGATGCCACTTATGAAAGCGCCTTCGGCCAAAGAACAATCGGCTCTTATCCGTAAGGAAATGCAAAAACTTGGCTTTAAAGTACGTTCTGTTCAACATAAAGGGGGCAATAGCTGGGATGTGCAGATTAATGGCTTTGCCCCAGACCAAGCTGCGAGCGCCTATAAAGGTGCGGTTTCAGTTGCCGCACAAAAAATTGGGAAATCACGGATGCCGGGTAGTCCACCAGATGATGAGGGTGGTATCTCATCACGTTGGGATATGAACCAGCTTAGTGCGACCAGATCTGTGTCTCGTAGCGCTACTTTGAATGTTCGTATCACGGAAGCTGGACTGATCGAAATTGATCAGGAAAGTTTTGGGCATGAAGGGTTTGCCGTAAGCGTAGGTGGAGGGTTATGCGACATGTTCTCTTGTAGGGCGCCGATGCTGGATATGCAGTCACTTCCTGCGCGAAACAGTATGGGTACGCATCGATAAATAATAATTAATGTGAGTGAAAGAGAGCTTGGGAGGCACGGACCGGAGTCGAACCGGTGTACACGGATTTGCAATCCGCTGCTCGGGAGGGGTCAGGCTTGCCCCCGGCCTTCGGATGGCGGTTTCAGCTGGGCCGAGCTGGAGGGGTTGACCGATCAGTGGGGGGTCACCTGCAGGCCCTTAGGGTGACACGACTGTTCCGACCCGGAAGATTGGAGCGAGCTCCGACTGACCGAGGTGTCGTTCGACATTGGAAACGCCCCGGACGCGGGAGGTCTTTTGCTGGAATTCACCATTATTAGACGCAATCATCGGGACACCGGAGGTGTTTATGAAGAGTTTTCTACTGGTAACGATCATCCTACTTGTCAGCTCTACTGCGCTGGCGCAGAGCAATCGAGTCACGCCAAGCACCCCCACCCCAGTTGCTGCACGCGAGGTGCATAGGGATTTTGCACTTGAGGCGGCAGTCCAGGACCGAAGTCAGAAGATCGCAGCATTCATTCATCCCAAGTCCAAAGCAAAGCTTGATTCTGCTGCCCGAGCACTGGTCCGTCGCTTGGCCAAAGACTCTAAGAATGAAGATCCACTCCCTCTTGCTAAGCAGGAAGTGCTCAACCGGTTCGATCGGCTGTCCGCTGAGCAGCTCAACCTGCTGAGCTTTTTCGTCCTGGCGGAAGCCAGTGGGCTTCTGCCGCAGCCAGACCAGTCGAAGGAAAAGCTCAGCGGAGTGAGCGAAATGTCGGAGATGACGTCCCTGCGGCTACAGATGCTGATGGATAGAAGATCGAAGATCATGAGTACGCTCAGCAACATATTGAAGAAAATTTCCACTACCCAGGACATGATTGTGCAGAATCTAAAATAGACTCAGCCCAACACGTATCAGGCCTTCAAAATTGACCTTCCAAGTTTCTCAGATGAAGAAGTTAGTGACCACATAAAATTGCTGCCAGAAGCGGGTCTCGTTGGCGCTAAGAATTCATTAAAACAAGGCCGGTCTCGTTGGCGACCTGTATGTTTAACTTGGGAGGGGCATGTTTTTTCGACACAGCAAGGTCTGGTCCACACTGGGAAAAAGCAAAGAAAATTATCAGAGCAAAAGGTAGCGGGTTGGTTTTTGAAATTTACAAGCAAACACTTGGCCATACAATAAACAACAACTTTTTTCTCCCTAAATAAACAGCATGTGACAAGCGCGTCAACTCGGATCGTCAGCCTGCGGCTGACACCCGGTTACGCCAACTGTTGTGCTTTTCCAAACCATTTCCCGATGCCTTAGTTGTAATGAATAAGGATTAATTATGAAAAAACATAGCTCTCTAATAATAAATGAAAATCATAAGATTTTCAGGTCTGGATGGGTAGTCAACTTGGCTTTGATATTTTTCGTTAGTTTTACACTGCTGACGGGCTGTGCAACGTATACGCCAAAATTCCGAGATAAACTCGCTCAGATCCAGCCAAATAGTGTGGCAGAAATGAAAGAGGTAACTCTCGGCGGAGTGCGGCAGGAGATTATTATTCGAGGTTCAAACCGAAATAATCCAATTTTGCTCATTATCCCAGGAGGGGGACTGAGTATTTTACCAGTGATGTCCAAAAGCAACAGCGATTTGGAGCAGAACTTCGTGGTAGTGCATTGGGACATCCGGGGAACTGGAAAATCCTACTTTAATAAGCCAGATGCCCGAGACATGACATTCAACCAAATTATCAACGATACGGTAGAGCTGACCGAGCTTTTGTTGGGCGAGTTTCACCACGAGAAAATATTTATAATGGGTTGGTCGTTAGGTAGTGCCATCACCATGGGCGCGGTTAAAAAGCGGCCTGATTTGTACTATGCTGACATCGCAGTGTGTCAAGTGGTGAACTTCGTAGAAAATGAAAAAATTGGATTCAATTATATCTTGGAGGAAGCGAGGAAACGCAACAACAAGGAAGCATTGACCGAACTGACCCGATTAGGCTCTCCTCCATACGCGAAAGATGAGCTAATAAATGCCTTTAAGGTTAAAGGCAAGTGGCTCACAGAATTCAATGGTGTGATTTATGATAAAGAAAGCCTAAAAAAAACACCGCTTGGAGAGCAATATTTTTCAGGGAAAATGTACACGCGTTCCAAAGAGTATTCATTCTGGGATCTTTTTAAAATCATGTGGGGCATGAAGTTTTTCATGACTTCGTGTTACGACGAACTGATTCGTGCCGACCTGTCCAAACAGGTTACCGATGTGAAGGTTCCACTCTATTTTTTCCTAGGCAGGCATGATTACAACGCCCCAACCGTTTTGTCCAAGCAATATTTCCAGGTGATTCAGGCACCGAAAAAGGAATTGATATGGTTTGAACATTCCGCCCATTATCCATTTTTGGAGGAATCTGAAAAATTCAATCATGAAGTTGAGGCCATCGGGAAACTTGCCGTGCAATAGCCATATGGAATTATTCAGTAGAAAAGATACATATTTCACTTTATGCAAAACTGATCAAAATATTTTGCACAATCATGGGCTTCAAGGGACGCCAGAAGGCTGCGCTCGTTCCCCACTCCGCCTTTCGCCGGCCCCTCAACCGCAGCGTCGAAGCTGTAGAAAAAGGCACCTTCGAATACATCCTCAGTTACTTGATAGACAGGGAGCTTGAGCTGTCTATTTTTTACAGACGCTTTAAAAATGATGAAACGGGAGCCCCGGCCTATATCCGCGTTTTCTGTTGAAGATCATACTTTTCGCCTATTCCCGAGGTATTACCTCAAGCAGGAGAATCGCCAGATGTTGTGAAGAAAACGTTATGTTCATGGCCTTGTCGGCCAACAGCAGGCCCCATTTTACGACCATTGCCGATTTCGTATCCTCCATGAATAAAGAGGTAAGCCATCTGTTTCTTGAAGTGCTGATGGTGTGTGATCATCAGAAGCTGATCGGCAAAGAGATGTTCGCCATCGACGGCTGTAAGAAACCGAGGATGAGGCGAGAGAAAATCAATATATAGCAAAGCTGCAAAAGAATGCCGCCAAAATCAAACAATGGCTGACTGATCATGATGACCGAAAAGGCAGCGGCGGTAAGCCGATCAAGAGCAATATTACCAACAATGAATCGGCCAGGATGAAGACCTCCAAAGGCGTGATTCAAGGTTATGTTGGTATTTCTACAGGAACGTTAGCCTTAAAAAGGAATCAAATGAAAATATATCAGTGTGTCATACTATGCATTTTATTTATTGCCCTTACTTCTTGTTCACAAGATACAGAAATAAAGGAAGAACTAGTGGAAATAAAAAAGATATTAACTGAGATAAATCAAAAGCTAGAAAAATCTGATAATACAAACATAAAAGTAAATGACAATTTAGCTGAAAGCTATCGTCAATCTTTAGGATTTAGGGAAGATGGGGCAAACCTCGAAGAATTAGACAAAATTACACTTCCTGAAAACCCGACTAAAGATCAAATTATAGAATATATCAGAAAAATAAGCAGAGTCTCAGCGAAGCAGAGATCATACTCGGAAAGTGATCCTCAAGTTTTCATGCTAATGAAAATAGGAAATGATAATCTTGAACTTCTATTAAATACAAATCTGAACCATGAAGTTGAATTCTATGCAATTCCAGCGATTAACCATCTTGCTCAATCTAAGGATAAAGAGTTAATTTTAAAGTATCTTCCATTTAAGAAAGACCTCGTAAAGGTCGTTATAAAAAAAGGATGGGAAGAAGATGCTAAATCGATTTTATATAACGAGTTAAGGCAAATTCCTCAATACCTTCCTACTGAGTGGATTAAAGCAATAGCAAATTTAGAGGAACCTTGTGTTTATGATGATTTAAAACAATATCTAATCCTTGGTTCTAATAAAAGATGGACATATGAAACAATCAAAATGCTACCGGGCATAGAACTAGAAAATGCAGTAAAACAAGCATGGGAAAATGCAAAACGTGATCAATGGTCAAAAAACTCATTTGCTCCTATAGCGTTGGCTTATGGGCAAAGTGATGCGTTGTCGGTTATTATTGAGTCATTGGATAGTCCCCATAACGATTATAATTCAGTTAGAAACCCTAGAAAACATATCTTGCAATATACATATGCTTCTGGCAGCAACAATGACTTACGTGCCTGGTACAACCAAAACAAATCAAATCTTTATTTCGATAAAGAGAAGAGAAAATATATCGTTAAAAAATAAACTATTTGGCTAACAATGTGTTGCAGTGGACACCTGCACTGCGCGACTTTTGTGCAATTCGGTGCGCTTATTCTTTGGCACAAAACCCGCTCCGTTTCGGGGCCACTGAACTTGGCGTCTAAAATCAACACTATTTTCAATGCATAGGTAAAACGATTGGGCACAGGAGTTCGGATGTATGATTCTATGATTAAATTACGAGGAGTGTTTGCTAAACCCCATCTTTATATTTCATGGTTATCTATTTCATGTATTACACAGGTAGCAGCATATTTCATAGATCCTTACGTCTTTGGTTTTGCGATTCTAGGGTCTGCTTGGGTTTGTGGCGCTTTACTTTTGGGTGCACTGGTTTCAAATTGGAGGATATTACTTTGGGCCTTGTTGAGCGTTTTACCGACTGGTGTTTCGTTCATAATCGTATCAACATTTAACTGGGCATAGATGACAACGGTTTAGCTTAAATTTTCTGACGATTACCTAAATCTGGGATTGGCAAAGAGTGCCCTATAAGTCGTTACAACTCGTTAGCGATGCGAGAAGCAATCAAGGCATCAGTGGAAGAAAAAGAGCATGGCTGATAAAGTAAAATCTTACCAACATTCTGCAACATACAGGATTTCGAATCCACAAAGGGTTCAACGCGTTGATGACATATGACTGATCTCACGCAACAACAGAGCTTTTACTTCTTCGGAAAGCATGAGACACTTATGTTACCCGGCTCCAATGGAAAAACCAAGGCAGGCTATTATTATCGGTGTTTCTCCGCTTCGGACTATTCTCTGCTCTTTTCTTCCTATAATTTTCGATCCGGAAAAGCCGGGTATCTGTTTTTCAGTGAAGAAGAAACGTTGCCGCATGTGACCATAAAGCTGCGTAAGTCCTTTCCGCTTACAGGTAAAATCGATATTGTCGATAATGTGAGGAAAACGCTTCAAGGTGTGGTTACTCGGGGAAGAAAGTTCTATGATCACGATGAACAGCTGATCGGCCGTTTTGCAGATGCAACCTCCTGGAAAGAACACTTCGGAGAATCAGCCTTTGATGCTTTAGGGCAGCTGATTTTTGGTTTCGGGGACGCCGATTCAACTGGCAGCAACTCGAACAAGTTTGGTCTTATCCTTGGCAGTCAGCCGGCTGGCCAGTTGAGAAGAGAAAAACTGCCCTTTTATCCTGACCCTCCAACACGAACAGGCCCTACAGCAACCGGCAAGATGATGAAGAAATTCCTGCCAAAAAAAATCGGCAGCGCACTGTTTGACAACGCCCCTCCTTCCGGATGGAAATTGGAGGTTCATAAGGATTCGATGCCAAAAGACATCAACCTCCTGCTCATCGCAACCTTGATGACCATCGAAATAAATCGCTGGTGAGAAAGGGATAATTCCAGTTCTTTATTCAACATCTCGGTGGAAACAGGGGACATGGAAACAAGGGACAGACCACAATTAATCTCTATCCAACAAGATAATGCACCGGATAAACCGGTGATCATCATGTTCATGGCGACTTCGTCGCCATGAATCGCGGCGCTGGTCAGCTCCGCGATTGTAGCTCAAATGAGGACAATGAAAACGAAGAACCTAATTATACTTCTCTTGCTCATATTCGTTCTTGTAAATACTGCCAAGGCAGATGAGACAAAAACGACCCTGCAATTTGAGAACTCAATAGAAGTGACGATAATTGAAAATCAATTTGCACCAAATAAAGCTGACATAAAAATGTGTCAAGGTGGCAAGGTTGTCTGCCTAATTGATGGTGCAGTCCCTTTCGGTTCAGCCGGTTCAATGCCCAAAACTTATGTGAAAAGCATAACTCTAAAAGTCGAAGACAAATCATACAACTTAGATACAAGCAATATGTATAACGCCTGGGGGAAAAGACCAAAGGAAATTCCCGGTATTATAAAATATATGGCAGTGCATTGTTATA
>Ga0210123_1001466_pt1 | contig 11960 bp, 9 predicted proteins | sample Muzzi_PWB_D2_FD_185535 | JGI IMG/M metagenome (GOLD analysis project Ga0210123, IMG submission 185535) | Wetland microbial communities from San Francisco Bay, California, USA, that impact long-term carbon sequestration - Muzzi_PWB_D2 (SPAdes) | ecosystem: Environmental > Aquatic > Marine >... | reverse complement strand
TGAGCGATATAGAGATAGCCCTGCTCGACGATCTGGCGCATTTGCCGGAAGAAGAAGGTCAGCAGCAGCGTGCGGATATGGCTGCCGTCGACATCGGCGTCGGTCATGATGATGATCTTGTGGTAGCGCAGCTTGGCGATGTCGAATTCGTCGGTCCCGATGCCGGTGCCCAGGGCCGTGATCAACGTGCCGATTTCCACCGAGCTCAACATCTTGTCGAAGCGGGCGCGCTCGACGTTCAGGATCTTGCCCTTAAGCGGCAGGATCGCCTGAGACCGGCGATCGCGGCCTTGCTTGGCCGACCCGCCCGCGGAATCGCCCTCGACGATAAAGAGCTCCGACTTGCCGGGGTCGCGTTCCTGACAGTCGGCCAGCTTGCCCGGCAGCGACGAGATGTCGAGCGCACCCTTGCGGCGCGTCAGCTCGCGCGCCCGGCGCGCCGCCTCGCGCGCCGCGGCGGCCTCGACGACCTTGCCGACGATACGCCGCGCCTCGGCGGGATGCTCTTCGAAATACTGACCCAGGCGCTCGTTGATCAGGTTCTCGACCACCGGGCGGACCTCGGAGGAGACCAGCTTGTCCTTGGTCTGGCTCGAGAACTTGGGGTCCGGCACCTTGACCGAGAGGACGCAGGTCAGGCCCTCGCGCGCATCGTCGCCGGTCAGCGCGACCTTCTCGCGCTTGGCAATGCCCGAGGAAATCGCATAGGCGTTGATCTGCCGGGTGAGCGCGCCGCGGAACCCGGCCAGATGCGTACCGCCGTCGCGCTGCGGGATGTTGTTGGTGAAGCACAGGACCGTTTCGTGGTAGCTGTCGGTCCACTGCAGCGCGGCTTCGACGGTAATGCCGTCGCGCTCCCCCAGGATCGGCACGGGACGCTCGATGAGGGCCGTCTTGGTGCGGTCCAAATACCGCACGAAGGCCTCCAGCCCGCCATCGTAATGGAGATTTACGGTCTTGGATTCGGCGTGGCGGTCGTCGGTCAGCGCCAAACGCACCCCGGAATTGAGGAATGCCAATTCGCGCAGACGGTGTTCCAGGGTCGGGAAATCGTACTCCGTCATGGTGAAGATCTTCTTCGACGGCAGGAAAGTGATCTCCGTGCCGCTGCGCCCAGCGGTCTCGGCGACGACGGCGAGCGGCGCCTCCGCTTCGCCGTCGACGAAGCGCATGCGGTATTCCTTGCCGTCCCGCCAAATGGTCAACAGCAGCCATTCCGACAGTGCATTGACGACCGAGACGCCGACCCCGTGCAGGCCGCCCGAAACCTTGTAGGAATTCTGGTCGAATTTCCCGCCGGCGTGCAGTTGGGTCATGATGACCTCGGCCGCCGAGACGCCTTCCTCGGCATGGATCCCGACCGGGATGCCGCGTCCGTTGTCGCGCACCGTGACCGAGCCGTCGCCGTTGAGCACGACCTCCACGGTGTCGCAGTACCCGCCCAGCGCCTCGTCGATCGAGTTGTCGACCACTTCATAGACCATGTGGTGCAGGCCCGAGCCGTCGTCGGTGTCACCGATGTACATGCCCGGGCGCTTGCGCACGGCCTCCAGCCCACGCAGCACCTTGATCGACTCGGCGCCGTAGCTCTCGCTCGGCGTTCCGCCGGCGATACCCGGCTCGGTCAGTGGCTCCGCCATCTCAAATCGGTCCGCTTCTCACGTTACCCACCGGCCCGGCCCGCAAGTCAGGCCGCCGGCCGAAGCGTGCTGTCCAGCACACGGTAGTTCTGCGCCGCTTCACCCAGCGGCGCGAAGGTCTCGGCATCGGTGCCGGTCATCCACGCCTGTACGCCGAGCGCGAGGATCTCGTCGTAAAGGGCGCGCCGGCGCATAGCGTCGAGGTGCGCCGCCACCTCGTCGAGCAGCAGCAGCGGCGCCGCGCCGCGATGCAGCCCGATCAAACGGGCATGCGCCAGCACGATGGAGATCAGCAACGCCTTTTGCTCCCCGGTAGAGCACAGCTCGGCCGCCTGATCGCGCCCGAGATGACGCACCAGCAGATCGCTGCGATGCGGGCCGACCGCCGCGCCGCCGGTCTCGGCATCGCCGCCGCGGCAGGCCGACAGCCGCGCCCGCAGCCTGTCTTCGACCGCCAGCGCCGCCTCCTCGGCAAGCCAGTCTTCCACCTCGCCGGACAGGGTGAGGCCGGCCACCGGAAACGTCCCGACAGCGGCCGCGCAGGCCTGCCCGAGGCGGGCGACGAGGTCGCGCCGCGCGGCGGCAATGGCCACAGCGTGCCGCCCCATGCCCTCCTCCAGCGCATCGAGCCAAGCCGGGTCGGCCCGACCCGTCTTGAGCAGTCGGGCGCGTTCCCGCAGGTTCTGCTCGTAGGCGCCGACCCGCCCTGCATGGGCCGGATCGAAGCCGTAGACCAGACGGTCGAGGAACCGGCGGCGCCCGGTCGCGCCCTCGCGGAACAGGCCGTCCATCTGCGGCGTCAGCCAGACCATGCCCAAGATCTCGCCCAGCTCCTGTTGGCTGCGTGCCGATGCGCCGTCGATGCGCACCAGACGCCGTTCGCGCCCGTTCGTCTCGGTCGTGTCGAGCGTCGGATCACGGCCGGTACCGATCTCGCGCGTCTCCTGCAGCGTGACCACTTTGGCGGCAACCGCCCAGGGCGTCCGCTCGGGCGACCCTGGTGGAACCTGGCGCTCGACCTCCGCCAGGCGCGCCCGGCGCAGCCCGCGACCCGGCGCCAGGAAGGAGATCGCCTCCAGCAGATTGGTCTTGCCGGCGCCGTTCGGTCCGGTCAGCACGACCGGCCGGGCATCGGTCTCGATTTCGGCGCCGGCGTAGCTGCGGAAGCCGGTCAGCATGACCCGGCCAAGCCACAACGCCGGCAGCGCGGCGGTTGAGGCCCCATCCGCCGCACCTCCGTCCTGTCGAAGAGCCGTGTTACCCGCCAAGGATCCTCTACGCCCGCGCCGCTCATACCCGCATGGGCATGAGGACATAGAGCGCGCTCGAATCGGTCCGGTCCCGTACGATGGTCGGCGAAGCGGCGTCGGCAAATGCGATTTCCGCCTCGCCGCTTTCGATCTGATGGGCGATATCCAGGAGATACCGGGAATTGAAGCCGATCTCGATTTCCGGCCCGCCGTAGGTGATCTCCACGGCCTCGGTCGCCGTGCCGTTTTCCGGGCTGTTCGCGGACAGCGTGATGCCGCCGTTTTCGATGATCAGCTTGACCGCCCGGCTCTTCTCCGAGGAAATGGTGGATACACGGTCCACCGCCTCGGCGAAGCTGCGGCAGTCGAGCTCGATCACCTTGTCGTTGCCGACCGGAATGACCCGCTGATAGTCCGGAAAAGTACCGTCGATCAGCTTGGAATCGAGCGCCGTCGAATCGAAGGCGAAGTGGATGCGCGTGTCGGACAGCGACAGCTTGATCGGCTGGTCGCTCTCGTCGATCAGCTTGCGCAGCTCGCCCACCGTCTTGCGCGGCACGATGACGCCGGGCATGCCCGCCGCGCCTTCGGGCAGTGGCATCTCGAAACGCGCCAGACGGTGGCCGTCGGTGGCCACGGCGCGCAGCACCGGGATGCCGTTGCTCTCGGTCGCATGCAGGTAGATCCCGTTCAGGTAATAGCGGGTCTCTTCGGTCGAGATCGCGAAGCGCGTGCGGTCGATCAGATTGCGCAGCTCGCCGGGCTGCAGGGAGAAGCTGTGCGGCAGGTCCGCCGGGCCCGGAACCGGGAAATCTTCCTTCGGCAGCGTGGCCAGGGTGAAGACCGAGCGGCCGGCCTCGATACGAATCTGGCCGCCGTCGCCGGTCGCCGAGATCGCGACCTGTGCCCCGTCCGGCAATTTGCGCACGATGTCGTAGAAGGTATGCGCCGCCACGGTTGTCGCGCCGCCCTGCGCCACCTCGGCGGCCACGGAATCGACGATGGTCAGGTCCATGTCCGTCGCGGTGAGCGAGAGGGCGCCGTCGCCGGCCTCCAGCAGCACGTTGGACAGGATCGGGATCGTATTGCGCCGCTCCACAACGCTCTGCACGTGGGCGAGAGTCTTGAGCAGCGCGGCGCGTTCGATGGTGAGCTTCATGGCGTTATCGGTTTCGAACCTTGTCGTTGTGAGTCGTCTTTTGGGTCAAATGGCCCTTCCGATTGTGCCGGAAATTCTGGATCGCAGATCTTGAAGACCGGCCCGGAGTCCCTTCAACCCGCCGCGCCGTGGGCCACGGCTGCGGGGCTATTCCGTACCGCATGTCGGGGGATTGAGACCACCCTTGGTCACGGTCGCTCACTATAGCCCAGGGCCGCCCAAAAGGTAAGAGTGGAAGCACGCGGAAAAGGGCCCGAAATAGGCCTTTCCGAAGGCCTCCGGCGGCGCCGGAACGGCACCCTCGGCTGCACCGCGCCGGTCTCGAGCCTGCGGGGCTAAACTCCCAACATGCGCCGTAGCAGTTCGATATCCTCGGCGAAGGCCGGGTCGACGGATTTGAGCTCCTCGATCTTGCGGACGGCGTGCATGACCGTCGTGTGGTCGCGGCCACCGAACTTGCGGCCGATTTCCGGCAGAGACCGCGAGGTCAGCTGCTTGGCAAGGTACATGGCCACCTGACGGGGCCGCGCCACCGCCCGGGCGCGCCGGGCCGAATGCATATCGGTGATCCGGATGTTGAAGTGCTCGGCGACCCGCTTCTGAATCTCTTCGATGGTCACCCGGCGATCGTTCGCACGCAACAGGTCGTGCAGGACCTCCTGGGTGCTTTCCAGAGTGATCGGGCGGCCGACCAGCGTCGCATGGGCAATGATCCGGATCAGCGCCCCTTCGAGCTCGCGCACGTTGGATGTGATCTTGTGGGCCAGAAACTCCAGCACCTTCGGCGGTACCTCGCCCTCGGACTGCTCGGCGCGGGTCTGCAGGATGCCGAGGCGCAATTCATAGGTCGTCGGGTGGATGTCGGCGACCAGGCCCCAGCCGAGGCGCGAACGCATGCGCTCCTCCACCCCCTCCAGGTCCGAAGGGCTCTTGTCGGCGGAGATGACGACCTGCCGGTTTTGGTCCACCAGGGCGTTGAAGGTATGAAAGAACTCCTCCTGAGTGGCCTCGCGCCCGCCGATGAACTGCACGTCGTCGATCATCAGCACATCGACCGAGCGAAATTGCGACTTGAAGGCCATGGTGTCCTTGGTGCGCAGGGCGCGCACGAACTGATACATGAACTTCTCGGCCGACAGATAGATGATGCGCCGCTCCGGATAGCGTGCCTTGATCTCCCATGCAATGGCATGCATGAGATGGGTCTTGCCCAGGCCGACCGGGCCGTAGAGGAACAGCGGGTTGAAGGGCACGGTGCGCGCATCGGCCACCCGTCGGGCGGCCGCATAGGCCAATTCGTTAGGCTTGCCGACGACGAAGTTTTCGAAGGTAAAGCGTGCATCCAGCGGCGCGCTGAGGTCGTTGTAGCTGGCCTCGGCCTCGCGCGCCGAGGCTGCCGCGGCCGCCTTGAGCGCGTCGAGCGGGGCCAGCGCGGGTGCCTCGCCCTGGGCATGCGGCCCGCATTCCGGCTTCGGCGCCGGACGGGCTGGAGGCTGGACGACGATCTCGATCTGCTCGATCGCCTCGTTCTCATCGCGCCAAAGCGAGCGGATCTGTTCCGCATAGTTGCTGGTTACCCAGTCCCGCATGAAGCGCGTGGGCACGGCCATGCGCACCGTGCGGTCCTTGACGACGACCAGGGTGAGCGGTTTGAGCCAGCTTCGGAAGGCGGCATCGCCGACCTCGGCGCGCAGCCGGCCGCGCACGCGCGCCCACTGCTCCTCGATCATGCCCCCCTGGCCCTTGTCGACCGCACGCGTCATTCAGATCCCCCTCGTCTCTCCGCGCCAAGCGCCGTGACGGCCCGCCCCCCGCGCGAGCGCGAAACCCGCACTCTGGCGCGCTTCGCTCGCCTTTGCCCTAAGGGCCATTCCCCTTATGCCGGCCTGGCTGCGCCATCGTCCCCAACAAAACAGCCCCCTAACGACACGTAAAACCTTGAAGCGTGTCGCCGTCTCTTGAACCCAGCAACTGCATATCGCCAAAAACCGCCTAACGGAGGTTGGCGGTTAATGCGATAGTTTGCGCAATACTCGCCCAGTGACCATTGTCCGTTTCGATTCGACGCAAGCTTTGCGGATCAATACGGACACCGGTGCACCCTGAGCAGTGTTTCGATTTGTGCTTCTTGTTTTCGGCGCGTCTTTTTACTTTTTTGCGCCCTTCGACCTGACGTTGAAGAATGTACCGGCGAGGCTCTTGGGTGACAAGCGGATCGTTTAGGGAACGTCTCTTTTTTGACACGGCATGATCTTGTTGCAACGCTCGACGTTTGCCGGCCCGCCGAGACACGGGCCGTGCCTGCGCACAGCCGGAAGTAATGTTGCCGGACATGCAGAACACGCGCACGTCATGCGGGCCACGAAACGATCCTGTAGGTATGGAGTTCGGGGATCACCGGCGACTCACGGACTCGGCAACGTGCGACAAGGTTTCATGCCACGGCGGAAAGATTCGCTGCGCCCTGCCGTTGCATCCTTGTTGGCGCCAAGCGACGTGGCGCGTGTCGCGATGCGACATCTTCGCGCGTCCAGCCCGCAATCCCGATTCGTAGGAGGGGCCGGGCCGTCGGAAACGGCTGTTTGAGAAAAAAAGAACGCGCCGGCGTTACACGGCGCGTTTTCGATCCGTCGCGGCGACTGCGCAGTCGCCGCCGTACGTTCCTAAAGAGCCTTGATGCGCGCTGAAAGCCGCGACAGCTTGCGCGCCGCCGTATTGTCATGCAGGACACCGGCCTGTGCGCCACGGTGCAGTTCCGGCTGCGCCTCGTTGAACGCGGCCTGGGCCGTCGCCTTGTCGCCGCCGGCAATCGCCGTCTCGACCTTCTTCACGAAGCTGCGGATGCGGCTGACGCGTGCGCGGTTGACCTCGGCACGGCGCGCGTTGCTGCGGATGCGCTTCTTCGCGGATTTGTGATGAGCCATTCTCTCGACCTGTCAGTTGCCAACCAGCGGCGCGGAAGGCCGGGGTTATAGCCGCCGCCCCCGGTCAGGTCAAGCGGCCGACCCGGCCCCGAGCCCGGGCCCCGAAAGGCCGGGCGAAGTGGCCGCTTTGCCCAATTCCTTGCGCCGCGGGACGGGCTCAGCGGTGCTTCCAGCTCGGCTTTCGCTTCTCCACGAAGGCGGCCATCCCTTCCTTCTGGTCCTCGGTCGCGAAGGTGGAATGGAACAGCCGGCGCTCGAAACGGATGCCCTCGGCCAGCGTCGTCTCGAAGGCACGGTTCACGGATTCCTTGGCGAGCGCGACGATCGGCTGCGAGAGAGATGCGATCTTCGCAGCCGTCGCCAAGGCCTCGTCGAGCAAGCGGTCGGCCGGAACGACGCGCGCGACCAGGCCGCAGCGCTCGGCCTCCTCGGCGTCCATCATGCGGCCGGTCAGACAGAGCTCCATCGCCTTCGACTTGCCGACGAAGCGGGTCAGGCGCTGCGTGCCGCCGGCGCCGGGAATGATCCCCAAGGTGATCTCCGGCTGACCGAACTTCGCGGTGTCGGCGGCCAGGATGAAATCGCACATCATGGCGATCTCGCAACCGCCGCCCAGGGCATAGCCGGCAACCGCGGCGATCACCGGCTTGCGGGTCTGCGCCAGGCGCTCCCAGCCGCGGGTGATAAAGTCCTCGCGGTAGGCCTGCATGTAGGTCTTGTCCTTCATCTCCTTGATGTCGGCGCCCGCCGCGAAGGCCTTTTCCGAGCCGGTCAGGACAATGCAGCCGATATCATCATCGGCCTCGAAGTCGTCGAGCGCGTGGCCCAGCTCCTCGGTCAGGGCGGCGCAGAGCGCGTTCAGGGCTTGCGGGCGGTTCAAGGTCACGAGGCCGACGTTGTCCCGCTTTTCGACCGTGATGTTCTCGTAGGCCACTCGATTCTCCCGCGTTCTGTTTCGGATCGACCCGTTGGTGATGACGGTTACGGCAGCTTATTCGGGTTGCAGCGTAAAGCGCACGACCAGGTCCCCGTCCTGGCCGAGAAAACTGATGGCGAGACGTTCGCCTTCGCGCAGGAAGATCGGCCCCGCGTCGCCGCTGCGATCGGCCGCCCGCCAGCCGAGCTGCGGCAGCGTGCGGCGATAGAAGGCCTCGACCTGCGCACGCGTCGTCGCCCCCTCGGCGTACGACTCGACGATCCGACCGGACGGCTTGTCGAAGACGACGCCGGCGTCCGCGACCTGTTCGAGGCCCAGCATCAGCGGCAGATCTTCGATCCCAGCCACGAACACCGACTCCTGCGCCACGGCGGCCCGCGGCCCTACGGCGACGACGGCGGCGACGGCGCAGAGACAACCTGAAATGAAAATGAGGCCGTACAAGCTGCGGTTCAGGCGGCGAGGCAGGCAAGGCATGGCCCGCTTCCTTACCCTAACGCTGACGCACTGCACAATAGAAAGTCGAGCGCCCAGACTGCACGAAGCGCCGCACGCCGTCACATCCTGCACCGTTGGCGACGCCATCGGGCACCGTCCGAGCCGCGCCGCAGGCACAGACCGGACAGGCCAGCCCCTCGCGGTCGTAGACCGCCCATTCGTGCTGGAAGTAACCGAGCTCCCCATCCGTCTGGACGTAGTCGCGCAACGAGGATCCGCCTGCCTCGATGGCGCGCAGCAGCACACTGCGCACCGCGCCGGCAAGGCGCTCGGCACGCAGGCCCTGGACTGTGTACGCCTGTCGCCGCGGCGAAAGCCCGGCGAAATACAGGCTTTCGCAGACGTAGATGTTGCCCAGGCCGGCAACGACCCGCTGGTCGAGCAGCGCCGCCTTGATCGGCGTGCGCTTGCCGGCGAGGCGACGTGCCAGTTCAGGCCCGTTGAAGTCGTTGCCGAGCGGTTCCGGCCCGAGGCCGGCCAGCAGTCGGTGCGTCGCCAACCCGGCCTCGTCGACCAGATCCATCAGGCCGAAGCGCCGCGTGTCGTTGAAACGAATCTGGTCGCCCGCCTCGGTTTCCAGAATGACGTGATCGTGCGGCTCGAAGGCGGCGCCGGGGCGCGGCGCCACCACCATGCGGCCCGACATGCCGAGGTGACAGAGCAGGACTTCGCCGCCATCGAGATGAATCAGGATGTATTTGGCGCGCCGCGCGACATGGCTGACTCGGCGGCCCTGCAGGCGGGCGGCGAAATCGCGCGGCAAAGGAAAGCGCAGGTCGGCGCGGCGCTGAATCACGCGGGACAGGCGCCGGCCCTCGAGGCGAGGGCGCAGGCCGCGGACGACGGTCTCGACTTCGGGCAGTTCGGGCATGTTCAGGTTTACGCGGACCGCACCGAAGGAGATCCTCGGTGCCGGGGGGCGCTCGGTCGGGTCACAGAGTAGCGCCGCCGCGGTGCGCGCGCTATGGTCCCGCGCGCGAGCAGAAGGAATCTCGGCAAGGCATGACACGGGACAGGCGACCGCCGCCGGAGACGGCCACGGCGCATTTCGGCGACCGCGAGGTGCCGGCCGACGAAAAGGCCGGGCTGGTACGCGGCGTGTTCGAGAGCGTCGCCGGGCGCTACGACCTGATGAACGACCTGATGTCGGGCGGCGTCCACCGCCTGTGGAAGGCGACCCTGTTGGACTGGCTCAACCTGCGGCCGGGCCAGGACCTGGTCGACGTGGCCGGGGGGACCGGCGATATCGCGTTCGGCGTCCTCGATCGGCTCGGCCCCGCAGAGAGCGGAGCCATCGTGGTCTGCGACCTGACGCCGGACATGCTGCGCGTGGGGCGCGACCGGGCGGTCGATCGCGGTCTCTTGGGCCGGCAGGTTCCCGGCGGGCTCTATTGGGTCTGCGGCGACGCGCAAGGACTGCCGCTCGGCGACCGCAGCATGGACGCCTACACCATCGCCTTCGGGCTGCGCAACGTGACCCGGATCGAGACGGCACTGGCGGAGGCGCGGCGCGTGTTGAAGCCCGGGGGACGCTTCCTCTGCCTGGAGTTCAGCCACGTCGTCGTGCCGCTCTTGTCGGAGCTTTACGATCTCTATTCGTTCCGCGTCCTGCCGGCGCTCGGCCAGGCGATCGCCGGCGACCGCGAGGCCTATCGCTATCTGGTGGAGAGCATCCGTCGCTTTCCGGCGCAGGACGAGCTGGCCGCGATGATGAGTGCAGCCGGCTTCGATCAGGTGCGCTACCGCAATCTGAGCGGCGGCATCGCGGCGCTGCATTCCGGGTGGCGGCTCTAGATGCTGCAGTTCCTGCGCACCCCCCGCATCCTGCTGCGCCTGCTCCACATCGCGCGGATTCTGGCACGGCACGACGTCCTGGCCGCCTTCGAGGAGCGGCACATCGCGCCCGGCATCATCTGGATCGCGCGGCTCGGCGCCCGGCGCCGCCGCGAGGGGCGCCCCGGGCAGAAGCTGGTCCGGGCCCTGGTCGAGCTCGGCCCCAGCTTCATCAAGCTCGGCCAGTTCCTCTCGACCCGGGCCGACCTGCTCGGCGAGGAGATGGCGGCGGACCTGTCCGACCTGCAGGACCGCCTGGAGCCCTTCGACGGCGCCGAAGCGCGCGCCATCGTCGAACGCGAGCTCGGCCGTCCGATCGGCGAGATCTTCGCATCCTTCGATGCGGCGCCGGTCTCGGCCGCCTCGATCGCGCAGGTCCATTTCGCCGTCACCACGCCGACGCCCGGCCGCGATCAGGAGGAGCCGCAGGGCGCCGGCCGCGAAGTGGCCGTGAAGGTGCTGCGCCCCGGCGTCGAGAAGGCCTTCGAACGCGATCTCGAGCTGCTCTACTGGTTCGCGCAGCTGGTCGAGCGCACTCAGCCGCGCCTGCGCCGCCTGCGCCCGGTCGCCGTCGTGCGGCTCTTCGAAGAGACGGTTCGTCTCGAGATGGACTTGCGCATGGAAGCGGCGGCGGCGGCCGAGCTGGCGGACAACTTCGCCGAGGACCCGAGCTACCGCACGCCCCCGGTCGACTGGCAGCGCACCTCGCGCCGGGTGCTGACCATGGGCCGCGTCGGCGGCATCCCGATCGACGACCGCGCGGCCCTGCTCGCGGCCGGCCACGACCTGCGCGCCGTGCTGACCAAGGCGGCTACGATCTTCTTCAAGCAGGTTTTCCGCGACGGCTTCTTCCACGGCGATCAGCACCCCGGCAACATGTTCGTCGATGCCGGCGGCAACATCGTTGCGGTCGATTTCGGCATCATGGGGCGGCTCGACCGACCGACGCGCACCTATCTGGCGGAGATGCTGCTGGCGCTGCTGGCGCGCGACTATCGCCGCCTGGCCGAGATCCATGTCGAGGCCGGCTATCTGCCGTCCGGCCAGGCGATCGAGGTCTTCGCCCAGGCCCTGCGCTCGGTCTCCGAACCGATCTTCGACCGCCCGCTGGCCGAGATCTCGTTTGCGCAGCTCCTGGGGCGGCTCCTGCAGATGACCGACGCCTTCGACATGCCGGTGCAGCCGCAGCTTCTGCTCCTGCAGAAGAACATGGTCATGGCCGAGGGGGTCAGCCGTCGGCTCGATCCCGATCTCAACATCTGGACCCTGGCGGAGCCGCTGATCGCCGACTGGATGCGGCAGAACCGCGGCCCGCAGGCGCGGCTGCGCGAGGGTACGGCGGAACTCGCCCGGATCGTCGAGGATCTGCCCGCATTGCTGCGCAATCTCAACATCGCGGCTCGCACCCTGGCCGCGGGCCGGCTGCGCCTCGACCTCGACGGCGACGGCGAGCGCACGGCCGGACGGCCGACGGCGATCCTGGCGCGCTGGGCCTTGGCGGTCGCCATCGCGGCCTTGGCCCTGGCGGCGGCGGCATCGTTCTGAGCCCGGCAGGTCTTGCCAGACGCGGCATCGCTGCCTACCTTATCTACAATTCTCAACCGTGAAATAGATCGGTTTCCACCATGCTTGCGGGTAAACGAATCCTGCTGGTCGTCGGCGGCGGGATCGCGGCCTACAAAACCTTGGAATTGATCCGCCGCCTGCGCGAACGCGGTG
>Ga0210123_1001465_pt1 | contig 11960 bp, 10 predicted proteins | sample Muzzi_PWB_D2_FD_185535 | JGI IMG/M metagenome (GOLD analysis project Ga0210123, IMG submission 185535) | Wetland microbial communities from San Francisco Bay, California, USA, that impact long-term carbon sequestration - Muzzi_PWB_D2 (SPAdes) | ecosystem: Environmental > Aquatic > Marine >... | reverse complement strand
CGTCATGGGGCTCCCCGTCCCGACCTTCCTGGATCTTCTGCAGGCCACGGGCCTGCGCTATCTCTACGGGGAGATCTTGCCGCTCGAGGCGGCTCGAGGACCGACCGCGGAGGGGATCGAGTGAGCGGAAACGCCGTGCTGGCGATCGACCAGGGGACCACGGGCTCCCGTGCGCTCGTGTTCGGAGCTGACGGCCGGCTCGTCGCGTCGGCCTACGAGGAATTCCCACAGTACTTCCCGGAGCCGGGTCGGGTCGAGCACGACGCCGAGGACATCTGGCGCTCCGTCGTCGCGACGATCGGCTCGGCACTGGAGCGGGCGGGGCCGGCGGCCCGCGAGATCGGGGCCGTCGGAATCACGAACCAGCGGGAGACGACGGTCCTGTGGGATCGCGAGACGCTGAAGCCCGTGGCGCCTGCGATCGTCTGGCAGGACCGCCGGACGGCGGAGCGCTGCGACGCACTCCGCCGGACGCCGGACGCCGAACACATCCGTCGCGCGACAGGCCTCGTCATCGACCCGTACTTCTCCGCCACGAAGATCGAGTGGCTGCTCGAGGCTGATCCGGAGCGGGCGCGCCGCGCCTCGGCCGGCGACTTGGCCTTCGGCACGATCGATAGCTGGCTCATCGCCCGCCTCACTGGTGGCGCGGTGCACGTGACCGATCCCACCAATGCCAGCCGTACGCTCCTCTACGCTCTCGACGAGGGGACGTGGGACGAAAGCCTGTGCGCGCTGTTCGGCGTGCCGCCGGCGCTGCTGCCCGAGATCCGGCCCTCGGCCGGGGACTTTGGCGTCACAGACTCGAACGCCGTGGGCTTCGAGCTCCCGATCACCGGCGTGGCCGGAGACCAGCAGGCCGCGCTGTTCGGCCAGGGCTGCTGGAACGCGGGGGCCGCGAAGAATACGTATGGGACCGGCGCCTTCCTGCTGCTGCACACAGGCGACGAGCGAGGCCCGGATGTGGACGGGGTGCTGACGACCGCCGCCTGCGGACCGGGGGGAAAGCTGGCCTACGCATACGAGGGCTCGATTCTCGTGGCGGGCGCGGCGATCCAGTGGCTGCGTGACGGCCTCGGGCTCGTCGCGACCGCCGAGCAGTCCGAGGCGATCGCAGCGTCGGTGGAGGACGCAGCCGGCGTCGTGTTCGTGCCCGCCCTCACCGGACTCGGGACACCGTACTGGGCGGCTGGCGCACGGGGTGCCTTCTTCGGCCTCACCCGGGGGACGACCACGGCGCACCTCGTGTGGGCGGTTCTCGAATCGATGGCCCAGTCGACGGCCGACGTGATCGACGCGATGACGGCACCGGGCGATCTTCATCTAACCGCCCTGCGCGTCGACGGGGGAGCAGCCCGCAACGACTGGCTGATGCAAACGCAGGCCGATCTGATCGGGCAGACCGTGGTGCGGCCCGAAGCCACCGAGCTGACGGCCATCGGCGCGGCCGGGTTGGCCGGTATAGGCGCCGGCCTGTGGGAGGGAGCGCCCGAGCTGGGCGTGGCCCGAGGAGCGGAGACCGAGTTCCGCCCGGGACCGCAATCCGACGATCGGGCGGCCGCCCGCCGCCGCGCCTGGAAGCGGGCGATTCACGCAGTTCTCGACTGGACAGAGGCAGGAGCCGACATATGACCGCTGTTTACTTTTTCGCGGCGATTCTCGCTGTGTTGCTGGCCGCCGTGCTGGTGGCGCCGCTGCTCGACCGGCACCCGGACGAGGGGCCACCGACCACGCCCGCCGGACGCCTCGACGAGGCACTCGACGCGCTGCGTGAGCTCGAATTCGAGCACGAGACCGGAAAGATCGACGCCGCCGATTACCGCTCTCTGCGGGCCGAGTACGCGGCGGTGGCGATCGCCGCACGCGACGCTGGCGCGGTCGCGCCGACCGAAGGGGGCGGCGACGTCGCCTGTTCGGTTTGTGGCGTCCGCCTGGCACCGGGGGCGAAGTTCTGTTCGCGCTGTGGCACGGCGGTGACCGAGAGGGTCGGGGCCTCGGCGTGACCGCAGCAAGCCCCCCCGTCGATCTTCGCAGCGACACCGTCACGCGGCCCTCGGCGGCGATGCGCGCGGCGATCGCCTCCGCCGAAGTGGACGACGACGTGCTCGGGAAAGACCCGACCGTCGACCGCCTGGAGCGCCGGGTCGCGGAGCTGCTCGGCAAGGAAGCCGCCCTGTTCTTTCCGTCGGGAACACAGGCCAATCAGACCGGCATCCTCTTGCATACGGAGCCGGGGACCGAGGCGATCTGCGAGGCGGAGGCCCACGTCTTCCACTACGAGTTCGCCGACGCCGCGTGGCTGGCGGGCGTGCAGCTCGTGCCCGTGCCCTCGGAGCGAGGACGCCTTCGGCCCGACGACGTGCGAGCGGCGATCCGGCCCGGCGACCGGCACCACTCCCGCACGACCCTGATTTGCGTCGAGCAGACCCACGGCGCCTCCGGCGGATCCGTGGTCCCGCTGAAGACGCTGGCCGCGGTCCGGGGCGTCGCCGACGACCACGGGCTGCCGATTCACATGGACGGGGCGCGCATCTGGCATGCCGCCGTCGTGCTGGATCAACCGCTGTCGGGAGTGGCGGAGGTCGCCGACACGGTGATGGCCTCCCTGTCCAAGGGACTCGGTTGCCCGGCCGGATCGATGCTGGCCGGACCGGCGGACCTGATCGAGCGGGCCTGGACGATCCGGAAGCGGCTCGGCGGGGGCATGCGGCAGGTGGGAATTCTCGCGGCCGCCGGTCTGCATGCGCTCGAGCACCATCTGCCAAGGCTCGCCGAGGATCACGCGCGCGCCCGTCGCCTGTTCGAGGCCTGCCGGGAGATCGACGGCCTCTCGCCGGTGGAGCCCGACACGAACACGCTGCGAATCGACGTGACGCGCGAGAACCTGCCTGCCGCCGAGATCGAGCGCCGTCTGCACGAGAGGGACGTGTGGATCCTGGCCCTGGGACCCGACTGGCTGCGGGCGGTGACGCACCGTGACGTGGACGACGCGGGCATCGAGCGCGCGATCGACGCGTTGCGCGCCGCCATGACCTGAGCCGTTTGGGCCGGCGGTGCCCGGTCCGGTACATTGACGGACGCCACCCGAGCCGGGTGGCGAAATCGAGATCCGCGCCACCGGTTGGCTCTCGCGGGGGACGGCTGGTGCGTCAGACAGAACTTCAGCGAAAGGAGGGCGACATGTCCGTCGCCAAGGTTACCGAGATCACCTCCTCGTCCACGGTGAGCTTCGAAGACGCGATTCAGAAGGGCCTGGCCCGCGCGAGCAAGACGCTCAGCGGCATCAAGGGCGCCTGGATCCAGCAGCAGACCGTGGATTGCCAGGGCGGCAAGATCGAGGCGTACCGCGTGAACATGAAGGTCACCTTCGTGCTGAACGACTGAATGACGGGAGTGCGCTAGGAGCCGCCACGTTACACGGCGACGTCCGGACGAGGGAGCGGCCGCAAGACGGGCCGCTCCCTCTTTTTTTGCGCCTCCTTCAGCCGTTGGTGCCGTGGCGAATCCAGGCCAGGGCGACGCGCCTGACGCCGATGTCCGACTTCCGCGGCGCGACGTCGAACACCTCGATCTCCAGGGCGTCGGGCGCCCAATCCTCGCGCAGCGCCGCGAGCTCCTGCTCCAACTCGGCGTCGAGGGCCGCCAACTCCCCCTGCAGCCCTTCCACCTTGTCCTCGGCCCGCTCCACGTCGTCCTTCTGCTTCGCCGCTCTCCCGAACGTGTTCGCCGTCGTCGTCAGCTTGTTGAGGTTCGTGCGGCTCAGCGTCTTGCGACCGAGGAACGCGCCCAGGACGGAGGTACCCAGGCGAACCAGGCCCTGCGTTCGCTGCTGCTCGTACTGCGAGGCCTCCCGGTCCATCCGTTCCTCGGCGGTTTCGATCCGACGCCGGAGGCGCTCGATCTTCGCGGCGTAGTCCTCCCGCAGCTCGCTCACGGCCCGATCGCGCGCCTCGCGAGCCGCGTCGCGTACCCGGAGGGTGAACGCGGCCTCGGATTGGCCGGGGGTCGACGCCAGGTCGAGGCGCTCACAGCGTCGCAGTTGCAGGTGCCGCTCCCGATAGAGCCACGATTCGAGGCGGCCTCGCAGCGAGGCCCAGCTCGACGGATCCGCCGCACCGGCGGGAAGGGGCAGGAAGCGGATGCCGGGCATCGGCTCGTCGGCCAGCTCGGGTGGTGCGTCCGATATCCGTGCCCCGTCCCATGGATCGGTGGTCCAGTCCGCCGAGAGCGGGGCGATGCAGGTCACCCGGGTCCAGTGGTCCAGATCGGTGCCTCGCCGGGTGTAGTGGAGCTCTGCCTCTCCCAGCACCGCGGGCCGATAGAAACCCGCGTCACCCGGTCCGGCGACGAACACCTCGTCGATCTTCGGTGGCACCATAGGTCGATCCTCGGTCCCGCCGCCGGTCCGGCAGTCCGGCGGGGAGGTCGTCGGGGGGGCGGTCCGGTCCCGGCGACGTGAGGACGCAATGTCCGCGGCCATGAGCCGCGCCATCTCGGGCCGCGCCAGCGGGCCGCGCAGGTACGACATTGCCCAGCGCGTCCGGATCAGCACGGGGGCCGGCTCGTGGACGTCGTTGACCAGGAACACGCGCTTGTCGAGGTCCGAGAGGAGATCGTCGAGATCCGCCCGGGTCAGCCGGTCCGGGCCGGACATCGCGGCCACGGTCTCGAGCCCGTCGAGCACGCGCTGCTTGTCCCGCTCGGTCTGCAGGCGACCCAGGAACCAGGTTCCCGCGTTGCCGAGCGCCTTGTAGTCGAGATCGACGGGGTTCTGCGTGGCCAGCACGACGCCGAACCCGAACGCCCGAGCCTGCTTCAGGAGGGTGAGCAGCGGCGGCTTGGTCGGCGGCTTCGCTGTGGGCGGCAGGTACCCGAAGACCTCGTCGATGTAGAGCAGCGCCCGCAGCGATCCGGTGCCTGGTTGGGCACGCACCCAGGTGACGATCTCGTTGAGCAGCATAGTCAGGAAGAACATCCGCTCGGTCTCGTCAAGGTGGGCCACCGAGACGACGGAGACGCGCGGCTTGCCGGCCGGTGTCCACAGCAGGCGCGCGATGTCGAGCGGATCGCCCTCCAGCCAGGCGTCGAAACCGGGCGCCGCGATCAGGTTGTTGAGGCGCGTGGCGAACGCGAAGCGGTCGTCGGCGGGGAAGAACGATTCGAGGGCGAGTACCCCCAGCCGATCGAAGCCCGGCTTCTGCACGGCGTGGATCAGGCCGGCGAGGTCCAGATCCTCGCCCGCCCGCCAGCGATCCTGGAGGATGCGCGACACGAGGATGTGCTCACGGCTCTGCAGCGGGTCGTCCTCGAGTCCGACGAGCGTCAGCAGCCCGGAAGCGGCTGATGTCACGCGATCGCCGAGCGCGTCCGCGTCCCCGCGCACGGCCTCCGGGGGCGCCGCGAGCGAGCGCAACACGGCCAGCGGCCGGCCGTGGGCGGCGCCTGGCGTGTAGATCGCCATGTCGACGGCCTCGCGCAGCCGCCGGATTCTCTCGCCGCTCTGCCCACTGCGGGCGAGTCCCTCGCGCCACAGCTTCGCGGCCGCGGCCGCCTCCTCGTCGGGCGTGCGCCCCGCGCGGGCGGCTTCCGTCTCGTCGATCCAGGGCCGGAAGTCCTCCGGGGCGAGGTCCGGAAACGTGAGCAGGAGATTGGCGATGTCGCCCTTCAGGTCCACGGCGATCGTCGGGATGCCGTCGAGGGCCGCTTCCTCGATGAGCGTAATGCACAGGCCCGTCTTGCCACTGCCCGTCATCCCCAGCGCCACGGCGTGGGTCGTCAGATCGCGCGCGTCGTAGAGGAAAGGCGTCAGGTCCCCCGCCGCGGGAGGATCCGCATGGATCGACCCGAGGTAAAAGGTGCCGAGGCCTTCGAAATGCTCCGCCGAGGGTGGGGCCGTGTCTCCGTCGCTCATTCGTGCTCCCTGCTGGCGTGGGCGAGTCGGTCGTCGAGTCGACGACCGGCGCACCCCGAATCGTCGCCCGGCCACGCGGCGGCGGCAAGGAGGCGCGTGAGCGGGGCGAGACGCTTGGCTGCGGTTTGAGCCGGCGTTGACACCCGGCGCGAGGTTCTGGCGTCCGCGTCGACCGCCTGAACCGGACCCGAACAAATTGCGAAAGTCAGAGGGGTGTTCTATCATGGGTACCGTGCCGGCGTCCCCGGCCCAAGACAACTCCGTGACGACCGCATTCGAGAGCGAGGAACGATGGCACTGGAGCTGACCGAGGAACGAAAGAAGGCCCTGTCCGTGGCGATCAACCAGATCGAGCGACAGCACGGCAAGGGCGCGATCATGCGCCTGGGCGCCGACGGCGCGCGCGTGAAGATCGAGGCGATCCCGACCGGCGCCCTGGTGCTGGACCACGCGGTGGGCATAGGTGGCATCCCGCGGGGCCGGGTCACTGAAATCTACGGGCCGGAGTCGTCCGGGAAGACGACGCTCACGCTGCACGTGATTGCCAACGCCCAGAAGGCCGGCGGCGTCGCGGCGTTCATCGACGCCGAGCACGCTCTCGACGTCGGATACGCGGCACGTCTGGGCGTGGACGTCGAGAACCTCCTCGTGTCCCAGCCCGACACCGGCGAGCAGGCGCTGGAGATCGCGGAGGTGCTGGTTCGCTCGGGAGCTCTCGACATCGTGGTCGTCGACTCGGTGGCCGCCCTCGTGCCGCGCGCGGAGATCGAAGGCGAGATGGGCGACGCCCACGTGGGGCTGCAGGCCCGCCTCATGTCGCAGGCGCTCCGCAAGCTGACCGGTGCGATCGGTCGCTCGCACACGTCTGTCATCTTCACGAACCAGATCCGCGAGAAGATCGGCGTGATGTTCGGCAGCCCCGAGACGACCAGCGGCGGCCGGGCCCTGAAATTCTACGCCTCCCTCCGGCTCGACATCCGCCGGATCGCCTCGATCAAGGACGGGGGCGACCAGGTGGGGAATCGGACCCGGGTGAAGGTCGTGAAGAACAAGTGCGCCCCGCCGTTCAAGCAGGCGGAATTCGACATCATGTTCAACGAGGGGATCAGCCGGAACGGGATTCTCATCGACCTCGGCGAGGAGTACGGCATCGTGCAGCGCGCCGGCGCCTGGTACTCCTACGGCGACGACGTGCGGCTCGGCCAGGGACGGGAAAACGCGAAAATCTTCCTTGCCGAGAACCCCGACATCGCCGACGAGATCGAATCACGACTGTGCAAAGAGCTTGGCCTGACGCCGGACGAGGAAGAGGCGGAGACCGAGGCGGATGCCGAGGTGGAGGAGGGCGCGGCCTGACCGACCCGACGCCCCCCGAGTCGCCAGTGGACGGCGGTCTGGACGACCGCCGGGCGGCCATGGATAAAGCCCTGGAATTGCTGTCGTTTCGCGCACGTAGTGAAAGTGAATTAGAGGGTCGACTACGGCGCGCCGGACACGATCCGGACGCCACGGCCGCGGCCCTCCGCCGCTGTCAGGAGCTCGGCTACCTGGACGACCACGCGTTCGCGCTGGCCCTCGTGCGCGACCGGCTGCGACTGAAGCCAAAGGGTCGACGCGGTCTCCGCTCCGAGCTCTATCGGAAGGGCATCGACCGCTACCTCGCCGAGACGGCGATCGACGAGGGATACGCGGAGGCGGACATCGACGAGGCGGGCGTGGCCCGCCGGCTCGCGCGGAAGCGAGCGAGGGCCCTCACCCGCCTCGAGCGCGACGTGGCCAGGCGGCGCCTGGTGAGCTACCTGGTCCGCCGTGGCTTTCCCCCCTCGGTCGTCCACGCGGCGGTCGCCGACGCGCTCCCCGATTTCGACGGTCCGGCGCTCGCCGATTGAGAACCCCCCTGCGGCCCGCCATATTGGCCGGACGCCGAGCCCGAAGCCGACATGACGGAAACCCCGGACGTCATTCAGATATGAAAGCCAGCGAAGTCCGTTCCCGCTTCATAGAGTTCTTCGAACGCCAGGGACACCTGCATCTGCCAAGCGGCTCGCTGGTGCCGGAGGACGATCCGACCCTGCTGTTCACGAACGCGGGCATGGTCCAGTTCAAGGACGTGTTCACCGGTCAGCGTGAGCGGCCGGCGGCGCGCGCCGTCACGTCCCAGAAGTGCCTGCGGGTCAGCGGGAAGCACAACGACCTCGAGGAGGTCGGCCGCACGGCCCGGCACCACACGTTCTTCGAGATGCTCGGCAACTTCTCGTTCGGCGACTATTTCAAACGCGAGGCGATCGACTTCGCCTGGCGGTTCGTCACCGAGGAAATCGGTCTCGAGCCCGACCGCCTCTGGGCGACGGTGCACCACACCGACGACGAGGCCGCCGCGCTGTGGCCCGAGGTGACTGGCATCCCGCCGTCGCGCGTCCTGCGGCTCGGGGACGAGGATAACTTCTGGCAGATGGGCGAGACTGGGCCCTGCGGTCCGTGCTCGGAGATCCACTACGACAAGCGGCCGAAGGGGGCGACCCTCGACCTGTCGCCCGAGCAGTTCGAGGCGCTCGGCGAGGCCGACGAGTTCATGGAGATCTGGAATCTTGTCTTCATGCAGTTCGACCGCGGGCCGGATGGTGACGTGCCGCTTCCGAAGCCCTCGATCGACACCGGGGCCGGGCTCGAGCGCATCGCGGCGATCCTTCAGGGCACGTTCACGACCTACCACACCGACCTGTTCCTGCCGATCATCGCGGCGACGGAGTCGATCGTCGGGCGTCCGTACTCGCAGGCTACGGAAGACTGGGAAGAGGGCCTGCCGTTTCGTGTGCTGGCCGACCACTCCCGGGCCGTGGCGTTTATGCTGGCCGACGGCGTGTTCCCGTCGAACGAGGGTCGCGGGTACGTATTACGACGGATCCTGCGGCGAGCCGGCCGCTATGCGTGGTTGCTCGGACGGCGCGAGCCTACGCTCGACACGCTCGTCGGCGTCGTCGTCGACGAGATGTCGGACACCTATCCCGAGTTGGCCGCCCGGCGGGAACACCTCGTCCGTACGACTCGCGCCGAGGAGGAGCGCTTCCTCGCGACGATCGACGCCGGCATGTCCCGGTTCGAGGAGGTCGCTCCCGAAGGCTCGTCGGGCACGATTTCCGGCGAGGACGTTTTCCGCCTGTACGACACATACGGCTTCCCGCTCGATTTGACCGAGTTGATGGCCGCCGAGCGCGGATACGAGGTCGACCGGACCGGATTCGAGACGGCCCTTGAGGAACAGCGGGCGCGATCGCGGGAGGCCCGCGCGACCGACGGAGCGGGCGGCGGCGACATGGCGTCCGTCGAGATCCGTCGGCGGGATGCGCAACAGGAGTTCGTGGGCTACGAGGAGCTTCGGGTCGAGACCCCGGTGCTCGGCTACGAGGCCGAGGGCGACCGCGTGCGGCTCGTGCTGCAGCGCAATCCGTTCTATCGGGAGTCCGGCGGCCAGGTCGCGGACCGCGGTACGGTGCGTGGCGAGGGCTGGAAGGGAGATATCGAGCGCGTGCTGGAGAACGACACCGGCGACGTCGTCGTCGAGGTGCGCGTCGAGACGGGATCGCCGCCGGATGTGGTGGACTCGGTGCTGGCCGAGGTCGCCGAGCACGTCCGGCGCGACACCGAGCGCAACCACACCGCGACGCACCTGCTGCACGCCGCCCTGCGCCATACGCTTGGCGACCACGTTCAGCAGGCGGGGTCGCTCGTGGCGCCGGACCGACTCCGGTTCGACTTCTCGCACACGGGTCCGCTCAGCCGCGAGCAACGGCTGGAGATCGAACGGCACGTCAACGAGGCGATCTGGGCGAACGCCCCCGTGGAGATCGGTCATCGCCCCTATCGCGAGGCGCTGGAAGCGGGCGCGATGGCCCTATTCGGTGAGAAGTACGGCGACGTGGTGAGGGTCGTGTCGGTGCCGGGCATGAGCCTCGAGCTGTGCGGTGGCTGCCACGTTCGCACGACGGGCCAGATCGGCCAGCTGCGGATCGTGACGGAAACCGGCGTGGCGGCAGGGATCCGACGGATCGAGGCGGTGACCGGTCGGCGCGCCTGGCGACTGGCCGTGGACCAAGAGGCGGAGCTGGAGGCGCTGGCCGCCAAGCTCGGCGTATCCCGTCGCGATCTCTCCCACCGGGTGTCGGCCCTGCAGGACGAGGTCAGGCGCCTGGAGGCTCTGTTGGCCGCGCGGCGCGGGGCGGAGTCGGCCGACGAGGCGGAGCGCCTCGTCGCGGAGGCCGAGGAACTGCCCGGGGGCGGCGGGCTCGTGCGGACGAGCATTCGGGTCGCAGCGGGGACCGACCTCGGGGAGTTCGGCGACCTGCTGCGGGCACGTCTGCAGTCGGGGGCCGCCATCGTCCATGTCGCCCAGGACGACGGGAAGACGGCGTTCCTCGGCGTGGTCACCGACGACTGGATCGCCCGGGGGTTGAAAGCGGGCGACCTGGTCCGTACAGCGAGCAGGACCACGGGCTCCGGCGGCGGCGGCCGGCCTCACCTCGCCCAGGGTGGTGTGGGCGACGCCTCCAGGGTCGAAGCGGCCCTCGACGAGGCCGCCGACCAGGCGCGGGAACTTGCCCTCACCGTGGCGAGCGGCGCGTGACGCTGAACGAGTGGTTGGCTCCGCGTCTCGCGCTGGCGCCGCCCGACCTGGCGGGTGCAATCCGCGAGCTGCTGCGGGAGGCCGACAACGCCAGCGCGTTAGACCATCAGGAGGTCGGGGACGCCGAGACGATCCCAGCCCGCCTCGCGGTCGCGGCCCTGTGCGGCATCGACGGCGTTGCCTGCGGAGACGAGGTCACGGACCGGCGGCGCGGGACGGCGCTGCGATTGCTGGCGGCGGATGCCGCGCTGACCTATGCATTCGAGGCCGCCGCCGATCTCGGCAGCGACGTGGTCAGGCTGGCGGCTCGACTCGGACCCCGGGGTGCGCTGGGGGACCGCCTGGCGACCGGGAGCGTGCCGGAGGCGACCCCCGGGGAGGTGTCTTGATCGACGGCCCGTCGCTGATCGACCTGCACTGTCATCTCGTGCCCGGCGTCGACGACGGTGCGGGGTCCGTGGAGACGGCGCTCGAGGCGCTGCACGCCTTTCGCGACTCCGGGGTGCGGCGCGTCGTCACGACTCCGCACCTGGACGCCGGCCACGTCCGCACGAGCCGGCGCGGCCGCATCGAGGCCGCGTTCGGCCGGCTGGCGGAGGAGGCGGCCGTCGAAGTGCCGGACGTTCGACTGGAGCTAGCCTTCGAGATTCGCATCGACGATCCCGAGGTCGATCTATCGGATCGCGCCCTCGGTCTGTCGGACGGCGGCGCCATCCTCGTGGAGTTTCCCCGTCTGGGGTTGCCGGCCTACTCGGGCCGGATGCTCGAGGTGGTGCGCGAGCAAGGCTGGACGCCCGTCCTCGCACATCCCGAGCGGTATGCGGGCATCGGTGAGGCCTACCACTGGATCACACACTGGCGCGACATGGGCGTCGTGCTGTGCACGAACGTTGGCAGTCTGCTGGGTGAGCATGGCCGCGAGGCCCAGCAGGTCGCGCGACGAATGCTGGCGGAGGGACATGCCGACCTGATGGGGTCTGACCACCACGCGCGGCCCCATCGCTCGACGTTGCTTCGCCGCGGGTACGACTTCATCGCCGGGCAGGGAGATCCCCGATTCGTTGAGGTCGCGCGACTCCTGACCGATCAGAATCCGGAGGCGGTGCTGAGCGGGGAATCGCCAGAGTCCGTACCGCCGCTCGACGTGCCCTCGGGGTGGATCGAGCGCATGCGCCGGAAGCTCCTGGGACGCTGACACGAAGGTGAGCCGACGATGAACGACGCACACGATTGCCGCCCCGACGACCTCTCCGCTGCCGAGCGGGCGGAGGACCGCCTGCGTCGCCTGGCGTCCGTCGCGATCGATGCCGCGGAGAGGCTCGGCGTCGATGTCGGCGCGTACGCGGAACGGGCGGCTTCTACCCTGGAGGCGGGCGGGCGGCTGCTGTTCTGCGGTAACGGGGGGAGCGCCGCCACGGCCGAGCACAT
>Ga0210123_1001461_pt1 | contig 11977 bp, 9 predicted proteins | sample Muzzi_PWB_D2_FD_185535 | JGI IMG/M metagenome (GOLD analysis project Ga0210123, IMG submission 185535) | Wetland microbial communities from San Francisco Bay, California, USA, that impact long-term carbon sequestration - Muzzi_PWB_D2 (SPAdes) | ecosystem: Environmental > Aquatic > Marine >... | reverse complement strand
CGTTGCGTATACCATCGAAAACTGACTCCTTGCACCCGGCCAGAGATAAAAACATGGGCGCGGATGGTTTTTGTTTCAGCTTGTTTGTCCACTGCTTCCTCCTATATCTCAATCTCGCTATCGGAGTTTTTTATCACGAATAGCACGAATAGACGAATGACACGAATAGTACCAATAAAAAATTAAAATAAATTTGTGTTATTTGTTCATTCGTGTCATTCGTGATAAACGTGTTTGGTAACAGTACTTTAATTATTGTTTATCAGGGATTAATTGTCAATAGATTGTGTTCTCAGAAATTTCACTGGTCAAATTGCTGGTTGAAAAAGTCGATTCTTCTGTCTTATCCGGCTCGATACGAAACCCTAGCTTCGTATAGCCAATGTGGTGGAAACTCAGTTTCCGGCCCAAGTTTGGGAATAGGGTGGCTGAACAGTTACAAATTGCCGAAGTCAAGAACTGTGGTAAGATATACGCGATTTATCCAATAATTACAACTGTTCACAATAACATGTGAATTATTATCACTGGGAGAAAAGATCATGAGTTTTATAGCAGAAATTATTGCCAGAGAGATACTTGACTCTCGGGGCAACCCTACGGTTGAGGCGGAAGTATTATTAGAAGATGGTTCAGTGGGGCGGGCGGCTGTGCCTTCGGGTGCGTCAACCGGGGTACATGAGGCTCTGGAGTTACGCGATGGCGATAAGGGGCGTTATTCAGGTAAAGGCGTTGAGAAGGCAGTCGAGAATGTGAACGAAATCATTGCCTTCGAGTTAATTGGCGAAGATGCCTTGAACCAAGAGGGTATTGATGCCTATATGCTTGAGCTCGATGGGACACCCAACAAAAGTAAGCTGGGGGCCAATGCCATTCTGGCGGTTAGCCTGGCTCTGGCTAAGGCCGCCGCCGAAAGCACCGAGCAGCCCCTCTATCGATATTTAGGTGGGGTGAGTGCCCGTACCTTGCCGGTTCCTATGATGAACATTCTCAATGGTGGGGCACATACCGGCTGGCAAACAACGGACTTTCAGGAGTTTATGGTCATGCCTGTTGGCGCTCAGAGCTTTCGAGAGGGATTGCGCTGGGGCGCGGAGATTTATCACGCCCTCAAACAAGTGTTAAAAGACAAAGGGTACAATACCAATACAGGCGACGAAGGCGGCTTTGCCCCCGCGCTGAAGCGGGGTAATAATGAGGCGCTTGAAGTTATTTTGCAGGCCATCGAAAAGGCAGGCTACAAGACTGGTGAACAGATATTGATTGCTCTTGACCCGGCAACTTCCGAGCTGTATGAAGATGGGCAATATAACCTGCGTATTGAGGGAAAAAAGCTATCCAGCGAGGATTTGATCAAACTGTGGGAAGATTGGGTTAACCAATATCCCATTATCTCTCTTGAAGATGGCTTGGCCGAGGACGATTGGGACGGCTGGGTCGCCCTCACTCAGGCTATTGGCGATAGAGTCCAACTGGTAGGCGATGATCTGTTGGTGACAAATGTTGAGCGGCTAAAGAAGGCCATCAAGATAAAAGCGGCCAACAGTATTTTGATAAAACTCAACCAAATTGGTTCTTTAAGCGAAACGATTGCCGCCATTGAAATGGCTAAACGAGCAGGCTGGACCGCCGTTGTTTCTCATCGCTCTGGGGAAACAGAAGATACAACCATTGCCGATTTGGCCGTGGCCCTCAATGCCGGGCAAATCAAAACCGGCGCCCCGGCTCGCTCAGATCGGGTGGCTAAGTACAACCAATTGCTCCGCATTGAGGAAGAGTTGGATGACACAGCCTTATATCCAGGAATGGATGCATTTTATAGTGTCAGATGATAAATGGAATATAGTGGTGATTTACAGGAGAGCAGGGGAGCAACCTCCCATTGCTACCCTGCTTTGGTCTCCTGAGTAAAGATAGTCAATTTTAGGCTGGTGACTCAAGCTGTCTTTTTAATCACAAAGGTGCGCTCAAACTGCAATATTCTAAACAGGCGGCGGAGGTTGGGCGTTGGGTTTCGCAACTCAATTTGAATATTGTGCATGAAAAGTTCTTTTTTCAGGGTGAGTAGCAACCTTAGCCCATAAGCATCAATATTTTCTACCGCAGTCAGGTCAATCACCAACAATTGCGCGTGAGTTTTCTCCAATTTCCGTAATATGCCTGGAACCCATAATGTAGATGTGCTGGCATCGATATCTCCCACCAATTTTAGAGTCCAGTTACCATTTTGTTGAATGAACTCGGTCATAAGGTCAGATGCTTGCTCCATTTGTAAGCTGTCATATAACATCATTGTTAACCTTGTCTTATGAATTTCTAATACGCCTATAATGTCGGCGTTGTAACAAACTCGGCATGTGGCCGTCCTGCGCATCATTTTCATCGGCTTTGAAGAAGGCCATATGAATCACCCGCTCACTGTGTACCAAGGCCGAACCAATCACCTTTGGCCCTTCAAAGCGATAATCATATCCCTGGCCGACCGCTTCGAATCTGCTCTCATTGCATTTCATCGCTTTCTGTAAAAAATTTGTCGCTTCTTTGACGGACGGTTCGGCAGGCTGCTCTGTTGATTGCAACAGGGCGTCCATCGCATAACTCTTGACAAACTGGGGATGAACTGTTTTATAAGCCATCTCACGTGATACAATATCGAATCCTACAACTTCCCCATTGATGAAAACTAATAAACCTCGTTGTTGCGGGGCGTAGGTGAAGGTTTGTAAATATGCTTCCAAATCTTTAGTTTTAGCCGTATAGACGTCTCTCATAGCTCGTGTTCGTGACGATGTGCCTGCAGCCAAATGCAATTTCTCAATTTCGGCCCAAACCTGGCCTTGGTCTGAGCTATACCCCCGCCCTTCGTGTAGTGATAATGTTACAGTCCGTAATTTTCCTGACCGAGCTTTATGCGACATGAACGCCTCTGAATAGTCAAATGCCGCCGAGGTGTAGGCCCAGCGTCCTTGTTCCGTACAACTGACCGGAATCAGCGTTTTTGAGTTTTGCGCAAGCAAAATGGAGGTATTTAAGACCCGATTTTGCTTGGCTCCTATCAATTCCTCACCATCAAGCAGTAAAATCAGTCGATTAGCCGTGTTAATTACCTTGAGCATGGGTACAGACCCCGACTGATCAACCTCGGTAATAATGAGATGCTTTGCATCTAGCGCCTCTTTCAAGGTTAAATAATCAGGTCCGTCGTTAATCGACATGAATATTGGTAGGATAGCCATGTTTTTGAAAGTTTGCATCTCGCCAAATTTTAACCCAGTGAGATGCTCCCTTACAATTGAACCCATTCCATTGCCTCCAATGAACATAACAAAAATTTTAAGCCATTCAGGATTAGGCGGTCTCCTCCCCTTAAAGCCAAAACCGAACCCTTTTACATCCCGTATGCACACCCCATTCTCAATCACCCTATGACCAACATCATCTGGAGGAGACCGTTCGAACCTAAATCCTGCTTTGAGTTTATCATAAAATGGGATGCTTAACTTGAGTTTACGCTGAGTTTTAGCTGAGTGCAGCCTGAACAATCTGACAAACAGGTGACGTGAACCACCTCTTATGGGCAACAAAAAGCCCAAGGAGAGATCCTTGGGCTGAATTTGTTTCATAAGCGAACGATTTATGGCTACGGTTTATACTTTCCAAAGCCCGGACCTGCTGGACTGACGACAAAGGCCCCCTCACCGCTTTCTACTTCCTGAATAGTAGCGAACGACCCCCAAATATCTGGACCGATCTCTGTTCCATCGGCGGCATACCAAACCCCCCCCACCTTCGTTGCGTCTGCCGGGGCAGCAACGATCTTTGTGAAGTATGTCCAGTGTGCTCCCTCATCATCACCACTCATGTGGTTTGTCTCCCATGCTCCTGAGCCGATATATGATGGGAATCCATAGTATCTGTCAAGTTTGCCATCCGAATCACAGTCTTTATTGGAGAGCCAGGGATCATTCCATTTCATCAATAATTGAATGTCTCGATAAGGCCAAGCCCAATGGCTCTCAGCAGTGGGATTCTCGGCTAAGTAAGCCTCAGTGTCCCCTTCATAGGGTGGGAATCCGGCTCCTCCAAGGTAGACATTAGCATAGGAGCCTTTGAACATATTAGCCTGATAATTATAGCCAAAAGGATCGTATCCTACCATAAGGGGTTGGCCTTCCAAGTAGTGACCTGCGGAATACATCAACACTCCTTCTTGGATAGTAGTGCATGCATCTCCGTTACCTGCCGTTACAACCGATGGTATGGCCAGCAGAATCAGGGCCATGAGTACAAACGCGAGCTTCTTCATTGTTTTCGTTTCCTTTCATTTGTTATGTTGATCCATGTGGATAGAAAAAATGGTGAGTCAGCCTCATGAGTAGGTCGGCTTGCTGACCCGACGAAAAGTTGTAAAATTCAATAGAGACCACCTCCTTCAAGTGGTTCATTATTCGCTGTTTATTGATAATGTTTAACTGAAATTGTCTATTCGCTGGTGGTCACGATGCAAACACCCTCAATGGTGTCATGGCATACGCAGTGTTTGTGCCCCACGTCTGATTTGTGTATACAGCTTGACCAGTGATCTAATCCCAGAACTTGATCCAAACTTTGGGTAGAGGGGATGGATAAGAAGTTGTAGTTACCGATTCCAGAGGAAATTGACGTTGTAATTCATGATGAAAACATATGCGGTTAGGGCTTTGTAAAGCGGATTAGCTAGTACTTTCAAAGGCAACAGGCTCTCCACTCAATGATTATAAGTCAAAAACTCTCCGGAAACACTAGATATCTGGAGAGTTTTTAACCTGGACAGGTGACCAGTCTTTTTAATAAAAAAAGGCGAGAAGATGTCTTCTCGCCTTTATCTGTCTTGGCCTAACTGACCTTAGCTTGCTTCTTTGGCCACCCCGTCTTTGCCTCGCTTGGTTACTTTGGCTACGCTTTCTTTGCCTTTTTCTACGGCTTCGGTAGCGCTCTTTTTACCCTTTTCCAAGGCTTCGGCGGCACTCTGTTTACCCTTTTCCAGGGCTTCGGTGGCGGTTTGCCTACCTTTTTCAAAGGTCTCTGTGGCAGATTGTCTCCCTTTTTCTAAGGCCTCTTTGCCTCTTTCTTGCAAGACGGCAGCCTGCTCTTGGGCACGTTGGCTAACTTCGGCGGCCCGTTGACGGGCTTCTAACACTCCTTCTTCGGCCCGGTCTTTGTATTCGTAGCTCTTATCTCTGATTTGAGCGCGGGTCTCTTCACCCGATTGGGGGGCCAATAGCAAGGCTAACGCCGCACCTACTAATCCGCCAATCACCAAACCGGCAAAGAAGGCTGCTCCTTCATTATTGTTATTTGCCATGACTTATTTACTCCTTTCAACTGCTACTAGCATCATTATAATGATAAAATTTTACATTAATCACTGCCTTTAGGCCAATCTCCAGATAATACCAACAGAATGTCATCAGGCGAGGGTGACTCAATTCTTAGTCTCGCCGGAACAAGGCCCGAAATATAGCCTGGATCGCCGAAACCGTACTCGCCGTGGTAATAACAGGTTGTACGGCATGGTCGCTGATAAAAGTGGTTGTACCGCGAACTGTATTCAAGGTCTCTTGTAGCTTAGCTAACATCGGCTTGATTTCACGATCCAAAAGTTGAACCAGGTCATTAACCTTGAGAACCAAATAAAAGATGATGCCAACTAATACAATCAATAATATAATGATAACAAAGACACCTAACCCTAGAAAGATAATGAAGATATCGCGTAGAACCGCTGCGGCTTCAGGATTACTGAAAAGTAACCAACCAAGTACTGCAGCACCAAGTATAACCACTAAAGCGATAATAATGCCAATAATTATAGGCCGCTTGTCAACGGGCTTGGCAGATAGTTCGGGTCTGGAGTTAGCTCCATCATCGTAATTGTTAGTTGTCATAGTATTTTAGGTATTGAACTCTATTCAGCATTTATCAGGACTGGCCTCCCATTTTAACATATTATCATCTTCTGAGAAAATTTGTGGGTTATCACCTGAATTTCTAAAAAGCAGGAATTTTTACAATTGAAACAGGATGTTTACTGTTATAAATTAGAAAGATGTTAAGGGGCACAACCCCGTAGAAGATAAAGGGGAAGTGGTTTATATCTCTTTATTAGGGGATAGTCAACAGAAAACTTTCCATCTTCTAGTAACGTTCAACGTTTATAAAGGATTATGTTAACGAAAAACATTGGACTCACGGGGACAAATTGTGCGGCAATCAAAAATACGATCAGGGCAATCCCTATTCTTTTTAGCCATTTTTCATTTTTAGTAAAACCCTCAATTCTGAATAGAATTCTGGACATGGAATTCTGTTGTACCACAGTTCGGTTTTTAAATTAACAGCAATGCTACCAGTCGGTGAAACTTGAGTGACTTGAATATACCGCAAAAATATTCAGGAATTGTTAAGAAATGATGGGGAAAATATTGAGATTTGCAGGTGAGCAAATGGGGAGGGTGATCAACTGGGAAAATCCTAGCCCAGGTATTTAGCTTTGTGGATAATATGCGGGAAAAGTAATCACCGGGGTATCCGATTCCTTACTAAAGACCCGCATAAATTCGTAGCCACCCATCTCCGGCATCATGAGATCCAGAATAATCAGGTCAGGCTTTTCGTAGCGGGCCACGTAGAGTGCCCCGCGGCCGTGGCCCGCTACGACAACACGATAGCCTTCTTGCTCCAGATAGATCCGGAGCATATCGCGCAGTTTTGCTTCATCATCTACCACTAAAATTGTCTGGGGCATAATCAGATATTATGGAACGAACCGGCTAATCTGGCAAGCCCCCTTATAAGACGCAGCCCCAACGCCACCAGCCCAATAATAAGGCTCACAATCACCAAGCCCTGAATGACACCGACGATTCCAAAAAGACTGGGCGCGTCCTGTTTACCTTCGTGAAACCGGTCATGGTGATCATGCGGTCGGATATTTTATGAGCCGGTAGAGAAGTCGCCCAGGTGGTCTTGCCTAAAGGGGCGAGGTTCAGGCTCGCTATCAGGAAAGGTGGCATTGTTGTTACCCACCAAGGCGGTCGCTGCTCCAATTACAGCCAGAGCAGCGATGAGAATGATGATGATCCGTCTCAACACTTTCATCGAGATACCTCCTCAAGGGAAATGTTGTTATTACTGTGAAACATATAAATTGAGTGAAATGGGACGAAATCTGCAAATTGGATTATGAGACGATTATCGCGGTGAGTAAAGTATTGCGGCACCACTGCGAACCAGCAAAATCCTTAAACTAATGTGTCAGTTTTGATCTTGTTATCATGCCATTATAATTACATCCTAGAATTTAGTTGAGACATCAGGATTTTCTAAACCCATTCTAAGAAAGCGAGAAGAACTATGTGGCATGGCGGTTGGTGGAGCTACCTTAGTTATGATGAAGAACGAGATCGGCCTCAAGTTAGTTTAGCTTTGCTGCAACGGGTGTGGGGTTATGCCAAACCCTATCGGCTCAAAACTGTCGGCTTGTTGGTCACCATTTTTGTGATTACTGGCCTTAGCTTAATTCCCCCTCTGCTTTATCGAGATTTAATTGATAATGCCCTACCTAATCAAGATGTGACTCGCCTAATTTGGCTGACCCTGGCCATGATTGGCATCCCTATCATCAATGCCTTTATTGGTCTTGGTCAACGTTACCTCAGTGCCACCATCGGTGAACATCTAATAGCTGATTTACGGAATGCATTGTTTAATCATCTGCATGGTATGGGCCTCAGATTCTTTACCCATTCAAAGACCGGGGAGTTGATGAGCAGACTCAACAACGATGTAGTTGGCGCACAAAGTGCCTTGACCGGTACATTTGTGAATGTCATTTCCAATGTGGTCACTGTCATTTCAACCGTGGCTATTATGATCACTCTGGAATGGCGGTTGACCCTGTTAAGCGTGATGATTTTACCCCTGTTTATTTTGCCCACTCGGCGGGTGGGGCGGGTCCTGCGTGAGATACGGCGCGTAAGCATGGACCTGAATGCTAAAATGAATGCCTTGATGAATGAAACCCTCAATGTAAGTGGTGTCTTACTGGTCAAACTATTTGGCCGGCAAGCCAATGAGGTGGAAAAGTTTCGTGAGCGCAGTGGCCAGGTGGCCGAAATTGGGGTTCGATCTGCGATGGTTGGGCGCTGGTTCTTTATGGGGATTGGGTTGGTCAGCGCCATCGGGACGGCTGTGGTATTTGGCGTTGGGGGTTATTTAGTCATCCTGGGAGTCTTTACGGTCGGAACAATAGTGGCTTTTGGAGCCTACTTAAACCAGTTGTATGGGCCGTTGAGTGCGATGAGTAACGCCCACATTGAATTGGCTACCAGCATGGTCAGCTTTGAACGGGTATTTGAAATACTGGACCTATCCCTGGAAATTGAAGACAAACCCGATGCGACCGAACTGACGAATGTTGCCGGACGTGTTACCTTTGATAACGTGTCGTTTAGCTATACCGAAGGTGGCGACGGTGGGGCTGGGGCGTTGGGTTTAACCGTAGATCGTTCACCAGGTAGCCATAACGGTGGTCCGCCGACAACACTTGCTCAGGTATCCAGCCGCGGCATGGCTATCGAAAATATTAGTTTTGAGATTAAACCCGGCCAACTAGCGGCCTTGGTTGGCCCCAGTGGAGCCGGTAAAACCACCATCACCTACCTGCTACCCCGGTTGTATGATCCTACCCAGGGCCGGATATGTCTGGATAGGCACGATCTGCGAGATGTTACCCAAAAATCGTTAGTTTCGGCTATTGGGATGGTGACGCAAGAAACTTATCTGTTTCACGATACCATCAGAGCTAATCTACTATATGCCAAACCCGATGCCACCCACGAAGAGATTGAGTCAGCTTGCGAAGCGGCCAATATTCACCACTTCATTGCTTCCCTGCCAGATGGGTACAAAACCATTGTAGGGGAGCGGGGCTATCGGTTGAGCGGCGGTGAGAAGCAGCGGATCGCAATCGCCCGAGTTATCCTAAAAGACCCTCGTTTGCTCGTATTGGACGAAGCCACAAGTAGTCTGGATAGCCAGAGTGAGGCCCTTATTCAAGAAGCCCTGGAGCGTATAATGCAAGGGCGAACCAGCCTAGTGATAGCCCATCGTCTTAGCACCATCCTGGCTGCTGATGTTATATTGGTGATGGATCAGGGCCGCTTGGTGGAACAGGGAAATCGCAATGGGTCTCAGTCTGCCCATGAGGAACTGTTAGCCCAGAATGGCCTTTATGCTCGTCTCTACCAGACTCAATTTCGACACGTATCGTATCCCCTGGATAATACTATTCAAGAGCAATAATCCCCATTCTCTATTTATTAGCCTTTCCGAGCAAAAGGGGGTTCGTCTGGGCACTTTTCCTTTCGCTTTGTGATCTACTCTTCTGTTTTGCCTAAGAGACACTTCGGGTTAGATTTTTCAAAATGTGAACTGTCATTATATAGTATTTGACTCTTGATGTGTTGCGATGTTAATTATGGTCCGAACAGCCTCTACAGCCCGCCGTGGGTAGGTAAATAATGTAACTCCGTTGAGTGCGTTTGGTTTTAGTCTTTGGACCTTTTGGCCTAAGCGAGGAAGCTTGCGCTAGTTTAGTAAAATAACGGAACCTCTACGAGGAATGAAGTGAGGAAGAAATAGTCGTTCGTATGAGGTGCAGGCTGCCCAACTTACTTCTCCCATATTGGGTTTTAGTAACTCTGATAAGTAAGTAGAGGAGGTTACAGTTTGTACGGTTGGTCCACCAGGTATTTGAACCACATCAAGGTCATGTGGAGGGTGTAATGTATAATTAGGTACGCTAGCCCCCGGCCCATAGGTTATTCGCTCCACTGGTCCTTCTCTAAGACCTCCAAAGTAACGAGTACGTGCATTGCTGATTGCTGATGTGGTATTGGTTTCTATAGCATTGCCAAAGGAATTGCTAATAGTATAGCCAGGGCGAGAATAAACCGATAGCGTGGTACCTTCAGGTACTGTGAAGCGAGGTGCGAAGAATGCCCCTACCTTTCTAAGGGAGCCGTGACCAGAAAATACTGTAATGTCTCTTCCTGCAGCTTGCTCAGCCGTTGCTGGCCCTATAAAACGCCTAATCTGTGGCTGAACACCTCTAAGAGATCGAAAGAGCCAGGGCCAAGGCCTACTTCCCCCTTGTTCTGCACTAGCGTTGGCACCAGCACTACTACTCCCTTTATACCCAGCATACCCACCTGCTAAACCGCCTAGTACACCTCCTGCTAATGCAGCTTGCCAAAGTCCGGTATCTAATGATTGACCACTGATGGCATTGGCAGTAACTTGTCCTGTCACGCCACCAGCAGCACCACTCACAGCGCCTGTGGCTGCGCCGGCTAAAACGCCCCCTTCAATGCCTGCAGCAGCTAGACCTGCTGTAATGCCCGTACCTACACCAAAGCCTACAGCACCCCCTACTGCACCGGCTGCTGCACCAATGCCCATGGACTTAAAGAAATCACCTGTATCAAATTTACCACCGGATGCAGCGGTACTAATACCATAGGTAGCTCCTCCTACACCCGCGCCAATAGCTGCACCAATCGCAGCGCTGATAGCTAGCGCGATCAAGAAGTCATCAATCCCAAAGATTTCGCCCGAAGGGTCGGTAAACGATTCTGGCATATCCCCTACATAGCTGTAAGGGTTAAAGCCTTGCAAGGCAGGGTCTACCATCAGGAAGCGGGCAATGGTCGGGTCATAGAACCGGGCATGGTAGTTGTATAACCCTACTTCTTGGTCGTAATATTGGCCGGTGAACAAATAATCATACGCAAATGGAGGCTCCTGCACGATAGTAGAGACGCCATAAACGTCATAGTCGTATTGGGCCACGGTACGCCCTGTCTGGTCTACCACAGCACGCGTAGAGCCTAAGTGATCTGTCAGAGCCCAATAATATTGTTGGTTAGTTGCATAGTAAATGAGCGTAGCTCCAGGTAAGCCTATTAAGCGCTTGGTATCGCTTTGGGTACTTGTTTCATCCACTTCCACGACTGGCAGTCCAGAAAGGCCAATCACGTAGCGTGTTTGTGATACCTGTGTTTGTCCCTGATGCACTTGTTTGACGACACGTAGGTTGTCGGGGTTGTAGGTAAACGATAGAGTCTGCCCTTGATCATTGGTCATAGATTCTGGCAACCCATTCCACTGATTGTAATCAAGCGAAAGTAAGGTGGTGCTGCCCATTTGTATCGCATCTATCTGGCCATTAGCCGTATAACCATATTGGCGCTCAAACTGCCCATCATTACTGTTTATACTCTGTAGTTGGTTGGTGGGTGATTTAAGGTGATAAGTGTAAGTCGTGTCATTGACCTGATGGGTGGTAAAATTACCATTGTCATCCAGTTGCCAGGATTGCTTTTTCTCGTCTGTATTGGCAGTAGTGAGTCGATTGAGATGATCTATCGTAAAGCATTGGGCTGAGGTAATGGCTTGGCCTTGCTTGTATTGTACCGTTTCATGTGCATTAGCACCATTGTAATAGCCCGTACCATCACAAGCCTCTTGCGTGTATTGTAGAGTTTCTTGAATAGCTTTGTCTTGTACAGACGTGGGCCAATCATTGGGCAGGTATTGGTATTGCCGTGTAAAGGCAGTAGTATCTGGCATTAAGATAAGCGTATCTATAGCACCACTAGGCAGGTATTGGTAGCTGGCTAGCTTTGTGGTCGTACTACCTTGGGTACCTGTGACTGTGTCGATCTGACCCAGCAAGTTATAGCTATAGGTTGTGGTAAGCTCAGTAGCTGAATCGGTACTAGTAAGGAGGTTGCCTGCTATTTGGTAGGTATAGGCTAAAGTATCTTTTGTGATACCTGCGTTTGTGGTGATGGCTTGGGTAAGGCTTAACGTGCGGCCCAAACGGTCATACATATAGGTATCTTGTACATCAGCCGTATCCCCACCATTGTTG
>Ga0210123_1001460_pt1 | contig 11978 bp, 13 predicted proteins | sample Muzzi_PWB_D2_FD_185535 | JGI IMG/M metagenome (GOLD analysis project Ga0210123, IMG submission 185535) | Wetland microbial communities from San Francisco Bay, California, USA, that impact long-term carbon sequestration - Muzzi_PWB_D2 (SPAdes) | ecosystem: Environmental > Aquatic > Marine >... | reverse complement strand
GCCGCCTGGGTTCAAACACCGTCCAACACAACTTCATGCCATCATGATTGCCAGGTGGTGCTGCCACCAAACACGTTTCCTTTCTTGCCAAGACAAAGCGGTGGCGTTCCCTTGAGTCTCGAAAGGGAAACAAGGGCTATTAGAGCCCCCCAATCTTTGCGCTACCACCTCAGTAGAGCGGAGCGCGAGCCTCCGAGCGGAGCAGAAGCACGCCCGTAGCGACTGGGTGTGACTTTATCATGCGAAAGGAGGACGGCTCATGAGTTGGATACTGAGAGCACTTCTTGGTGGATCGCTGAAGTGGTAGCCTGAAGACTTGGGGGGCTACTTTACTGCAATGAATGTCCGTCCCAAAATCCGCCGAGCTGTCGCGATGGTCGCGGTCGTCTGCACCGCTACTGTCGTGCTCGCCTTCTACGTTGCGCCCCCTAGTGTAACCCACACTGGCTGGCTTCAAGCGTTTGGCACCCTGCTGGCATTGAGCTTGATCAGCGCATTTATGGCGCTTCAGATCGGCGAAGGGGGTACGACATCATCTTTGGAGTTCATTCCCCAACTCTCGGGAGTGATGCTGCTGGGCCCTGCCGGCGTTGCAGCAATTGGGCTCTTTACCGAGATATTCTCGACCTTAGTTTCTCGCCGCAAACCACTTCAGAAGCGAATTTTCAACGTCGCCCAGATGACGTTGGCTATCACTACAGCGGCGTTGGCCTACAAGACATTCGGGGGACCGATCTCCCTCGAATCCTTCAATATCATTCAGACCGTAGCGCCGTTCCTGTTGGCCGTAGTTGTATACTTCATCGTCAACACCTCGCTGGTCTCATACGTGGTAGCGCAGGTCCAAGGCGAGGACTTTGTAGACATCTGGCGGCAGATCGCCGGCGGGCTGATCGCCTTCGACATCGCGATGAGCTTCATCGCCCTGCTCGTCGCCGTGCTCTACGCGACCTTCGGTCCGATCGTCATCCTGTTCGCGGTCATTCCCCTGTTCGGGCTCCGTTATTCCTACGGCGTCAACATCGAGCTGCAGCGGCTCAACACCGACCTGTTGCGGCTGATGGTGAAGACGATCGAGGCGCAGGATCCCTATACGTCGGGTCACTCGATTCGCGTGGCCGAGGCGGCCCGGGAGATCGGCAAGCTGATGGGGGTTCGCCGCCGGGACATGCGGCACCTCGAGACGGCGGCGCTGCTGCACGACATCGGCAAGATCGACGTGGCCTACAGCGAGATCCTCCGCCAGGAGGGCGGGCTCAGCGACGACCAGCGCGAACTCATCCGCGACCACCCGGGCCGCGGGGTCGAGATCGTGAAGTCGATCCGCAGCATCCCGCCGGCGGTGCTCGAGAACATCAAGCACCATCACGAGCGCTGGGACGGGAAGGGCTATCCCGAAGGACTCGCGGCCGATGAGATCCCCATGGGGGCCCGCATCATCATGGTCTGCGACACGATCGACGCCATGACGACGGCCCGGCCCTATCGCGGCGCCCTGCCCCTGTCGGTCGTCCGCGAGGAGCTCGAGAAGCACTCGGGCGAGCAGTTCGACGAGGAGATCATCGACAGGGTGCTGGGCAGCGACGTGCTGGATCGGCTGTACGGTCACATGGAGGTGGAGCGCGCCAGGGCCGCGGCGAAGATCGGCTGAGGGACTGACGCCACGTCGGAGAGCAGGCATGGCCTTCCGGGGGTTCGCGGTCGGCGCGGACTTCATCGCTTGATCCGGTACGCCCTCAAGAGCACGCGATCCAGGTCGTCCCGCTGGATGGCGACGAAAACATCATCGTCCAGGAACAGCGCGGGCCGCGGCGTCACTTTCGAAAGCGTGCCGACGTAGGCCCCCTCGGGCGAGAATACGTCGTAGCGGCGGTCCGACGGCCCGACGCCGCGCTCGACCCACCAGCCGCCGTCGGGAGTCGCGACGATGCCGCGCACGGCCGGGACGACATCCGCGAAGCCGCGGGCCTCGACGACCTTCTTCACGCTCACTTCGCACGGCCGGCCACCGTCTCCCGGAAATGTCTGGCTCTCGTTTCCCAGCTCCCTTGCGGCCAGGCGGGCGGACGCCGGCTGCGGTGCGATGACGCGACGAACGAGTCCCACCAGGCGTCCCGATGCGTCCAGCAATTCCAGCCGGTACCCCGGTGACCGGGAGACGACGAGCCGGCCCGAGGACAGGGCCGCGCCGTGCATCGCCGGCTGGAACACGCGCGGGAGTCCGGCGACGTGAGCGCATCCGAGATCCACGTCGACCGGAGGGGGACCCCGGTAGCTGGCCAGCGAGACGTAGCCACCCTCCTTCAGGATCAAGTTGAGTCCGTAATCTTGTGTAACTTTGTTTCCGCGGAGGGGGCAGCGGCTTGAAGTAGAGAGGCCACCGCCCTTCGCTTGGTTGATGAAATCCATCCAGGGAAATCACAGCCGAGCGGGAGGGACGATGGCCGAGATCAAGCTTAACATCGAGTCGGATCAGATCCAAAGGCTGCTGGGGAGCGACCGGGCGCTGGCGGAGCTGCTGGAGCAGGTGCTGAACCAGGTGTTGGAGGCGGAACTGACCGAGCATCTGGGAGCCGAACCCCACGAGCGGACGCCGGATCGCAGAGGGCGGCGCAACGGCCATTACGTGCGGCAGCTCACGACGCGAGTGGGGACGCTGGAGCTGGAGGTGCCGCGGGATCGGGCCGGCCGATTCCAGACGGAGCTGTTCGAGCGCTACCAGCGGAGCGAGCAGGCACTGGTGCTGACGCTGATGCAGATGGTGGTCAACGGAGTCTCGACGCGGAAGGTGAAGCGGATCACGCGGCAGCTGTGCGGGCGGGAGTTCTCGCGCTCGACGGTGAGCGAGCTGGCGAAGGGGCTCGACGAGCAGGTGGAGACCTGGAACGAGCGGCCGCTGGATGGGAGCTATCCCTTCGTGCTGGTCGACGCGATGCAGATCAAGGTGCGGCGGCAGGCGGCGGTGCGGTCCACGAGCGTGCTGATCGCGCTGGGGATCAACGCGGAAGGCTTCCGGGAGATCCTGGGGATCCGGGTGGCCGACAGCGAGAGCGAGGCCGGATGGCTGGAAACCTTCCGGTGGCTGAAGCGCCGAGGACTGGATGGGGTGGACGTCGTGGTAAGCGATGCCCACGTGGGTCTGGTCTCGGCTCTCGAACGCTGCTTTCAGGGCGCGATCTGGCAACGCTGCCAGGTCCACTTCCGGCGCAACGTGGTGGATCGGGCCCCGAAGAACTGTCAGGACGAGCTGCACGGTGGCCTGAACCGGATCCTCAAGGCGGAGGATGCGCCGACCGCCCGCCGGGCTTTCAAGGCCCTGTGCGAAGAGCTCGAGGGGCGGGCCGACCGGGCCCTCGAGATTCTGGAGGCAGGACTCGAGGACGCGATCGCTGTGCTCGCGCTGCCGGACAAGTACCGGAAGCGACTGCGCTCGACGAACATGCTCGAGCGACTGATCGAGGAAGCCAGGCGACGGGAGCGTGTGATTCGGATCTTCCCCGACGAGCGCTCTCCGTGGCGGCTGCTGGGTGCGCTCCTGGCCGAGCAGCATGAGCTCTGGATCACGGGGCGTCGCTGGCTCGCGATGGACGACTACTGGACGTGGAAAAAGAAGCGGGAGAGCGAAGACCTGGAGCGCGCCGCCTGACGCGGCGCGCCCTCAACCGACGAAGGGCGAGTTACACAACTTTCCGGACTTGATCCCCTCTACCCCGAGCAATGGACGACTGGCGGGGTTACTCATATCGATCCAACGATCGTCTTCGTGACGATGGACAATTGCCCTCGCAAGGGACTCATCGCCGTCCAGAGAGGCGAGTCGTTCAACGTGGATAGTGAGGGCGCGACAAACACCCAACACGGTTTCCGGGCGTACAGGCTTCCCGGCTTCCAGTCGCACGACCGTCGTCTTGCTGAGCTCGGCGGCGCTGGCGACATTCCGGATTGAAACCCCTTGTTGTATACGGATACGCCGTAACCGGTCCCCAATGACTGCGGGTCCGGGCTCGATGAGCAGTTGTCTCAACCTGGCGAGATTCTGTCCGTCGTGCTCTGCGATTGGGCCCCTCCTTGCCGTGAATCCAAGCAGATGATACAGTACCATTAGTGCTGTTACTGTACCAATTATGCAACATATCATAAGTGGGCAGTGGGCGCTTCTCGTCAACAGTGAGGGGTTAACATGCGCCATATGCACCGGAGACGTGAACAGCGCCACGCCCTGTTGGCCGAGCAGGCGAGAATCGGGAACTGGCTCCTCGGTCGTCGTCCGGATGGGATATGGAACTGGATTCGTCACATGGAGGATTCGATACCCCGCAGCTTTCTATCCTGCTCGCGGCCAACTGGTCTCGGCAGCCGGGAGAACATGGAATGTGGCGGTACCCGAGTGAGCAGGATGGTAAGGTCCGGTATCTGGACGGCACTCGTGCGATGCGCACCGACGCTCGGTCTGATCTTCGCGCTGTCCTGCGCAGCCCCGTCCGTCCGAAACGATCCTGAGAGCGGCGACATGGCAGTCGCGGCGGCAGAGCAGGAGCGGCTTCTGGAAGAGGTGAACCGAATAGCGCATGTGATTGAGGATCGTGTGCGAGAGGCCAGGGAGCAGGGAAATATGCTGACGGAGCTCGAGGCCCTCCGATCGCTAGATTCGGAGGAACAGGCGTCCAGCGAGATGATCCGCAATGTGCTGGCCCTCAAGCTGTCCGAACTGAGCGCGACGATCGGCAACTACGGTGATGCGATCCGCTATGCCGATCGCGACGACTCTACGGAGCCGGTGGTGGTCGATCCCGTACCGGTGGAAGCTCTTGGCAGAGCGCTGCCCGTAGCGCTGCCCGTTCGGGCCATCGAGGCGATCAGGGAGCTGGCCTCCTCGCGACGGGTGATCATGATCAACGAAGCCCACCACGACCCACGGCATCGGGCCTTCACGATGCAGCTCCTGGAGGCCATGTACGATGAGGGGTTCCGGTACTTCGCGGCCGAGACGCTGAACGAGGCCGATACGGCTTTGGCCGAGCGCGGCTATCCCACCGCCGAGTCGGGCTTCTACATCGTGGAGCCTGTCTACGGCAGCCTCGTACGGACGGCCATCCGCCTCGGGTATACTGTGATCCCTTATGAATCTACGAACGACCTCACGGCCGACGAACGCGAGCGCGAGCAGGCGGCCAATCTGCAATCGCGAATTCTGAAGGCCGATCCACAGGCGAAGGTAATCGTCCACGCCGGCTGGGGTCACATCTTCGAAGCTCCGGTGGAAGGCGTAGTTCCAATGGCCGTGCGATTTCGGGAACTGACCGGGATCGACCCCTTCACGATTGATCAGACCATCATGAGGGAGCGCGCCAGACCCGAGCTCGAGCATCCCCTCCTGCGTTCCGCGTTGGAGGAAGGAAGGATCGAGGGCCCGACGATCTTCGTGCGTGACGGGCATCCGTTGAGCCTGGCTCCGGAGTCGGTGGACGCCACGCTGTTCCATCCTCGAGCATCACTAAGCCGAGGCCGACCCACGTGGTTGTCGATAGGTGGGCGGCGGGTGGCCCATTCCGTGCCCACTGCCCTTGTTCCGAGCGGCGTTCACGCGCTCGTTCGCGCTTGGCCCGTCGATGAACCCTCGGAAGCGATCCCGATCGACCAGGTGGAAGTCACGTCTACAGGACCACGACCCGCTCTTCTACTCGAGGCCGGCACCTATCGAGTTGAAGCTCAAACGGCTGCAGGTGATCTGCTCGGGGTGACGCAGATGAAGGTCCCGTAGGCCGCTGAGGCAGACGGCATGTTATGTCGTGGACGGAGAACGTGTTGAGTTCGTCAGGATCGAATAGGGACTCGACTCGTCACACGGAGGATTCGACGTCTCCAGATGAGACCGTCGAAACGGCGACTGACACAAGCCGGCGTACCGCGCTCACCTGAGGCGACTTCTACAGCGAGTGACCGCCTACCCGTCAAGAAGCTGTCGTACGTCGTCTGGATAGACGAGACCGGTTTGGGCCCTGAGAGGTCTCCCGACCAAAATGCTATTGCAGGCCTGGTCGGAGGGGGTCCAGACAAGAGCTTCCAGGAGCGCCTAGACTTCGAAATCGCTGCCATCGCTTGACCTGACCCCCAAACCTGGTCCGGCTAATCTCTGACTCCAGGGTTATGTGCCAGGGCGAAGCCAGCCGGAGGCAGATCGCCCGGGGCACTGTGAGGCTGGACGCGATTGTAGTCTTGCCGCTTCTCGTCGAACCGACAGTGAAGGACCTGTTGGCGGGACGGGACGGCATGCTCATTCGAGCGCTGGAAGTGCTGCGAGACCCCGTCCAATGAACCGGAGCTCAAAGGACCGGGGCCTCGCAGCTCCCGGGCATCGACACAGTGTCGGTTCTGCGCGACGGCCCAAACTCCTCGAATCAGGCGTCCGGCCTTCAGCGACGGCAGCCGCTACCTGTACGTGCTCAGCTCCGGCACCAACGAGATCAGCGTGTTCCAGCTCGAAGCCCATGGCGGCCTGACGCCGATCACCGGTATCGTCGGCCTGCCGCCGACGGCCAACGGCATGGCTGCCCGCTGACGCCGCGCTCACCGCTCATGCGGTCGCCACGGCAATCGTCCGGTGGATAGAGCATCGCCGGACGAGGATTCCGCGGCGGCCGCACGACATCCAGTCAATGCGGCTGTACCTTTGACGGTCGGGACACGGGTCTACGGCCGAACGATCCGGAAGCCCAAGATCGACGGCACGTCGATGACTCCATGCTCTCACCGAATGGAGCTTCCGACAAACCCGGGGCGGTTCACTCGGCGAGTTGCGGGCTGACTTCCGAGATAGTGAATGTGCTGAACTCTGCCGATCGGAGGCGCGGGTGAGTGCGCGAACCACGGAGTGGATGCTTGAGGCCGGTCGTCGCTATGGGCCGAGAATGGTGCTGACGGCGGGCTGGTCCGGCGCGGCGGCCGATGCCTGGCAGGCATCCGAGGCGCGCGAACTAGAACTCAACTACGCAAAGGGTTGGCAACGCAGCGAGCTCTCGTTTCTCCTGGAATTGAGGGAGTTGCGCGCGCTGCTGCTCACCGATTGGAATCTGCAGGACTCGAGCGTCGTTAACGAGCTAGCGGGTCTTCGCTATTTGAAACTCTTCACCTATTGTGAGACGGAGATCCGCTTCGATCGCCTCCCAGACCTGGAGATGTGCTCGCTCGAGTGGCGGCCTGGGGCACAATCGCTGTTCGAGCACCGGGGCGTGAAGAAGCTGTTCTTGAATCGCCTCGTCACGGGTGGAGGGTTGCGTTGTTTGGCGAATATGACCTCTCTCGGCGCACTCGCCCTGGCCAACCCTCGACTTCCCACCGTGGCCGGAATCGAGAACCTGTCTGATCTCGAGTTTCTCGAGATCGGGAACTCGCGGACACTTTCGGACCTCTCGGGCCTTGAGGCTCTGTCGGCGCTGACATGGCTTGAGCTGTCGGCCTGCAGGAGCATCGGTGACGTTTCGTCTTTGGGCAGGCTTACACAACTCCGTATTCTCCTGCTCGGAGACCTCGGCGACATTGCCTCAATCCGGCCGCTGTCACAACTGCGGAAGCTCGAGAAGCTCTTCCTGCTTGAAAGTACCTGCGTGACGGACGGCGATCTGTCAGCGCTAGCTGTGCTCCCTGAGCTCGAGCACGTGGTGTTCGAGGATCGACCGCACTACTCTCACCCCGCTACCGACTTCCCCGTACTTTCGACCAAAGAGCTCGTCGACTGGCGCCGGCAAGCAACGCACGAACTGGAGACGCGGGTGCTGGGTCCGGTTAGCGGGCCCAGGTACCAGGGACGTTGATCAGGCGCAGGGGCTTATCTTGGCTGTCCTCCGCTGGTGCGTAAGCACCGGCGGGGTCCGGAGCAAATCGTCTAACCGGCACAAGATTCCGATAGCGCGCACGGCGAGGTCGAAGCACTCTAGCTGCAGACTGGCACGGAGTCTGTGCCGGCACCGTTAGGCACCCTGTCCTGGTACCGGAAACGGCTGGCAACCGGGGGTAACATGAGGAGGGGCGTGTCCGTTTCGTACGCTGCATGGCCGATCGCACTGGTAGTTGCCCTTGCCGCATGCCGAGGGCGCGAGGACGCCGCCATCCAGGTGAGAGGTGCGGTCGAAGAATTCGGGGCCGCCTTCGCACGAACAGATACGGCAACGCTCCGAAGGCTCCTGACGGAAGACTACGTTCACGTCAACGGTGCGTCCGGACGCCTTCTCGATCGAGAGAGCTGGCTGCGCTGGATGGGCAAACGTCGGGCGAAACGCGACGCCGGGCGTCTGGTAATGGCATTCTATAGAGTCACGGATGTCGAGGTGAGGATGCATGGTAACGCGGCGATTGCCACGGGCATCGTGCACGCGGCAGGAATGGAGGACCACGAGCCGTTCGAATCTCGGGTTCGGTTCACCAACGTCTGGGTCCTGCAGGAGGGACAGTGGCGACGGGCGGCGTTCCATGACTCGCCTGCTCCCGAGGGATGACCTGAATGACTAGCCTCTCGACCACCGACTTGCAGCGGGCGTTGGATGTGGCGGCGATGGCGGCCGATCGGGCCCGGGTCGAGGTGCTGCGCCGATTTCGCCATGCGGTCGTCGAGTTGCCCGAGTTCCCGGTCGTTGGCGAGGAATTCGGGGGCGAGCCGCCCACAGAGGGACCTTACTGGGTTGTTGACCCCATCGACGGGACGATTTCCTTCGCACGCGGGATACCCCTGTTCGCCACCCTCATTGCGCTCATCGCGGAGGGAAACCCCGTTGTGGGCCTCATCGACCTCCCAGTGCTGGGTGTGGAAACGGATCGACACCTCCCACTCGCCCTCCAGGTCGGGCAGGAGCGTGTGCTCGGGGCCCGGAACGCGGACCTGCTTCCATTTGGCGAGAGCCGCCAGGAATCCGCCGGGCGAATCTAGCTCTTCGTCGGGCGGCATGGGGTCTCCTCTTGATTCCGAGTTGCCGCAATCCGGCCTTCTAGCCGCGGCAATACTACGTAGCGGCTCAAAGACCGTATTGGAAAAAAGGAACGCCCCGGAGACCCGGCGTCGGAGGCCAGGGTCTTTCGACCCGGCGTTTCCCGTGGTGCCCGCGCATCGTTTGCCCTCACAGGTCAGGCCAGGGTCTTATGCAGCTGCCGCGTCCCTCCAACGCAATTCCTTGCGCAGCCAGCAACATGGAGGCGTTCATGCGCTGTCGGTCGCGACGGTCCTCCTGAGGTGCTCCCAACTTTGGGCCACTCGTTATGACATTCTCGCGAGTTTGAACGTCTCGACTCCATGCTGCGCCGCGAACTCCGAGGGCGCGAGCTTCCCGAGCGAAGGTGCCGCGGCCATCCAGATGCACATGCCCGCGATCTTGCCCCGAGCAACTCTCTTGTGCCGCCAGCTGCTAGCGCTTGTAGCAACTCGCCGCGTGCCGTCAGGGAATATGGCGAGTCCTATCAGCGTTTCCTCCCGACAACAGGAGTACGGGGCCGTGAGCAACATGGGTTTCGTCGTTCTTGCGCTGGCAGCGGCGGCGCTCAGCGTCTCGGACCTGCGTGCGCAGGGCGCGCCCCAGGGCAGTCAGTGTGTAGGCACCGGCATTGCTCGTTGAGGCCGCCTTTGACCTGGTTCCCGGCGAGTTCGACGATCTGTTGCAGACGGGACTCGGGTTTGGCGTCTGCGCCACGAATCGAACGTGGCGCGCGCCACTTGTATGGCGGGCGCACTGTTCGGGCAGGAGAATCGCGCTCAGATCGCAGAATGGCGCCTGCGCACTTATCTCGAAGCCCTCCAGAGCTGCGACCTGCAACGCATCATCGACACCGGATCAAAGGCCGGACTCCTTCGCCGGGACCAGGTTTCGAATCGTGCGTGCCGCGTCGTCGCACCACGCCAGCCTCGCCTCGTATGACAGGATTCCCTGACGGACCGTCAGCATGTAGTAGGGGAATCCGGGAGTGGAGCTACGTTCTTCCCGCAGCCAGGCGGCGATCTCTTCCAGGGCCGCCAGGCTCTCCGCCACCTGATCCCGTTCGCGCGCGATGTGCTCGAGATTCACGTCCGGTGACACCTGGGGTCCGAAGAACAGCTTCAGGAGTAACTCGACGCGGGGAACCTCCGGCTCGTGCGGCTCCCGGAGCCAGGTCCGCAGCTCCCGCCGCCCCGACTCCGTGATGCTGTAGACGACGCGATTCGGGCCCTCGGTGCTTCCTGCCTCTTCCCCCGACACCAGGCCTTCCGAGGCCAGCTGTTTCAGCGCGGGATAGATCTGACCGAAGCTCTCGCGCCAGAAGTAGTTGATGGATTCCTCGACGAACTTCTTGATGTCGTATCCGGACCTGGGGCCGAGCGTGAGGACCCCGAGCACCGTGTATCGCGTCCGTCCGCCTCTTGCCATGGTCGTCCATTCGGTTTAGTATATCTTATAGATATAGTGAGTCTGGCTCGTCAATTACGCAACGCCGCGCCGAGGTAACGCTCGATGCTCACACTCACGGTGGCTCGCCGGGTGCTCACGGAGTTGGTGTACTCGCGCCGCAGCATGGTGTTCTGGGTTCTCTTCCCGGCGCTGATGCTTCTGCTATTCGGTCTCATCTATGCGGAAGACGCCGGCGGCATGTCCCATTCCTTCGACTACACGGCCCCGGGCATCCTGATCGGTGCCGCCCTGTTCTTCAGTTGCCTCGGCGGCCCGATCGCGACGCTGGTCGCCGAGCGGGAGCGCAACACCCTGAAACGCCTGCTCCTCTCGCCCCTCGGAGGTACATCGTACTTCCTCGGCGTGACGCTGGCCTATCTCGCCATCGCGGCGGGACAAACGGTCATCGTCTACGGCATCGCGTTCGGGTTCGGCGCCTCCTACCACGGGTCCATCATCCTCGGGGCCCTGATCCTTCTGCTCAGCGTCACGTCGTACGTCGGCCTGGGCTTCTTCTTCGGATCACGGTTTGCGAGGCGCGCCGAAGACGTGAACGGTCCAGTGGCAGCGATCGGAGTGCCTCTCCTCGTTCTTGGCGGAACGTTCTTCGAACCATCCGTGCTGCCCTCATACCTGTTCAAGGCGACACACCTGAACCCGATCTTCCATATGAACGAGGCGCTCGACGCCGTATCCGCGGGGGGGCTCGGCCCAGCGTCGATTCCGGATCACCTGCTGTTCCTCTCCCTCTTCGCCGGCCTGTCGATCGTGGCGGGTGCACGCTCCTACCGGCAGATGCTGGAGCGGGAGAGGATGCTCTGATATGGCCTACCTGTCCGTGGAGGATCTCGACGTCGCCTTCGACAACCGCACGGTTCTCGAGGGGATGGCCTTCGAAGTCGATCGCGGTGAGGTGTATGGCCTCATCGGCCCCAACGGAGCGGGCAAGTCCACCTCGATCAACGTCGTGTGCGATTTGCTACGGCCACGACGGGGCAGCGTGACGATAGACGGACGAAGCCACGAGACCGCGTCGCGCCGTGCGCTGGGCGTGGTTCCGCAGGAACTTGCCGTCTACCGGGACCTTACCGCCCTGCAGAACCTCGAGTTCTTCGGCGCCGTGTACGGCCTCTCGCCGGTCGATCGGCGCGAACGGGCCAGCAAGTACCTCGAAGCCGTGGGACTGACCGAGAGGGGCGACTCCCTGGTCTCGGAGCTCAGCGGGGGCATGCAGCGCCGGCTGCATCTGGCCGCCGCCCTGCTGCACGAGCCGCCGTTGCTGATCTTCGACGAGCCCACGGTCGGACTGGATCTGGAGGTCAGGCAGAGCATCTGGAACCTGATCAGCGATCTCAAGCGTTCCGGCCGGGCGATTCTGCTCTCGACCCATCACCTCGAGGAGGCCGAACTCCTCTGCTCCCGCATCGGAATCATGCATGGGGGGCGAATCGTCGCGGAAGGAACCCTCGACGAGTTGCGTGGCCTGATCCCGGCCGCGGAAGCGGCCGTCGTGGAATCGCAAGACCTCGAAGCCGTCCGGGCGAGAGCGCGGCGTCTCGGCGTATCGTTTCG